>SDBT01003338.1_pt1 | contig 27845 bp, 31 predicted proteins | sample 2277101 | NCBI WGS metagenome assembly SDBT01 (sample SAMN10404973, study PRJNA504765) | marine sediment metagenome | isolation source: marine sediment core GS10_PC15, 103 cmbsf | place: Arctic Ocean: Southern Knipovich Ridge | collected 2010 | reverse complement strand
CCCCCCCCCGCCCTTTAAAGTGGCAAGGAACTCAACGGTTCAAAGTCGGCACGCCAGGCCCATTCAAACAACCCCGCAACAATCATACAACACCAGAATAAACCCAATCAACCCCGAATTCAAACCAATAATGCTCAAACGATCCTTTCTCCACAAATCCACCCCCCCCCCCCCCGGCCCTCCCCCCCCATGACTGGCCGCGGCCATGTAGGGTACCCACATTGTGCATACCTAAAAACTGGAGGAAAATGAACAGGACCACTCGGCAGGAGCTTCGAGCTAAAGCTCAATGTCCAGAGTAAGTGTTCCGCCGACGCAAAAATACTGCTTGACATGCCACGAGCTTTGTGAAATAATAGACTTACACAGTGAGAAAATAGTTTCCGACTGTGTGCTTACCGATAACCTAAGCAGGGCTCCAAGTCATGGCAAAGTTTGGCCCACAATTTGACGACCATCGCTGGGATATGGAACATGCTGTGAGGGTGCTCAAAGAAGCTGAAGGCATAAACTCCGATCCGGCGAAAATGGCTGAGATCGAACGCTTCATTACTGAAGAGCGGGAAGACCTGGAGAAAGTGCAATCAATCCTTTTTGGAGGCTCATCCGATGATACAGATTGAACTAACCAATGAACAAGGCAAAGTACTCCAGCAATTTTTCCGTGGTAGAGCAACTGGCTTAGGCAAAGTTGCAGCTCAGCTGGGCTTTTGTAAAGGCACACAACACGCGGAACTGAGTTTCGCAGGTGATCTCATCGCCGCGCTCCAGGTGCAACCGAGCGATACTGAAGACCCTGAAGAAGGCCCAGAGACTGCAGCTGAACGCTTGATCTCCTTCGTGGAAGTGGGACCGCTCGTAGCAACAGCTGAAGACGAACCTCAAGAAATCATTCAACTGCTGAGGTCTCGAAAGGAGTTAGCAAACTCCTGGAAATACAGCTACGCCTCAGGAATGGTTGAAATCACCTGTGCAGAAGGTCACCGAGGTCAGCTGCCTGATGTATGTGAGATTCACGATTCTGGAAAACTCACTCCTGCAGTGGGTTGTTCGGTTGATGGCTGTGGCTGGGTTGGCCGCCTCACCTTGGTTGAATGGCCACTCTTGGTTGAAGAGATGAATAAGCCCAAGGCTCGCCAGGGTGTTCAGACTGCAGCGAAGGCCAAGACCGATCATCCGCTGAAGGCCAAGACCAAGGCCAAGGCAGAGCCTTCGAAAAATAAAGGAGGCACCGCGGAAGAATCTCCGGAACTTGGTTCGAAAAACAAAGAATCCCTGGACAGCCTTCTGGGAGATATGTAATCATGAATCTTGGTCTGCGAACAGCTCCTGAAGAAGAACTCGAGGAAAGACCTCGAAGGTCTGCACAGGACTTGCTCGCAGACAGGATTGATCTGAACGAGGCGGGGGAAGATGTTCAAAACCCAAGTCAAATAGCAAACATTATGGCTGACCCAACCATCGAAGCCATTTTTGAGATCATGCCTGAAGAACTTGCAAGCCTTACACCACAAACTACAGCAGTGGCTTTTCCTGAAGATCGGCCTTTAGGTGAACTCCGTACCAGCCACCATGCTATGGCTCAACAGTTTGCTGCAGGCGCAGACGTAGTTGACATTTCTCGCATTTTCGGTATCTCGATTTTAACTCTCAAGCTTCTGGAACAAGCCCCAGCTTTTCTTGATCTAATTGCTGCATACAAAGACAAAGACCCAGAAACAACCAAGTTCTCACTACACGCCAAAATGGAAGCCTTGGCCCATGATGCGCTGGATGAACAACGTAACAGACTCGACCGTTCGCCGGCTCAATTTACACCTACAGCGCTGCGTGAGCTTTCTGGAGACCTTCTAGATCGCACGGGACATGGAAAAGTGTCCAAATCTCTTAGCTTGCATATGGGTCTTGACAGTGATGAACTTAAAGGAATTAAGGCGACGGAACCCCAACTCATCGGATCAAGCAAAGATTGATCTGGCGTATGGTGAGCAGAGGCAAATCGACAGCCTAGTCTCAGTAAGGCTGAGTGAGAACCCTTGGCAAGATATTAAGAGGCCGAAACTCACAGGAGCACGAGCCAAAGGTAAAGGCTATGAACGAAAGGCCCTAGCCTTGGTTGAGGAACTTGCTCCTGCTAGTGCGCGCATACTGCATAATCCATGGTTTGAGTTTAAAGACCGCTACGGTAGGGGAGCAGCTCAGCCTGATTATCTGCTTATTTTGCCTGAGCTTATTTATATATTCGAGATAAAGCTCACGCAGAACTTGCAAGCAACAGCCCAGCTCAGGGGTCTTTATGCTCCGCTTGTTAAGGGCTACTACAAAAAGCCTGTGGCTTTGATTGAAGTGTTTAAGCATATAACTAATCGAAAAGACCTTGTTCAGGTTAGTGACCTTTCAGAGGTCAAACCGAATGAAAAAGTTTACTCGATGCACTGGCTACCATGAGAAGCTGGCTTGAAATCTACCACGAAGATGCAGAAGAGCTAACTTCTGTGGAGCTTGCACAACTGGGCTATTGGGATCCAGTGTTTTACTGCAAGTACTTCCTGGCCGAGCTTTTTTCTGAGCCCATGCCTTGGGTGCATAGAGCTCTGCTTGCGATCCTTCTCCGCAAGTGTAGTTTTTTGGAAAAGTATGGGGAGCTGGACAAAATTCTCACCAATTTTGCTCTTAAGGAAGCTGGTGGAGAAGACCTTCAGTTATTCTACCTGGATGATGAAGGTAAAATTCAGATGCGCCAGCGGCGCTTCACCAATATCATGCTGCCGCGTGGAGCTTCAAAAACTACCATCGCCGGAATTGCAGTTCCCACTTACAACATTGTCTACCAAGATGTAGACTTTATGGTTTATGTCTCGGAAGCTGGGCCGCATTCGCAGATGCAGTTAGACACAGTAAAGTCTGAGCTTTCCCACAATGAAAAATTTCTAGCTGTTTTTGGTTTACTCAGGCCCAAGCAAACTGCGGATGAAAAATGGTCTCAGAACATGTTTGAAACCTCTACCGGAGTAGCTATGGCTGCACGAGGTAGAGGTGCTCAGGTTCGCGGCCTTCTTCATCATGGCCGCAGACCAAGAGTCATCATCGTCGATGATCTTGAAGACAAAGATTCTGTACGGACACCAGAACGCAGGGATCAAACACGAGAATGGTTTTACGGGGATCTGCTTCCGGCACTGCCGAAGATAGGTAAAGGTAATTCAACTGTTGTGAATTTGGCTACAACGCTACATCCTCAGGGACTGGGAAATGTGCTGCAGCGAGATCCTCAATGGACTACGATACTATTCGGGGCTAAAGACGCACAGGGTGATTTGCTCTGGGCCTCTTGGATGAATGAGAAAGATCTGGCCAAAGAGAAGCGCAGCTACACACTGCAAGGTCTCCTGCATGTTTACTATATGGAGTTTTTCAACCAACTCATTGCTGTAGAAACACAGATCTTCAAACAGGAATATATCCACTATGGCACGCCCAAGGGCGAACTTAGATCAGCTATTTATGTCGATCCAGCCATTTCCAACAAACGAAGAGCTGATCGCACATTTATCACTGTGGCTGGCATTGCCGAGGATGGCTTTATTTATGTGCTCGAAGAATGGGCTAAGCGCGGGGCCACTCCGCGTGAACTTATCGACAAGTATTTCGAGCTTGCTATTTACTACAACTGTGACAGAACGACTGGCCACGGAGTGGAAGCGATCGCCTACCAAGCCGCCTTAGTGCACTTGATGAAGGAGGAAATGTTTCGCAAAGGCCACTACTTCGAGGTTATTCCTGTCACACATGCTCGGCGGCAGAGCAACATTCCGGCGAAAAAAGAAGAGCGTATTCAAGCAATTCTTCAACCCCGCTATGCCGCTGGGTATATCAAGCATGTGAAACCGTTACCGGAACTAGAAGCAGAGCTTTTGAATTTTTCCCTCGCGGGGCTCAGTCATGATGATGGGCCTGATTCCCTGGCTGGTTGTGTTTCATTGCTTGATCCCTTTGCACCAAGCGCAAGTGGAGATATAGATTTGGCTACTGATCAATACGAATCTCTGGATGATATAGTTATGCTTCCTGAGCTTGATCGTTACGGAAGAATTCCAGAAGAAGAAACTCAAGGTTTTTCGCTCGAATACGGGCGGTGGGCACAATAGGAGAATATCATGCCAAGATGGAGTGAAACAGATAGCGCAGACAATGCAGTTGCTTTGGCAACACATGCTGCTGATTCGAGACAAAAGCATACACTCAAGGGTGTGGCTGCTGGCTACGCAGCTGCAGACGACCTAGGTACGCTCACGGTGACAGTGGGTACCACTGTGGTGCTTGTGCTTCCTGTACACGCAGGGAAGGTAGTGGTTGTACCATTGAACATTCAGACCGAGGCGGATGAATTAGTAAGTGCAGAGTTGACCGCCTCGGGTGGAGCAGCTGACCTAGGCTATGTCAATATCTGGGGCGACAACGCTGGTACAGTTCTGACTTAGGAAACATAATGGCTGATGTAGCAAAGCTAGAAGGATTAGGACCAAAGCCTCGAACTGAATGGCCAGAAGTTTTTGGGGATGGTACAGCAGAAGTAATTAATCTGCTGGAGCCAAACTCTACTCGGCATGCAGAAGTGCGAGATTATTTTATCAAACGCTTGGAAGACTCTGAGCGGGCCATGAGCAAATTTTATGCTCGTTGGCAAGTTTCAGAGAAAAAAGTCCAAGCCTACATCGACCTACCTGATTGGGAGAAACAGCTTGATGCAATGAACAAAACTGGGGCACCGCCGAGTATTGTCTCTATCACAGTGCCCTACAGCTTTGCAACTATCTCTACCATAGTCACTTTCATGGTGATGGCCTTTACCTCCAAGAAACCTATGTTTCAGGTTGGAGCACGCAAGGCCGAATCTGTTGAGCCAGCCAAGCACATGGAAATGATCCATGATTATAATGCTGGTCATACACGTCTGATCAAACATCTGATTCAGTTTTTTCGTGATGCTGAAACCTATGGTGTTGGGATATTGCGGCTGGCTTGGAAGAAAGACGAAGCTCTTCGCACAGTAATTAAAAAAGTGCTTGGCCCAGATGGGCGGGAAATAAATCAGCGTGGGCGCGAACTGACCACAGTTTTTGAAGGAAATGAGGTGCGTTCTTGGGACCCCTTCATGTTCTTTCCAGATCCCAGTGTTCCAATGTCTGAAGTGAACCTCAGAGGTGAATATGTTTTCTGGCGTTCCTTCGAGGGTCTGCATGCGTTGTTGAAGATGCAAGACCAAGACAAAACTGTAAAATGGGTGAATTTTGCTGGTCAGACTCTTCCGATTAGCAAAAGTGAAGGTTCAGAATCTCAGCGTTCGTTGCGTGCTGATGGTGAGTCTAACCCAAGTAGTATGGCGCGTAATCAAGGTCAAACAAGCAAAAATTATCTCCAGGTAGACCAAGGCACCTGTGAAATTATTCCACGAGAGCTGGGTTTGGGCAAAGGGGAATTGCCACAAAAATGGTTAGTGACTATTCTCAACAAACAGCAGATTGTGCAGTTGCGACCTGTGGAAGACGATCATGGGAGACATCCTGTAGCGGTTGCAGAGCCGTATACACTTGGCTATGGCTTCGGTCACCTGGGCATGGCCGATTATCTGGGGCCGCTGCAGGACTCTATCAGTTGGTTTCTCAACAGTCATTTTGATAATGTGCGCAGAGCACTAAATGATATGTTTGTTGTTGATCCAAGCTTGGTGGAAATGCAGGATCTTAAGCGGCCTGGGCCTGGAAAAGTAATCAGGCTTAAAAGGGCAGCCTTTGGCAAGGATGTGCGGAGTGCTATTCATCAGCTCGACGTCCACGATGTGACTACAGGTCATGTTAAGGATGCTGAACTTATGATGTTGATTGGGCAGAGGCTGAGTTCAGTCACTGACTCTCTTACAGGTGTACAACAACCCGGAGGCCGGCAAACAGCTACAGAAGTCCGCACCAAAACTGGAGGCGCACTTTCCCGGCTACAAGGTCAGGCCAAACTCTATTCTGCCCAAGCAATCACTGATCTCACCGAAATGCAAACGCTGAATGTTATGCAGTATATTTCGGATGAGTTCTATGCAGAAGTGACTGGAACCAATGGGCAGCCTGAAGGCGTGAGTATTTCTCCTGACATGCTAGTGGGAGACTTTCACTATCCTATTCACGATGGCACAATGCCTATGGATAAGATAGCCCTGCTAGATATCTGGAGACAAATTTTTGGCTTGATGCAAACTGATCCGGTGCTGCGACAAACTTACAGCGTACCCAAAACGTTTGAGTTTATGGCAGAGCTAGGCGGTATAGTTAATCTCCCCTCATTTCGTATTACAACCAAACCCGATGCTCAAGTCGAAGAAGAGTTTCAAAGAGGTCAGCTTCTTGCGGGTGCGCTTGGATCGAATGGAGGAGGCAATGGCCAAGCCTTGTCCCAACTTCTTGGGGGCTCAGGTGCAGGTCAACCAGGAGGAGGTGCCTAATGATAGATTGGGAAAAACATATGGAAGGACTGGAGTCCGAAATGGACGTTCAGCCTTTGACACAAGCCGAACGTGATAATTTGGAGCAGATGCTACTCACAAAAACCATGCGAAAGGTTTTTCAGCGTATTTTGAGTGAGGCCTTTGCAAGAGCCAGCACAATGGCTGTAATGGAAATGAGCACCACTGAAGGTATACACAAAGTGATCAAAGACCAAGGTGTTGTTTTTGGTCTGCGCAGAGCTGTTGATCTAATGATGGATCTTGTTCTTGATCCTGATGCTAAACTCCCAAACCGAAGGTGAATCTAATGGATGAAGAGGAAAACAACGCTGGAGACGGCAAAGCTGGAACTGAAGTACATGCCCAAACGCTGGAAGATGGAACAGCTCCGGACAATGTGGTAACTGATCCCAGCTTGGATGATTTGTTTACCCTAGATCCTGACGTAAAAGATGCTTTTGAGCATGATCCGTTTCCAAACTCGGGGGATGGGGTTGATGCAGTGCTGGAACCGGCTGTGGTTGACAATGCAGGCCAACCGGCCAAAGATCCAATAGTGGGAGAACCTACTGCAGGGGAACCAGGAGAACCAGCCAAACAGCCAGAGCCGGTTGTTACTGCGGACGCAGCTAAGCCTGGTGAACCTGCTGCAGAGCCAGTCCCAGATGCCAAAGATCTTAAGCTGGCAGAGCTTCAAGGTCAAATTGCATCGTTGACAGCTCAAGTAAATGCTGCACCTGTGCCTGTGGCAGTACCTGCAGAAGTACCAAAAGCTGAAGGCCCAAATTTTCTTCCTCAAGTACCTGACAACATGATGGCCGCGCTGAACTCTGAAGACCCTGCAGAACGCAAAGTAGGTGTGCAGAATCTGGTCAGTGGAACAGCTCACATGGTCTATGGTCAGGTCATGAAAGATGTGCAAACAATGCTTGAAGCCTCCAAAGGACAAATTCAAGCTGATACAGTTACTACAACTGAGGCAGAAAAAATCTACGCTGATTTCTACCAAAAATTTCCAACACTGGACAAAGAATCGTTTAAACCTATGGTCATGGCTGTGACGAGGCAAGTTTATGCTGAAACAAAACCAGCAGCCTGGTCTGAAGCGTTGCGTGATGCAATCGGAAACAGAGTTATTGCAGAACTTCGGAGCTTTGCTCCAACACCCCCTGCAGGCGAAGGAGGGTCTGACAACGGTGGGAGTCCGTCAGCCCCAAATCTTGGCCCTGCAGCATTGACTGGAGGCGGTACCCGACCTACCGCACCCTCCAAAAATACGCTCGGAAATGAAGTCGAAGATGTTATTTTCGGGACATAGTAGAGGTCGAAATGACAATACAAGGATTGAGAGATACCTCAAATTTCGTTACGGATCAGAGGCCGAAAAACTGGCGGGAAGGTATTATGCTGCTCCAGCCCAACGGCACTGCTCCGCTTTTTGCCTTGTCAAGCCTGATGAAATCCAGATCAGTTGATGATCCGGAATTCAGCTGGTGGGACAAGCAACTGCCCACTCGTAGAGTGGTTATTGATGCTGCGGCTGGGCTTGCCGTAGATACCACGCCGATTCCAGTGGTTAGTGGTGCTCTGCAAATGAAGGCAGGGGATTTGATTCTGCTGGAAGAATCTGGGGAGATTGCAAGAGTCTCGGCAGATCCAACCGTGGACACTGCAATTCCGGCTACCAGAGGCTTTGCTGGTGCTACCGAAGCTGTCATTGACACTGATGCGGCCGGCGTCAATCCCAACCTCTTCATCATGGGCTCATCCTATCCTGAAGGCAGTGATGCGCCGACTGGGATCAACTTTGATCCAGTCAAACGCAACAACTTCACGCAGATTTTCAGAAACACCCTGGAGATCACCCGGACAGCGAGCAACACAAGGTTGCGGACTGGGGATGCTGTGCGCGAGGCCAAGCGGGAAGCTCTGGAGCTGCATTCTCTGGACATCGAGAAGTCTTTTTGGTTTGGTGACAAACTGGAAACCACTTCTGGTGGTCGGCCGCTGCGTTTGACTGACGGGATTGAAAACTATATCCCCGCAGCCAATGTCACGGATCAGGCAGGCGTGGCTCTGGATATGGAAACTCTGGAACAATGGCTTTCCGAGTTTTTCCTTTTTGGGTCATCTGAGAAAATGGCCTTCACAGGAAACGTTGGCATGCTGACTATTCAGCAGGTCATACGCAAAAACACCGCGTATCAAATTCGGACTGGTGAGAAAGAGTTCGGGATGAATGTCTCGCGACTGATTTCTCCTTTTGGAGAACTGGTAATGAAAACTCACCCGCTCTTCAACCAGCTGACAGGCGGCACAACCACCGCAGTGAAATACTTCGGTGTGAACTCCTGGATGTTTGTGCTTGACATGTCGGAACTGCAATTCGTGCACCTCAAAGGTGGCGATACGCAATTTCAGCAAAAGCTGCAAGACAATGGCCTAGACAGTGTCAAGTCCGGATACTTGTCTGAAATTGCACTGGAGCTGCACCACCCTACTGCGCATCACTTGCGGAAAGGTCTTTCCGGCGCCACAGCTGATTCTTAAGCCGAGCAAGGAAAAGGTAAGACCATGGCTGATGACCTGGGTACGTTTAAGGCTGTTGTTGAAGATGAAGTGAATCGAGGCACTATTCACGCGGCTGCTATTGCGCAAAGAATTGCAATGGCTGGGCGTTGGCTAGAGCGGAATTATAGTCTCCGCTACATGCATCGTTGGGTCTCGTTTATACTCGAAGCAGCTGGCATTGAACCCAGGCTCATCAACCCGCCCAAGCGGGTGCGGAATTACGAATTCTTTCGGCTGACACTTGATAATGGAACCCTGCATTACCTGGATAAGGTTGATGCAGCTGACGTGCTGGAAATTGCGTCAGATATCCCAAACCGTTTCTGGTTGGATGGGGACAAGAACATTGTTCTAGACAAACCACCCAACCAGGACTATCCTGCGGAAATCGGCTACCAGCAGTTTACTGACTGGAATAGCATGCTGGACACAGATGTGCACTGGCTTTTTGAACAAGCTGATGATGCACTCTTGGGCCAGACCATGATGTTGATGGCTCCGTACTTGAGAGAAACTGAACGCTTCATAGTCTTATATAAGGTTATGCGTGATGAAGCATTGCATACTCTAATCACTGCAGACGAAGCTCTTCAGCATGGTGCTGCAGAAAGTGTAAATTTGGAGTATCATGGGAATTAATATCTATGAAGATGTTAAGAATGTCGACAGCAGTGCTTTTCACCGTCGAGACCATGATGGTACAGAGGGTGGAGATCTGATTCAACAAAATTCTGTAGCTGTTAACACTGAGTTAAGTTTGGTCAGTGACACAGAATTTCGCCACATTACTGAAACTGATGGAGTGCTTGTGGTGCAAGCTCGTGTGACTCATGAAACTCAGCAACAAGTGGATGATGCAGCTAGTGTTAGAATTAAAGCTGCAGTACAAGTTCAATCTGTAGGTGAGGAAGCAGCCGGGTCTTTTGGTTTTGGCTTTGGCGATTTTGGACAAGGCGGCTTTGGAGGCACACTGCCATGAGCGAGGAAAAAGTTACAATAACAGGTCAGGTGAAGATCACTCTCAAAGGGCCTGATGGGAAGATCAAAAAAGAGCTCGAAGTAAAGAATCTTGTCACGACTGTGGGCAAAACGGAACTTGCAAAGCTCTTGGCTGAGTCTACCAATTTCGGTCGTCCTACGCATATCGCAGTAGGTACAGATAACACTGCACCAGATGCTGCAGATACAGCGCTGGGTGCAGAACTTCTTCGTAAGGTTATAGCTTCTGTAGTACAGACCGCAAACAAGGTCACCTATGGTGTGGAATATGCCGCAGGCGAAGCTACAGGAGTTTTGGAAGAGGCTGGGCTGTTTGACAATGTTCATCTGCGGATGTGGGCCAGATTCTTGACAGGCTCATTCAACAAAGGCGCAAACGACTCAATGGATATATCATGGGCCTTATTGTTCACCTAAGTGGCAAGGTTAGACTGTACAAGAATAAGGTGTTGGTTGTTACAGGCCCTAATCTTGTTACAGTTCATGCTTACGAAGAAATTGCAAAGTTTTTGACTGCTGAAGGTACTACACTACCTTCACACATTGCTGTGGGCACAGGTTCAACCATACCTGATCCCTCACAAACAGTGCTAGATGATGAAATTGTTCGTGCGGCACTGAGCAAAAGTCGCGTAGGCAGACAAGTCACTTACACAGCTACAGTAAGCGTAACAGCAACAATACTTGAGTGCGGTATTTTTGATGCTGCAGCTGCTGGTAATATGTTTGCTCGGTTTTTGACTGGAGAAATTGTTTTTCTGGCTGGTGATGAGTTAGATGTCGAATGGGAACTCACTGTCGGGGACATAGTCTAAATGTTCGCTATTTGTTTTGAAAGGCAAACAGCATGACTGTAACATGGACACCACAGTTAGGTTTTATCAAGCCTAATTTTAATCATCGCAATTGGGATGCTGATGAGCGTCGCAATTTTGAATTGCTTGAAGAAGCTATAGGTGGAATAACAGCTGTAGTTCTTACAGGCAATCATACTTTAGAAATTTCCGATGGCCAAAAGAGCCAGGGTCGGAATGCTGTAATTGAATTTAGTGGCACACTTTCTGCAGATGCTATTATCACAATGCCAGCTGTAGAAAAGGTTTGGATTCTGCTGAATGCCACAAATAAAATTCTCACATTTGATTCAGGTGGAGATACAGTCACTCTTGGCCCAAGTACTTATGGTTTAATTTATGGTACTGATTCACCAAATCTTAGAAAGGTTTTTGAGCTAGTAACCACAGAAGAAGAAGAAGCTGAACTACCTACACTGGCTTTGGTGTTGAATGACAAGATCATGCAGGAGTCTTTTGATTCTCTGGACAAAACTCTCTGGACAGGTTTTAATGCCACAGGTAGTGATGTTGATGCTACAGTCACTGCAGACGATGGTGGAGATTTGCCTAGTGCTTACGGAGGAAATTTTCTCCGTATAGCTGGTAGAGGTGGTTTTTACTACAGACCATTACCATTTAATCCTGATGCACTTTACAAAGTGTCAGGCCGGCTACGTCAACAGACTCAAGGAACTGCTGACCGGACTGTTTATGTTGGCTTGTTGGGTTTTGCTGCAGACAAGACAACTGTTGTAGATGTTCAGGGCGACACATTGACAGACCCTGACAACATGCACATGTTTGCTGTACGTCGAAGAATCTTAGAAACAGCTGAAGAGTTTGTCTATTTGGAAGGCTATTTTCGTGGCAGCTTTCCTGGGGCTGTTGAACCAGGCCCAAACAATAACATTGGAGAACCTGGGGTAATGCACGAAGATGTGCGATATATTGCTCCTGCTTTTGTGGTTAACTGGAATAGTTCAGATGGTATTTGTGACATTGACTCGATTGAGCTTGAGATTGTGTCACCGATTAATGAGATTCAAGGCTATATTGGGCTGACAGAAAGTCGAAAGACAGATGTTCAAGGCTTTGGGCTTGCTCAGTCTCAGTTGGGTTTGCAAAGAAACAGCCAAGCAATTGCTGACGACGTGGTACTGCTGGATGATCCGAGTGAACCTCTAGGCCGCACAGTTCAGGATTTGAACCCTTCAGGCGGTCAGCGTATTGTCAGTTTGCCTACAAGTCTTGTGCAACCTATTTCTTTTTTGATTACTTGCGCCGGTGCAAATCATTCGCTGTTGGTTAGAGCTGGCGGAGATTCAGAAAATTTGGTGGCTAGACTAGAGTCCGGAGAATATGTCTGGGTTCAATCGCTGAGTTTAACTCCAACCAGCCTTTTGAACTGGCGTGTTATGTCCAGATCACCACAAAGCAGAGAATTTACTTCAGGCTCAGGTATTTTTCGGGTGCCTATGGGTGTGAGTAATATCTTAGTTACAGAAATTGCTGGTGGAGGAGGTGGAGGTGGCTCAGCTTCAGCCTTGAATGTTTTGGGGGCAGGTGGAGGAGGCGGAGGTTCATTCAGGGAATCTTTTTTACTTGAAGTAAGTCCGGGCGAAGTCTTGAGCTGGTCTGTGGGTTCCGGAGGGACTGGAGGCGTAAGTCCAGATAATGCTGGCGCAGCTGGCGGGGCTAGTGTTTTCGGTGCCATATCACAACCAGGTGGTCAGGGTGGTTTTCCTACACGCTTTGATCTAGGTGGTGATGGTGGTGTGGGCGGTCGTTCAGCTTTTCATGATGCAGGTGGTACTGGAGGTCGAGCCGGAGATGCAGCAAATACAGCTGGTGAAGCAGGTGGAACTAGCCTTTATGCTTCTGGAGGAGCTGGAGGTGCGCAGCAAGCCGGGGCTAGCTCAGGAGGTGGTGGAGGTGCCAGTAAAGGTTTAGGTGGAGCTGGAGGTATTGGTGCTGCTGAAGGTAAAGATGCCACTATTCAAGAAGGCGGAGGTGGAGGTGGCTCAGGTGGTGCAGGTCTTGATAGTGGCGGCAATGGTGCCGCAGGCTACATTCGCATAAGGTTCTAATGACTATTGAATATACAGCAAATCTTGGCCTGAACAAACCAGACACAGCACACAAACCCTGGGATGTGGAGCTGCAAGCTTTTGCCAATCTTACAGATGAAGCTGTGGCAGGGTATCTGGTAAAAGCCATCACTGGAGATACTGAACTAACTGATGTGGATGGAGCCACAAGCGAAACCCGTCATGCAATGCTGGAATTTACTGGAGCTTTGGCTGAAGCGGCTGTGATCACAGTTCCGGAGAAATCAAAAGTCTGGATAATGCATAACAATACTACAGGTGGATTTCCGCTTCAAATCACAACAGGTGCTGGGACAGTTGTTTTACTGGAGCCTAGTGTTACTGCAATTATCTTTTGCGATGGTACAAATTGCCTTAGTGTAGCTCCAGATCAACCTGTTGGGAGTAGCTTTATTATCAATGGCGATCTTCAGATTGCCGAAGATGGTACAACGTTCTCAGCAGTAGGTACTGGAAAATATACTCTTGACCAATTTGGCTGGCTGTTTGCTGGATCAGGCATTCATGAAATTTCTCGAGACTCTGACGTACCAACACAAATAGAGGCCAACGATACTGCAGCGTATAGTTTGAAAATTGAATGCACCGGAGCTGACGCAGTTATTGCGTCGGGAGCCTTTTATGCTGTGGAACAACCTATTGAGGGTTACCGAGTTATAAGCCTCTTGAACCGCATCATAGCTATTGGATTTTGGGCCGCAGAAACAGTTGCTGGTATTTACTGCATAGCGTTTCAAAACAGCGGAAAAAATCGTTCTTACGTTGCTGAATATACTATAACCTCGGCCAACATTTGGCAGTTTGTTGAAATAATAATCCCTATGGACGACGGCCTTACAGGGACTTGGGACTTTACCAATGGTACTGGTCTTCGTATCTACTGGACAAAAGCTGCCGGAGCTACTTACCAAACCACACCGAACACTTGGCAGACCGGAGAATTTTATGGCACTGCCAATCAAGTCAATGCCGTGGAAACAGTGGGCAACATTTCGCGTATGGCCTTGATAAAAGGCGAAGTCGGCACCCGTTCTACAAGATTTCAGCACAAGACTTTTACAGAGTATTTGGCAGAAGCACAGTGGTATTTTTGGCAGATTAATGGGGGGGTAAATATTGAGATTGGTTTGGTTACTGCGATCTCTTCCACACAAGCGCGGGTAGTGCTTCGAGTGCTCCGTATGCGGGCCAGTGCTACGGAGATTCTAAGTGCCAACGATACTTTTCGGATCACTTTTCGGGGGATTGCTTATAATTTGGTGCCAGCGGATACCATATCAACCTCACACGTTAATTCGGCTCAGACTCTATTCATAAATAATCTTTTTGCTGTGGTCCCCGGCGGCCCTTGGAATATAGGCGACGCGGGCGAGTTTAAAGGCCAAACCAATTTCACCATAAAACTTGACGCGAGGCTTACGTTATGAGCACCATAATTCGGGAGCTTTCAACAAAAAGAATTCTCCGCATATACGACGGGGCGCCCCTTCCGTTGATACGTTGGAACAATAAGTTTGGCGGTGCTCAAGCAGACCCAACCAAAGTAGAGCATGTCAAAATTCCTGAGGCTCCAGGAGATGATTTTGAGCTTGATCCAGTTACACTAGAATGGAAACTTGACCTGACCTTGCTCAGAGCTGCAAAACTGCAAGATCTAGATATTGAGCTGTGGGAAGAATACAAGCTTAATCATTCAGGTTATCAAGTAGCTAAAGTTGCTTTAGCTGCAGCAAAAACAAAAACTGACCTTGACAAAATCTCACTGAAATCCTAGCTGAGCATTCTCATGGCCTACGGAACACAGTCATTAGAAAACATCAACGAGTGCCACCCTGACTTACGTATGATTGCGTTTGAGTTTGAAACACGTGCAGCTCGTATTGGCTGGGATGTAACTTGCACAGACGGCCATCGACCAGAAACAAAACAAAATGAACTCTACCCAAAATTCACCCTGGTCAAATGGCCAAACAGCAAGCACAACAAAAGACCAAGCCTTGCAATCCATCTGGCAAAATATCCTATTGAGTACCCACAGCCAGAAGACAGCGAAACTGTCCGAACAAAAAAGACTGCAATTTTTTACATGAGTGCAATGTTAGTGATGCAAATTGCTGAAGACCTTGGCATAAGCATTCGAGGTGGTTGGGACTGGGACAGAGACGGAGAGATCAACGATCAGACTTTTGATGATCTCATGCACACTGAACTGTACGGAGTTGTCGAATGACTTTCTGGCAAGGCATTGTGGTCGCAAGCCTCAACCTGGTTTTCACGCTTGTTGGTTTGGTCGTTATCGTGGCTTTTACCTGGGGCCAAACGAGCAAAAAATATTGAGCGTATTCAAAAGAATGTAGTTAAAATCGAAGCAAGACTACTTTTTTTGGAGCAGAATCATGTGGGAAGCCGTCATTCAACTCGTGGGCAACCTAGCCCAAACGCCTCAGATACTGGCTATAATACTCATTGAAGGAGCTAGAATTCTGGTGCGCCGAGAAAGTGGAGGAGGCCAGAAGCTAACAGCCAGTGGTCACATGACTCGATATGAGTTTGTGCTGAGGCTTTGGTGGTCTTTTCTAAATGCTGCACCGAGTCTTGGCTTGGTTGCTTCAATCTTTTTTGTGAGGTTTTGAGTATGAACTGGAAATCAAAAAAGTTCTGGGTTGCAGTGGTTGGTGTTTGTGTGCCTGGGCTCAATGCAGTGTTTGGCCTTGGCTTGGCTGTGGATGAAGTCTTGACCATTATTGGGCCGTTGATGGCTTATTTGATTGGTCAGGGTATTGCTGACCAAGGCAAGGAAGCTGCACTTGTGGTAGGTCTGACCAAAAACAAAGGCAAGTAGTCTCATGGCTGACCTGACAAAAGTTGAGGATGAAGTTTTGAACTCCAGCGAAACCTCAGGTCGGCCTTTGGCCAAAACTCGAATTGTTGACGAAGCAGAAAACTCTGCCGAAGTCTTAAATACATGCTTAGCTATTGTCCGAATTGTCCATGAGTTTGTATCAGATTTTGAGAAATTTCTCAAGGCTTTAGTTTTGCTAAGACTAAGCTCTACAGAAAATCTCAACCCTACTGAAACCAATTCAGGTCAGATTACTTCACCAGCACTCAGCGCTGCTTTAGGTCAAGGTGATGTAATATCTGGTGCGTTGGGTACAGTATCCATAGGCCCTGTTACATAGGACAAAGTCATGGCTACAGGAAAACAACCGATTTATTTGGAAAATGATCAGCTTTTTAAGTTGTCAGGTTTTAAAGACGCTGCTGCTGGTGGCTCATTTCTCAATACTGCAACTGTGACAATAACTATTCGAGATACAGCTGGTGTAGAAGTTCCTGGTGGAGCTTTTCCTGCGACCCTGGACTATGTTGCAGCAAGCTCTGGAGACTACGAGGGTGTGATTGACAAAGCTATACAAGTTGTGGAAGGTCAACAATATCGAGCTACCATTAGTGCAGTTGAAGATACTGTGCATGGTGAGTGGATTATTGAACTCTTTGGTGCATTGCGAGAGGAACTCACATGATAAAATGGCTGGCACAACTTTTTCAGCGTAAGCTACGCACAGGGCCAAATTCAAGAGTGCGTCATAGTGAACGTTCTGTTGTGGTTCTTAATTCAGGCACAAAAACTCAGAGGACAATCTAATGCTGCATAAAATTCTTATTGGTGGCTATCGAAACAAAGTCTTTCGCTCAAAAACTGGTCTGTGGGCTATGGGCATGTTTGTGCCAAAGCATCAAAACATTCTGGCTGTTCTCGAAGGGCCTGAAGGAAAGTTTCTGATTCCTGGAGCAAACATTGTCACCAATGATGGTGATTTGTACTATGCTCAACTCAGTGCCAGTGAAGTTTCCACCAACGCTTTTGGTATTTTAGAGCTGAACAGTGCAGGAACTCCAGGCAAAACAGCAGTGCGCTCAGACTTCACAGCTGTTGCAGATTCCCAAAAAGCACATGATGGAAACTATCCGCAAACTGATGATGGAGACGCTGACAACACTGGTGCCGGTGTGGATGTTGTCTCTTATCTGACATCATACACCAAGGCAGATTTCAATACAGCCAGCATCACGCATGGCATTATCACCAATGTAGGGCCGGCTGCTGGTGAAGTACTGCTGACTGGTTATGCCTTTGCGGCGACCTTCCCGAAAACAGCTGACGACACTCTCAAGGTTTTTACAAACCACGAAATGCTCGGGGTCTAGTGACCAAGAAAATTGCAACTTTTCAAAAAGAGCTAGGTTCTGGAATAACACCTTCAATGCCTGAGCTGCGTGTTCCGTTTTTCATAGATGGACAAAACATACGCTTTGGTGCACAAGGAGCCGAGGTTACTTCGCCCTGGTATCGGCTTTTGAACAAACTAACGAAAGACCCAGTGCGTGGCATGTTCGCCGCCGCAGTGAACGAAAAGAAAATGTTGTTTTGGGGAACTTATTCAGACTTGTTCATTTGGGATGGAGTTGCAAACACAGCAGAACAGGCTGGTATAGGTTTTGATGGGGTGGAGCCTGGCACAGCCTTACAAGAAGTTACTGTTTGGACTTTTGCCAAGCTTGGTCAATTGGTAGTAGCTACAAACAACAGAGATGCACCACAAAAATCTGTTGGTGGAACTAAGTTCAAAGTCTTTGAAGGACTAGAAAATGAGTATAGCCGAGCCAGAATTCTCAGGCCTTTTGGGGATCGGTTTGTAGCTTTTGGTCTAGGTAAATCTGTGGGTCGTGGACAAACTGCAGGTCGCTCAAGCATAGTTGGGGATGATGTTTTTGCTTGGTCTGATAACTCAAATGTGGAAGATTGGGAACCAACTAGACAAAATACAGCAGGCTTTTTGGAGGTTGCTGATGCTGCTGGGCTTATTCGAGCTGCCGAAGCTCTTGGCACTAGTGGAATGCTGTTCTATACTGGTGGCTCAATCCACAATCTCATTTCCGCGGGTAGTGTTTTTATTCTGGGTCAACGCAGAGTTCTTGAAGGAATTGGAGCTGCGAGTAGACTCTCTGTAGTGCCAGTGGGTCAAAAACATTATGTGTTTGATGCCTCTGGTATTTATGTTACAGATGGAAGAGAGTTTTATTACATTGACGACCCAGCAATTAGAAAACACATCTATAGTAAACTGAATTTAGAACAGATTTCACATGTGTTTGGCTGGCATAATCGCAGTGCAAGAGAAGTTCAATGGTTCTATCCCACAGCAGATCTTGGCATGGAAGGTATAGGGTATAATTATGGCAACGGAGCTTGGTCATTGTATCCTTATGAACTTACCAGTGCTGTGGGCATTGGAGTGCATAATTTCCCAATTGCAGGGAACTCTTTCGGCTCAATCTTTGACGCAGATCCTAATTTCCTGGGTGGTGGTACAGAGTTTGGTAGTGCTTTAATAACTGATCCAGACTTTAGACTACGCACAGGCTATGGTACTTTTGGTTATGGTCAATTAGGCTTTGGTGGTATTTTCTCGGAGGAAGGTTAATGGCTACCGGTGCTTTGACACTAGTGCTAAAAGATCAATTTGGTCGAGTTAAGTTTCGTCGCAGAGGCTATGCTGTGATTATGTTGGAGACCACAGATTTAGCTTTGGGTGCAACTGAAAAAGAAAAGTTTGTAGATGGGATAAGGCTGGAAATGGCGCAAGTAATTTTAGATAATCCAGCTGATCTTCAAGTGACAATTAAATATCGAAACAATCTGGCTGACTCTTTAGTGTCGGTTGGGCCGTTTAATTTAGCTGAAGGTATGGACTTTATTGACACCAGGCTAACAGCTAAATTCTTTCGTGTGCGTATTGAGGCATTTTCAAATACAGTATTTTTTATTTTTTCCATACTAGAATTTTATGGTGCCGTGGCCGGAGCCAGACGATGACGCAGACGCTCTATCCTAATCCCGACTTATTTTCAGACTGGCAATCTTGGGCTAGTGCACTGATTAAGTCTTTAGATGAGCAAGCTCAATCAATCGACATTGCCATTGCTGAAGCTTTTGCTCTGCGTGATGGTTGGACACACTTTAGTGTGTATTTAGCTTCAAATCAGCTTAATCTAGTTGATAACGTGTGGACTGACGTTGAACTGGATGCAATAACTTTTGACAAGCGTGGTGAATTTGATATAGCCTGCCATCATTTCCACTCTGATCAAGCAGGCTTGTATCTTTTTGGTGGCTCAGCATCAATTATAAATCTGCTCAACAACCATGCTTGTGAGTTGTCTATCCATGTGCATCCAAATAATCAAAGTATGGCAGAAGGTCAAGTTGGCGGTGGCCCAGGTGAGCTTGTATTGAGCGGTTCAACGCTAGTAGAAATTGAAGCTGATCAACAGGTTGGCTTGGCTGTAAGGCCAATGAATACTGCAGGCGGAGCTGCTGTCCTTGGAGGTGTTCTAGAAACATTCTTCTGGGGTGTTAAACTACACGAGGAGGTTTAGTGGAACCAGCAATTATTCAAATAGCTAAAGTTGAATCGACTATTGCAATAGCTCTTGTGCCACTGATTCAGCGGGCAATTGACCAAAGTTCAGATGCTGTTTCAGTTCAATTTGTGCTGAATGAGATTGAAGCAAATCGAGCTATACTTTGGTATGTTCAGGGCAAAGCTGGTGCTGGTATTGTTGTTACTTCACTACTAGCTCAAGGCAATGCAGTTGATCTTTTTATTTGGCTACTGGCAGGTAAGGCTATATCAGCACAAGCTCAAGATATTCAAAAAGTACTTGAGCACTATGCAAAAACTTCTGGCTGCAGAGCTATAAAGGCTGTAGTAACTAATGACAAACTTTTGTCGGTGCTGCTTAATAAGTTTGACTATGAGCACGCCGGCCATGTTGTAATCAAGGAGCTGAAAAATGTCCAGCCTTTTTCCTAGCCAAACCTCAACAACTACGAGTACCACAACACCTGAGGGTACTCAAAGAATTTTCGACTTGGCAAACACAGCTGAAGGTGCTGTGCCAACAAGTCCTTTTCAGGGGCCTTTTACAGCAGCTGCGAATCCGTTGCAGTTTGAGGGACTTGGCCTTTCTGAAGAAGCTATACGAGGTTTTTTGCCTGAGCCAGGTGAAGCCGGATTTGGTCAAAGCACAAGACGGTTTGGTGAAGATTTACTCTCAGGTCGGTTTCTTGATCCAGCAACAAATCCTGCTCTGCAGGGACTGGTGGCAGCTAATATCAGGCCTATTGAACAGCGCAGAGATCAGGTGGTTTCTGAACTAGGTTTAGGTGCTGAACGGTTTGGAGCTACTGGTGGAGCAAGACAAATTCTGGCTGAGAGTCAGATAGAATCGGATGCGGCGAATCTGATTGGAGACACAAGGGCTAATGTGCTGGGTGAAAATTTTGCGCGTGAGCGTAATCTGCAACTTTTGGGGCCTCAGTTTCTTCAACGAAGTTTAGCCTTGGAAGCTGCTCCAGGTCAAGCACTCAGTCAGCTTGGTGGACAACGTCGTGCACTGGATCAGATCAGTGTTCAAGAAGGTTTGGCTCAGCGCAACGAACAAGTCACTGCGCCGTTTAACTTTATCAACCAGCTAGTGGCTGCGCTTTCAGGCCAACCACAAGGCACTTCAGCAACCACAGTTACACAGCAGGATCAAATGTTGCAACTGATGCAATTCCTGCTTGGTGCTGGTGCAATTGGCACAGCAGCTGCAGCTTAAGGAACTGACATGGCACAACAAGTAGACCCAAAAATTGCTCAATTGTTGTCACTGTTTCAACAATTCAGTGGGCCAAGTCGAGGCCAGCCTGCGATAGTACCTAGTCCTTCGCCTGTGCTAGCTCAACCGCCTGTACAAGCTGATCCAGGCCAACTCAAGTCTGAGGAATTTTTGAAAGTGCTGGATGTATTTAATCAGCCTGGAGGTTTGTCGCCTTTGCTTCCGCCTTCAGCCCTGCCCGTAGCTCCAGCTGCTTTAGGGCCTGTTGGAACTACTGGACAGACACAAATTCCGGCTGCCCCAAGCCAAGCTGCGGTGCCCCAACAAGCAAGTCTTGGAGGTATACTACAAGCTGCAGCTAGTCTAGGTCAGCCACAAGGCCCTCTGGAAGTTGGGCTAGAAGGTGAACGTACTCCGGTAGCTGGGCCTGGGACTGTAGGCTTGCCTGAGGCTAAGGCACAAGAGGCCTCGCTAGAGTCTATTTTTCAGGCCTTGCTGACAAGAGCTAATGCAGACCCGGTAACAGCTGGAGCTCAAACTGCACAGGATAGGGTGGCTGGGGTAATCGGAGACTTGCCCAGCACAGAAGCCAGTGCAGCAGTGTTGCAAGCTGCATCTGCAAGTGCACCACAAGCAGTGTTGCCAGATGCAACAGCACTAAATACTGCTATCGCATCCAGAGGAGCTGCACCTGGAATTGCTTTTGCCAAAGTCAGAGCTGCGTTGGCTGCAGGTAAAACTACAGATGTCCCAGAAGTTGCTACAAGAATGGAACGTATTGCTGCCTTGCTAGGTGGGGCTGCAGCAGGTGCTCGAGGTGCAACAACGCGAGGTGAATTTTTTCTTGGCGCAGGTGCTGGGGCTGTTGCTGGTACAGCTGAAATCAAAAAATCTGATCGAGATATTGAAGCCAACAATGCTGCAATAGCCAAACAAGAAGCAATGACTAATGCCAGCTTGGAACAAGCCATTGCAACTGGGGAAAGTGAAACTGCCCTGAGACAACTGGATACTGCAGTAAATTCAGCACGTTCTGCCTTTGGTATGGCTTTGAAGGGAGAGCAGTTGCGAGTGCAAAATGCCGAGCTGCAACTCAGAGCAGAGGATCGAGCAGCTGGGAGAGTCGATCAAAAAGCTGGTCGGCAGATACAACTCAACCAGCAAAAATTGCAAGAAGCTCAATTAAATCTAGCTGCTCAGCGCCTTGACCTGGCTTCAGCTGGAAACGAATTTGAACAATTCACAGCTCAGTTAAGTGCCTTCACAGCTTTAACAAAAAACAAAAGTGCACTGATTGACCTGAGACAAGCTGAAAAAGCAGTTGCTTTTGGTATAGCAAAAGATCGCATAGGCAAAGAACCACCGCAAGCTATCTTCAGTGATCTGCTGCAGGCTGGTATAGTGGGCAGTAATCCGCTGCGAGAAGAAGGTCGTGCAGCTGGTCGGATTAGAGTGGTGCAAGAACTTGCTCCGCAGCTTGTGGATGAAAACTCTAGTGAAGAAGATTACAACAGGGTCTTTGCCCAGCTTGTCAGGCAGGATAAATCTGTGCTGAAAGAAGCACGAAAGAATACAGCTATTTACTTTAGATCAAAGCTTGCAGCAAATCCAAAGTTGATGCAAGAGCTTATGCTTGAAGTAACTCAAGGCAAGGCTCAGCCTAAACCCCAAACACCTGTTCAGACTGAGCCAGCTTCATCTTTGCAAGCTTTTTCGACAATTCAAACTCCACTGCTGTAAAAGATTATGGCTCTTGATGACGCGACTTTCCAGAATATCGTAGGCTCACCAAGTACACGCAGTGCAGGTGTAGCTAGGACTAAGCTGTCTCCAGAGAGTTTTGCTCAGATTCTAGGTAGGCCTGCACCTGTGCAAGCTCAAGGCTTTGCCAGAGATTTAGAGCTGTTTGCCAAGAGCACACTGCAGTCCTCCTTACCGGATTTACTTGGAATTGACCCTGCACCTGAGATAGCGCGATTTCGTTCTCAACATCCTATAGCTGATTTTGCTTCAGCTGTATTAGGCTCAGCCCCCTTCTTTTTGGCTCCTTATTTAGTTCCACTTAAAGCACTGCAAGCAATACCTTTGGCAGGTCGTTTAGCTGCTGTTGGGGGTAGATTGACTGCACAAGGCAATCCAGCTTTTGGCAGAGCTGCGGTAGAGGCTGCACGATTTTTGCCCTTCGAAGCTGCTCGAGTAGCTATTGGTACTGGCATTGGTATTGCCGAAGGCAAAGGCCCAGAGAAATTAGTAGAACTTAGCAGTGCTGCGGCGTTTGACCTAGCAGCTATTCCACTGACTGCCTTAGCTTTTACAAAAATACTTAGGGCTACACCGCTGCCCAGAGGTGCTGAGAGCCCTACCAGAAAACTCCAAGGTAAGATTGAACTGAACACAAATAATCCGCTACAGCAACAATTACATGATGTGGTGAATCTGACTGTGCCTGAAGCTGATAAAGAACTAACAGGTCTGGTAGCTAGTTCAATTGGAAGTTTGAAGACACTGATTCGGCAAGAGACTGTACCTGGCCCAGGTCAAACTTTTGTCAGACGCTTAGAACGAGCTAAAGACCAGCCAAGTACACTGAACAGATTTCTCTTCCAAGAGGATATAGGCAAGCCAAGAAAAACCTACACAGTACAAATGCCGATTCAGACTCAAGGCCCACAAGGTTTTGTTACTGCAAAAGCTCGAAATGAAGCAATTAAAGAACTACCTGAATTGTGGGAGAAGCATACTCAGTTCATGCGAGTAGTGACTGCTACAGATATTCGAGGTGCGGGTAGAATTCAGACAATACTAGATTCACACCTGAAAAAGTTTGGGCCGAATCTGCAGCTGGCCAAGGAGTCTGGAGATGGTGGCTATGTCATGGCCAAGAAGATACTAGGAGGAAAGACCTTAGCTGAGGGTGACCGCTGGTTGTTGTTCAAAACAAACAACCCAGAACTTTTTGCTCCTCCAGGCTTTAGCCGCTCCAAGAATGCACTGTTGGCGCATACCTTTGATCCGGTAGAAGAAGCTTCGGCAGCTACACTAAGAGCCAGAACCCCGATGGCCAAGAATGTAAATGATTTTAATAAGTTTGCTACGAGCGCAGATATTATAGGCTCACCAAAAGATGGCCGTGGGATGCTGATTAAGGCTGGGCAGAAAGCACTGGAAAAAATGCCGAAGGAGTTTCAGAATAATCTAAGAACAATCAATGCTGAACTAGGTGCAGGGATTTCAGCCTCAGGTAGATTTTTGAAGCAGTTCTTAGCTCCTTCAATTTCGCAGTTCTCACGTAGCCCTCGAGCCCAAAGAACTTTTGGTATGGCTCAAACAGCATTTAGGTTGGGTGAAGTTTCAGCACTGAAAATTTTGCACGGAGGGACGAAGATTGCGGCGGGGAAAAATCCGCTAGCTGAAATTGTTATCCCTACACGAGTGCTCAAGCGAGCTGACGGTGGGCTGATGGCAGTGCCAAGAACCCTAAGCGAAGCTCAGCGGACAGAACTAACTCAGGCCTTTAATCAAGCATTGTCTGTAGAGGATGCTGTTGAGAAAGGTTTTGATGTTGATGTTGTGAAGCTGCTGACCGAGTTGCAAAAGCATGATGATGAGTTTATCTCGCATGCACAGAACCTCAGCGCGCTTGCAGGTAAACGACCACCGGCTGCAAGGCGTAGTCACTATATGATGACAAGGACTTGGATCGGTGACTGGCGGTTGGCTATGAAGGATGCAGATGGTGTGCTAATCAACATGGCCTCTGGACGAGATCGCCGCGGCGTTGTGGAAATGGCTCAGAAGATGTTTGACACAGCCAAGGCTGAAGGCAAAGAACTCAGCTTTGACCCCAAGGAAATTTTCCGTGTAGGTAAGTTTGGGGATGATCTGGAGCTAGTGAGTTCGCTCAAGATCGACGATCCGGTCTTCAAAGCCACACAGGAAGCTAGGGGAACTTTCCGCGGGCCAAAAGCTTCTAGGGGTAAGCAGTTTGAAAAACCTCGTCATGGGGTTGGAGGATTTCTAGGCGAACAACAGACCTTAACTGTGAAAGAACTTGAGGATCAGTTCACTCGCCAAATTACAGGCAGACAACAGTTCCTGGCTACACGAGCTTTGGACGCTGATCCGGTGTTCCAGCGAGAATTGTCGCTATTAGCTCAGGAAGATTCTGATCTTTTTCTCCAGCTGGGTCAGCGGATGAATGACCTGCGTGGTGTACCAGGCCCGATTGTTACTGCGCTGGAGAAAGTGCTTGATGTTCCGCTGGAACCTTTTCTGGGTAAAGGTGGAGCCCAGAAGATCACGCGCGCAGCAAACTCTGCAATGTTTAATCTAACCCTGGGCATGGGTGATATAGGCTATCCCCTGCTCAATGGTTTGACCTTCATGCAGACTGTACTGCCAGAGATTGCCTACACACTACGCACCCCACCTGCAAGGTTGTTAGAAGTTTATACCTTCCAACCAATGCTTGGAGCTAATGGTGCTGCCAAAGGCTCAATGGGTATATTGGATATGACAAAGCTCATGGCAAAAAGCTTCAAAGAAGTCAGAACCATGGGAGATGATGCAGTACTTGCTGGCAACATGAACCGAGCAATTTTGGAAGGTGAAGTAGCTCCCCGCTTTGTAGAAGAGTTTGGTGGCAAGACCTCAAAGAAAGCTCTGATGTTTAAGAACGTGCTTAAAGGAGAAGAATCATTTGGAAGCTTTATAACCTCAGCCAGTCAATTCCTCCCAGCACTTTCAGAAGACTTGGCTCGAGGCCATGCTTTCACCACAGGCCATATTGTGGCAAGAGATTTTCTGAAGCTAGAAGGTGAGAATCTTTATCAGTTTGCTCGGCAATTTACCCGCCGGACGATGTTTGGCTATTCCACCGCGGACAGGCCCAGGGTGATGGCCGGCGCCCTTGGGGGGACGTTGGGTTTGTTCAAGAACTGGACGGCCCACTACATCGCAAATATGGCACGGTACGGAGGCGAAGCGGTGACCCGTGGCAATTGGGCTCCCCTGCTGTGGATGATGGCAGGAACGGGCACTGTGGCCGGTGTGGGGGGCATGCCGTTGGTAGGTGCGGTCGATGCCGCATCCCGATTTTTCTCAGACAATTCTCTGATGGAAAATACCTATGAAGCATTTGGTATGCGAGACTCTACTACAGTCGCGGATGCTGTTTGGTATGGGATGCCGGGGCTTCTTGGTACCTCCCTGCAATCAAGGGGTGCAGCGCCTGGGTCAGATGTCATGCGGGATATTGGATTTCTCTTCTCCGCAGCGATTGCTGACAGGGCAGTTAGCTTCTCAAAAGCTATGGGAGGTTTTGTAGACCAGTGGGAAGCTACAGGTGAGAACCCGCTTAAGAATGATCTAGTGAGAATGCAGTTTGCCAGAGCTCTTGGGCCTAGAACTCTTTACCGTGCACTGCAGGCAAGCCAAGACCGAGCAATTGTAAGTGCACAGAGTGGAAACAAATTGCTGGGCAATGTGAACCTAGCGGAGAAGCTAGGCTTTACCCTAGGCATTACACCATTAAGAATTGACAAAGCTTTCACAGCCCATAGAGAGCTTTGGGAAGATCAGAAGATGATGATCGAGACTGTGCAAAATCTGGGTGCGGCGTTGAACGATGCTGAGGATCGAAAAGACTGGTCAATGGTTAGTCGTATTTGGAATGAGTCTGGTCTGCTTGGAATCACAGACAGGGTGTTGAGTTCTTCCAAACGTCGTCGAGCAAATGCCAACGAGGATCTCTTCGAGCGCCAGTTCGACGAGATCCTTGCTCCGGCAAAACTTAGACTATTTGGTGTTCGTTGAGATAAGCTGTTCGTTATTTGAATCGAAAGGTGAACCTTTGGGCTGGATTTTTGTCGGCTCGGGTGGTGCAAGCCAAGCCCAAAGTAGTCCAGACAGAATTAGTATTGCTATTAACAAAAGACCTTCATACCTAAATTTAGTCCACATTTTGTTCCTCCTCATAAGTTAGCCTACCTGCAGCAAGCATGCGATTGGGAGTGTCACCGCTTACAACGTCAAGCATACTCATACCTATCATATTGTCAAGAGTAGCTCCGATAAAGTGCAGCGGCATATCACGAGAAAGACGCTGACGCACTTTATACTCAGGCACACCTGAGAGCTGTGTTCGACCTTCTTTCTGAATGTAGCTGTAGATTAAATCCATTTGATACTTGTATGGATTAGAACCCATGACCTGAGCAACTTTGTTAAGTGAAGCTTCTGCAGAGAGTAGCACAGCCTTGGCATTTTCTACGTTGATCAGATCTATGACTAATTGGGAGCTACGTGAAGCCGCCATAACCATGGAAAGCTTCAGCATTTGAATAGGCCGCCTCCGGTTGTAGTGGATGAACTTTGGGTCTTGAATAGCTGGCGGCATGCCAGCGTCGATCCACTCCTGTAAAAATTCTTGAGCAGCTTTACTCCAGAGATACTCCCCGCGTATCTTGTGAATGTGCCGCAAGTCCTGGATAAGTTCTTGTCTAAGTTCTTTTCTGGCTGGTGCCGAAGTGAACAGCTTAATCACAGGAAGCTTATCATCGTAGACTAAAATTACTCTGGCAGGAAAGCCTGTCTCAAAAGCATCGTCGGAGAAGGTTTCTCTGAGCCAATAAGGTGTCACACCTCCAAGTATATTCACCCAAGGTCGTATGATGATGTTTTCACCTTGAGTTCTTGTGCCCTTATCGAAAAGTTTTGGTGAGTCAAAGAGCTTGCTAAGCGCTACCATGAAATCTGTATCGCCACGCTTGACAAACACAGCAAATTCATCAGCAAGAACTGAAAGCGCACTTTGCTCGTAGATTATACCTACATCTGGATCGAGGTCTACTGTGTGAGCACGCTCAAGAAGATCATAAAAGAACTCCTTAGTGGTTACCACATAGGATAGTTTTATGCCTTTTACCTCATTGAGAAGATCTCGACCTTCATCCACAGCATTGGTTTTTCCTACACCTGGAGGGCCGACTAGAATTGTGTATAAGTTCGGATACATAGCTTTGTCTGCTGCAATGGTAAATACCTTTCGTTCCAGTGCAGCAGCTACAATCCCTATACCAGAACAAACACGAAAGAGATTGGTAGAGGGAATAGCTTGTGTATAGTCAAGAAATGATCCGACCCAAGAGTCCAACACCCTGTCTT
>SDBT01003337.1_pt1 | contig 27849 bp, 24 predicted proteins | sample 2277101 | NCBI WGS metagenome assembly SDBT01 (sample SAMN10404973, study PRJNA504765) | marine sediment metagenome | isolation source: marine sediment core GS10_PC15, 103 cmbsf | place: Arctic Ocean: Southern Knipovich Ridge | collected 2010 | reverse complement strand
TAGGCTAGGCATGCAGGCCAACAGGCGCTGATCTGAATGACTGAAGCCCAGGCCCTGTGGGTGAGCCTCTTTTTGACGCTGGCGCTGGCCGCCTTCCATTGGCTGGCGCCACGCCTGCGCCAATTACCCGGCATCCCTGAGCGCGTTGTCACCTCCTTCAGCGGCGGCTTTGCGGTCTCCTTCGTCTTCTTGCACATGCTGCCGGGATTGCTCGAAAGCAAAGACACCATCGGTGAGTTCCTGGCGCAACAAATAGCGATGACCCCGCTGGTCGATCTAGGGGTCTATTGCCTGGCGCTGTTCGGCCTCACGGTCTTCATGGGTTTGGAGTTTTGGGCCCGGGCGGGATCTCGGCGGGAAGCCGGCGAGAACGGAGCAGACACCGATGCTGCCAACTCCGTGGCCCGAGCCGAGAGCAGCAGCCGCTTCTTTTACGTGCACCTGGGTTCGTTCGCCCTCTACAACTTCCTGATCACCTACACGCTGCCCCTGCGAGTTGAGGCAGGAATGGGGTACGCCCTGATCTTCACCCTGGCGATGGCGCTCCACTTCATCATCAACGACCGGTCGCTCGAGGAGCACCACGCCCGGCTCTTCAACAAGCAGGGCCGATTGATCTTGCTGGCAGCCTTGCTGCTGGGCTGGATTCTGGCCGTCACGACCGAGTTCGATCATGTGCTGACCGTGGCGCTTCTCACGGCATTCTTGGGCGGGGCCATCCTGTTCAACGTGATCAAAGAGGAGGTCCCGTCCTCGGAGAGCGACTCGAGCTTCCCGGCCTTCGTCGTCGGCCTGGCCCTGGGCACGACTCTCCTGCTTGTCGTGACCGCGCTGGAAAGTTAGCCTGGGCTTCTCAACGGGTCGCGGCTAGATACCGAAGACCGTCGTGCGGATGCCGGTCTTCTTCCGGGCCAACAGTGCAAGCAGGGACTGCGTCAGGAACATCGCCACCATGCTGCCGATTGCCGCTCCCTCGAGGCCATACGAGGGAACGAGCGCCACGAGAAGCACGATATCGACGATCGCGGATAGCAAGTAGACCTGCACCATCCGCATCTGGTTGCCCGACATCACCAGGTACATGTTCGGCGCGCCGATGGCGGCCTTGGCGAGCTGATTGAACAGCAGGATCAGGAGCGCCGTGTACCCGGCTTCGAAGCCGTCACCGAAGAGGCTCAGGATCTGGGTGCCGAAGATGGCACAGAAGACCGTCCCCAACAGGGCCGGGAAGAAGGCCAGCCGCGCCTGCAGAGACGCAAGGTGCTGCAACGCCTTCATGTCCTTCTTCTTGAAAAGAGGCGCGATTTCGGGAGTTCCCACGGTGCTCGCGGCGACCAGGAACACCCCGAACAACTCTGTAGTCGTCAGCACGGCCGCGTATATGCCCGCTTCCGTCGTGCCCCGAATGGAGCCGACGAACAACAGGTCGGCACGATAAACAACGATGCCGAAGAGGGTGGCAATGAGTACGGGCAGGGACGTGCTGAGCCACTTCTTCGTCTCGTTCTGGCGCTTCGCCTTGCGCACCTTCTTGGGCAAAGCGAGCCACATCCATGTCCCTTCCACGCCCAAGGACAACACCCGAACGCAGAACGACCCGATGATCAGCATCAAGACCGTGACTTGGTCGACGAGCTGCGTCATCGCCAGGATGAGGAGAATCCACACCGCCGGCATGAACACTTCGTCCGAGAAGTACGAGGCGGTCCAGCGCTTCAGAGATTGGAAGACCCCCGAAAAGACCATCGCGAGGCCGGCCACGGGGACCATCAGCATGCCGACGCCGAGGACCTCCTTTTCGAGGTTCGGCACGGCGACGAACCAGAGAATCGGCGCGGCGATGGCGACCAGTGTGAGCCCGGCCAGGCTGCTGAGCTCGACGCTGCGGAGAACGAGGCCCTTGAACTTCGGCCACGTCTCGTCCTTCAGGTACTGCGGAATGAACCGTTGCAGGCCTCCGTACGGGAATCCGAGCGACGCGACGTAGGCAAGCACCCCGGCCATGGTCACGGCCATGGAGTAGAAGCCGTAGTCACTGCTGCCCAGAATTCGGGCCATCAAGAGCTGGGTGAGGTAGCCGAGACCGAGGCTGATGATCTGCAGGCCGACGAATCGCGCAATGCCGGAGAGCAACTTCTTGCGCATCTCGTCAGGGTGCGGGGTGGGTTTCGCCGCGGCATCGGCAAGATCCTGGCAGTGATGAAGCAGGCGATAGAGCGGTGGATCGCTGTCTTTCTTTCGAGCGAGGAAATCGGTCTTGATCAGCTTGTCGATGATCGACTGTGCCGCCTTGTCGTCGACGCTGAGGTGCTCGGCGATTTCCGACAAGGTCGCCGGGTCACGCGTCGAGAGCCAGTCGACAAGGTCCTTCTGCCGCGCACCCAGCGACTCGTGCTCGCCGAGATGCAGCCACTCGCCGGACGCGCGCATCGCATCGATGCGCGGGAGAATCTGATGTCCTAGTACTTGCATGGTTCGCCAGGTAGCCCGATAGGGCTCGGTGACCAGATCGGCAGGTTCGCCGGTCCCGCCTCGGAAACGCGTTCATATAATAGGGGGCCGGAGAGAGAGTCAAGATGGATCGGCCGCCGCTGCCGACCGGACCCGCTTGCCCCGCGGGAGCGATGGTGGCTAGACTGCGCTCACCGGCAGCGAGCCGGCGTCTGGGGATTTCTTCCCAATGCGAGTACCAACAGAATCGGGCTCAGTGAGCGAACCCTCGGAGATAAGACGGACAGGCGTGGAGCGCATCAGCGCGATCACCGATGGCGTCATCGCCATCGCGATCACGCTGCTGGTCTTGAACCTCGACGTCCCGCAAGTCACCGGGGCGGACAGGGGAGAAGAGCTTGCTGAGCGCCTCATCGCGATGCTGCCGGAGTTCGAGATCTACCTATCCAGCTTCGCGGTGATCGGTTTCTACTGGTACTCCCACCATCAAATGTTCAAGTATGTCCGGGGCCATGACGCCGCATTGGTCTGGCTCAACTTGGCGTTCCTCTTGACGCTCACCGTGTTGCCTTTCCTGTCCGAGCTGGTCGGAGACTACGGGGATCTCAAGCTACCCCTGGTGCTGTATTTCAGTGTGATGGCGCTCACGGCGCTGATCCAAACGACAATGTGGTGGTACGCCTCCAGAAATCATCTCTTCATCGACTCACGTCTATCCCGCAAGATGATCCGACACCAGACATTGAAGACAGTACTGCCGGCAGTAGCGTTTGTCTTCGGGATCATCGTGTCCAACTTCGAGCTGGGCCTGGCGAGACGTGCATACTTACTGGTCTTTCTTGGACCATTGATCATGAGCAGATTTGCTCCGGAGCTACTCGAAAAATGAGAACCCACATGAGTCGGTTGACGATCATCACGTGTCTCGGCGCTTTGGCGTTCCTGGCATTCGCCGGCGAGGCGAGCGCACAGGACCAGATCACCCTGCAGGACGGCACGGTTCTGGAAGGTCGCGTCGTCTACATCGACCACAACTACCTGACCCTCACGACGCCGATCCTGGACCATCTGGAAATCTTTGTCTGGGACATCAAGTCGATCACCACAGCCGCCCCGATGCACGTGCTCACCCATGCAGGAGAGTGGCTCTCCGGCGTCATCAAGACGACATCGGACGGCACGATGCAGCTCGAGCCGGTGGGCGGCGGGGATCCGATTGCCATTCACTGGTACATGGTGTCGGGAGTGTTTCCCTCGAAAGTCCGCTGGGCCAACGCTTTTACCATCGGCGGATCGTTCACCGAGGGGAATACGGACATCCTCGGCTTTTCCTTTACCGGGGCCGGAACCCGCGAGGGGGAATCGAATCGAATCTTCTGGACCGCCAGCGTCTCATGGGCGCGAGTGGATGGGATTACCCGTCAGGAAAGTGCCAACGGCACGCTGAAGTTCGACCGCTTGATCAAGCCACGGCTGTACTGGTGGGTTGCCGAAGAGCTCCGCTATGACAAGTTCCAGGACCTGGATATGCGGTCCGTGACCAGCGGTGGCATCGGCTACATCCTCGTTTCTCAGCCGACGACGGATATGGCCATTGAGGCCGGCCTCGGCTTCATGGCCGAGCGCTTCATGCAAGAAGACGATAAGAACAGCGCCGCCTTCCGAGGCGCCTGGAATTGGGAGCAGCTCATTGGCCGAAGCATGAAGTTTTTCAATCGTTTCGTGACCTACGTCGGCGGAGAGAGCGTCAGGTTCCAGTTCACCAACCAGGCGCAATTCAAGCTTGATCTCACTCGCACGTGGCGCTTCAAAGTCACCAACGGGTGGTATTACGATAGCGAGCCTTCGTCGTTCGTCGGCCACGACTCCGATATGGAGTGGCTCGTCGGCTTCGAGTACGTCTTCTAGCCGCCACTGCCGGTCGTCATCAACCTGGCTAAAACCCCCGAAACTGGCTGCAGTCACCAGAGCTTCGCATGATCTACCAAGGCGAACCCGAGCGAGACGCCCTTGTGTGTGGCGATGAGCGCCTCACGTTTGCGGAGCTGCGCCAGCGCGTCGATGACCTAGCCGGAGAGCTCGCATCGCTCGAATCTGATGTCGTCATCCTCGATGCCCACAGCGACCCGGCCACCGTGATCCAGTTCATGGCTCTTCTGCAGCTCGGGAGACCGGCTGCCATGTTCTCGAGCACCTGGACACAACATGAGATCGAGGTACGACGCGCCATGCTGGGCAATGCCGTCCACCTCGACGCCGGCGGCGCGGTGACCTGGACCAGCTCTTCGCGGGAGATCGCCCACCATCCCGACGCTGCCGTTATCCTCTTTACCTCCGGCAGCACGGGCGAGCCGCGAGCCGTGCAGCTATCGCGGCCCAACATCGACGCCAACACCCGTGCGGTTCTCGATACGTTGGATTTCGACCAGGCCAGCGAGCAGACGCTCTTTTTGCAGCTCTCCTACTCGTACGGCCTTCTGGGACAACTCGTGCCCGCGCTCGAGGTGGGAGTCACGACGCATCTCCTGCCGCGGTTCAACGACGCCCGGGTAGTGCTCGAAACGTCCCAGGCACAAGGCATGTGGAGCGGCGTCGCCACTCATTGGGAGGCCCTTCTTCGTCTCACGACTCCGCCGCCGGAGAACACGGCCGGCATCACCCACGTCATCTCCGCGGGAGCACCGTTGAGCATCGATTTGCGCGCCCGGCTGCGCGACAGATTCCCCAACGCCACTCTCTACAACAACTACGGCCAGACGGAGGCCGGTCCGCGCGTCCTCAGCTTCTCGAGTCGCCACCCACTCTTCTTCAAGGGGTACGTCGGCTATCCGGTGGGCGACTTCGAGATCAGGGCCACCGACGAGGATGAGCTCCTTCTGAAGGGCAGCCAGATCATGACCGGGTACCTGGGCGACGAGGAAGCCACGGCGGAAAAGATCAGAGACGGCTGGCTCTACACAGGAGACATGGCCCGCATCGGCGACGACGACCTCGTCGAGATCCTCGGCAGAAGAGATCAGCTCGTCAAGGTGGGTGGCGAGAGGATCAGTCTCAGAGAGATCGAGGAGGAATTGAGCGCCTGGGCTGAAATCGATGAGGCGGCGGTGCTGGTCGAGGTGGACGAAGTCTACGGCAATAGGCTCGTAGGGTTCTTGGTCGGAGGCGAGCCGCTGAGGTCCCTGGGCCGTAAGGACATTGTCGACACGCTGGCGCAGCGCCTCTCCTGGCACAAGGTGCCAAGAAAATTCTATCTGCTCGACGCGCTTCCGCGGCGACCCAACGGCAAGATCGCTCGCCAGGAGCTGCCGCTCATGAGATCGACTGAGCTGGAGTTGCCATGAGTCCATTCAGGGAGGATCTCGAAGCGCTGCTCGCCAGCCGGGAGGAGCCCTCGACCTGCGATCGCACGGCGTATACGGACGTCGAGATCGGCATGCCCCTGACGGGCAGATGCAACTTGGCCGAGACTCCCCTGCTGAAACTGGTGGGAGACCTGCAGTGGAAGCACACCAGTGAGATCACGGGGGTCCGCAGCAAGGACATCATCGATGCCGAGGGCGCCCGCCTGTACGCCACGTTCTTCCACGTCGAGACACGCTTTCCGGAGTCGCGGCCCATGGCCGCCTACGGGGAGAACGACCGCCTAACGGTCGCGAGCACGCTGCGGCGATTCGGCCTGTCGATGCTCGAAGGCCGCCACTATCTGCTCCCCCATTCAACGAATCCCGTCGACGAGAACACACCTTCTAGCCCCAAACAGGCGATCCGGAGTGGCGTTCCCTACCTGCGTATGGCCAACAGCTTCGTCAAGCAGTGGCAGGGAGCCGGCTGGCTCAAGAAGTCGCGCCCGGCGAACCCGGGGATGAAGGAAATCAAACAGCTCGTTCGCCCGCCCGTCTCTTACCTTCTGTTCAAGCGGGCCGAGCGGATGGGGGGCTTCTTCCGCGTGCGCGAGGGTTACGTGCCCATGAGCGCCGACCCGCTCAGGGCGGAGTATACGATCGTGCCCGATCGAGACCTGAACGGGGCCGGGCTCCTCTATTTCGCCAACTACCCGTTGGTTCTGGATATCTGCGAGCGCCGTCTGCTGGCCGAATCGGAGTACCTGCCCTTCCCACAGGAATTGCTCGACTGCCGCACGTTGGTACATCGATCCAGTGGCTACTTCAGCAACGCCTCGGCGAACGAGACCCTACGGGTTCGGATGCAGGGGTGGATCGAGAACCCCTTCCTGCTCGATCATCCCAATCCGGAGGCGGCGCCGATTCATCTGCTCCTGAACTTTCGGATGACGCGAGGATCCGATCGGCGGCTGATGATGCTGTCCTCGGTCAAGAAGGTCATCTACGGGAAGGCGCTCGGCGAGACGCCACTTTGTGAGGAGCTCGAGAGAATTGCCGAGCAGGAACCCCTGAAGATCACCGAGGAGTAAGCCCCGATTCGAGAGTGAGCCCGTCCTCGGGAGGAAACGTCTACTTCGGGAGGAAACGTCTACTGAGGAGGAAGCCTCAGAAAACGTTTCACCTTTCCGCCCGGAGATGTCGGGATCTCATCCACCTTGCGAACCGTGATAAGGGGCTCCTCGACTCCAGCGCCGGCAAGGTGAGTCTCGAGCTCGCGGCGCAGTCCATCTTCGTCGATCTCGCCCCGGCAGCGTACGAGCACCTCGGCCCCCGCTGGAGTTTGGTGCACCTGATACTCGATAACGTTGCGCTCACGTCCGAGCGGTGCCCAGAAGAAATATGGGTGCACCTCTGCGCCGCCGGGGTAGAGGAGAGCATCCTCCTGACGACCTTTGACGTCGGCGATCAGGCGGTGGCCGGAGCCATAGGGGCAGGGCTCGTCGATCACGGTCACCTCGTCCGTTATTTCATACTTGATCAACGGCAGGGCGTGGCTGAACAGGTTGGTCAGATAGAGCTTGTCGGAGCGCACGCCCACAGGAACTGGCCGACCTTCGCGATCGATCGGTTCGATGATCAAGAGATCGTCACTGAGGATCATATGGGGACTTCTGGCCGTGCTGACGGCCATCATGCCGCCTTCGGTGCCGGCGTAGTGATTGGTGACGGGAGCGCCCCAGGTTTCCTCGAGCACCGCCCTGACCTCGGGGAAGAGGGGCTCGGCGGTCGACATCACTCTCTTCGGGTGGATTTTCAGTTGGCCCGAGTCTGCCCTCTCGGCCAGCCGGCGTAGAAGCCCCGCATAGCCGAACAGGAACGTCGGTTGCAGCTCATTGAGCCCCGCAACGATCTCGTCCCACGGCAGGGTCACGGGAAACCGATGCGTCTTGAACATGCCCGTGGCGAATGTCTGGTTCGTTGCCGAGGTAATGTGCGTCGCCCTATCGGCCACCAGCGCCCCCATGACACGAGGCGCTTGCTTCAGTTCAGGATCGGTCATCAGCTCTCTGACCGCATGCCGCACCGAGCTTGCGACCAGAACAGTCCAGGCATCCCAGTCGTAGAGAAAAACGCCATGGAGGCCCGTCGACCCACCGGTCACGCAGGCGTGGTAGTCGTTGCGAAAGTAGTCGTCCGTTTCCAGCGTTTCGAGAAAATTCTCGACATCGGCGAGCTTGATGCTGGGAATGGTGACGACCTCGTCCCAGTGCTCCATGAGGTCCTTCTTGGTCATGGGTGGGACTCCCTCGAGGTCTTCCTCTACGAACGTCTCGGCGTCGAGGTGACCGAGTCGACGAGCGTGCCACGGCGAGTGCTCCTGGCAGAGCTTGATGAGCTCGCGCAGACGCTCCTGCCGCTCGGCACGAATCTGCTCGAGAGACCAGGAGAGCCGACGCACGTAGGAGGGAATGATCTGCATGACATCGCGGACGTGCCGGCGCCTGAGGTCTTCGTATTCTGTCATCAGGCGATCAGATCCCTCGTCAGGCCTTGGATCCTGGTGGCGCCGCACAGGGCCATGGCGAGGTCGAGCTCGCCGCGCAGAATTTCCAGCACGCGCGCCACTCCTTGTTCCCCTGCCAACGCGAGCCCCCAGACCACCGGACGACCGATCAACACCGCCCGCGCACCCAGGGCAATCGCCTTCACGATATCCGTGCCGCGGCGCACCCCTCCGTCCATCAGCACTTCGGCCCGACCATCGACGGCAGCTACTACCTCTTCGAGCACGTCGATGGTGGCAACGGCCGTGTCGAGCTGCCGGCCACCATGGTTCGAGACGACGATTCCGGCGACCCCATGCTCCACCGCGAGAGCCGCGTCATCGGCGCGGACGATCCCCTTGATGAGGAGCGGCATATCGGTGAGCGATCGCAACCATTCGATGTCTTTCCAGCTCAGCGACGGATCGAGCCACGACTCCAGGCGCTCGGTGAGACCGAGGTCGGCTATCGATCTAGGCAATTTCTTCAGCTTCGGTGGCAGCAGGTTTTTCGCCAGAAGGTGGCCGGCTGGCTTGTACTGATTGCGGAGATCCTTCTCGCGCCCGCCGAGGCGTGGCGCATCTACGGTCAGCATCAGGGCCGAGCAGCCGGCTGCCTCGACACGCTGCACGAGTGCCTCCGTGGCTCCCCTGTCCTTCTGCACATAGAGCTGGAACCAGAGCGGGCCGGATGCGGCCTCGGCAACCTCCTCGACCGACGCGTTCGACACGGTGCTCAAGACCATGATGGTGCCGGCAGCGCCCGCCGCCTTGGTCGTCGCGACCTCGCCGTCCTCGTGCGCCATGGCTTGGAAGGCCACTGGGGCAATCAGCGCCGGCATCGACACTTTCTGGCCGAGCACCGTGGTCGACAGATCACATTCGCTTACATCAACCAGGACCCGGTACTTGAGCGCGATGCGGTCGAAGGAGTCTCTGTTGGCCCGCAGAGTGACCTCGTCGTGGGCACCGCCGGCCATGTAGTCGAACGCCCCCTGCGGGAGCTTTTCCTGGGCAAGCGCCTCCATTTCCAGGAGGTTGATTGGCTCAGCACTCATCTTTCGCCTCCCTCAACTAACGCTGGGCGCGGCCCTCTGGTTTCCACAAAACCTGACGATCGCACTGGACCTGCATCGTGATCTTAGGGTATAAGATGACGGTTGTCGTTTAAGAACATCATCAAGTCTCGGCGTGGGCGCGAACTCTAGCCGCCGGAGCCGGGTAAACCGGAGGTAACCCCGATGGCCAAGGATAGCCCAATCACAGCCTTCCTCTCCCCAGAGGAAGCCGCCAAGTTGACACCCGCCGCAGCCCAGCTCACCGCGGGCGATCTTCTGTCTGCCATGCAGCAGTTCAAGCACAAGAAGGGTGATGTGCCGAAGACTGCCGCCGTCGAGGCATTGTCTGACGAGGACTGGAAGTCGGTGGCCAGGGCATTCGTGACCCAGGCCATGCGCCGCCACAGTTCATAGATATCCCGGGCGCGGCGCTAGGCAGGCTGCTGCCCAGTGCCCGCGACCGTATGGTCACAATCAGAGAATAGGTACGTCGGCCCGGTTCGGGAGCGCGCCTCCCGGGCCGGGCTTAGCCTGGACTTCTCAACGGGTGGCTACTACGCGAGCGCGATGGCGCGCGAGTACTGCGTTGCGCTTGAACCGAGTGCTCGACGTACTGCACGAGTACGTCTCCGCGCTCAAATCGGCGCGCGCCTTGTCCTCACACGCCCTCGCGCCCGCTCGCGACGCCACCCGTTGAGAAGTCCAGGCTGGTACTGCGTTCCGTAGTCATGGAGCGGGCTATTCTGCTGGCGCTTGGCAGTCCTATGAACGCGGCCCCTGAAGGCTTGACGCACGACGAAGCATCGACCATCGTTCTCGAAGTCATCGCGCGTGTCGGCGAGCTACCGCTCGATGATCTTCTCGAGAGGTTGGATGAGGATCTGGTCATCGACCTCGGCCTCGATTCGATCAGGCTCATGCAGATATGGGTCGAGATTGAGAGAAGGCTGGAGCTGCAAGCGGGAGACATCGGTATCTCGCAGGCATCGACATCAGCCGCCATCGTCGAGCACACGGTACTGGAGCTCGAAAGACGAGTGGGCGGAGCATAGCCGTGCAAGACCTTCTGACACAGCAGGACATTCTCAGGCTGGTACCGAACAGATACCCCTTCCTCATGCTCGACCGGATTCTCGAGCTCGAGCCGGGCAAGCGGGGCGTCGCTCTGAAAAACGTCACCGTCAACGAGGCCTACTTCAAGGGGCACTTCCCCGACCTCAAGGTGATGCCCGGGGTGATGGTCATCGAGGCCTGTGCCCAGCTCATAGCAGTCGTGTGCCGCTCCGTCGGCTTGCTCGAGGCCAAGGAAAGGGATGTCACCGCGGCAGCAGACTGGGAGCCGACTCCGAAGATCGAGTACATCGCCTCGATCGAGAGATTCAAGTTCCTCAAGCCGATCGTCCCGGGGGATCAGCTCATCCTCGAGGTTGAGATCGGCAAGAAGTTCCAGCAGCTCTTGAGAACCTCAGTGCGCGCCAAAGTGCGAACGAACCTCGTTGCGGAGGGCATCATGATCGCGACGAGCCGGAGTTGATGAGCGAAAGGGGTATTGATGGACGCGAAGATGAAGGCCGTCATCGAGCGGCGGAAGAACCTGATCGAGCGGCTCAAGGGGGTGCTCCTCAGCAGCCTCGAGCTCGATCTCGAGCCCGAGGATCTGACGGAAGATGCCGCGCTTTTCGGCACAGGCCTCGGTCTCGACTCTATCGACGCGTTGGTCTTGATCGTGGGGATCGAGGACGAGTTCGATGTCAGCGTCCCTCCAGACGATATCCAGATCTATCGGTCGCTCAACACACTTGCCGATTTCCTGATCGAGAACGAATAAGAGCCCGTCGGAGGAGAACCGAGAATGCCTAGCGATCAACTAAACGAGGTGTTTCGGCAGGCGGGAGCAACATTCGAGACCGTTGCCGGATGCGAAGTGGCGGTGAGCACTTTCGGGCTCGCCGAAGAATACAAAGCCATCAGAGAGACAGTTGGAATCTGGGACCACTCGGACATGGCCAAGGTCCGGGTAGTGGGAGAGGGAGCCCTCGATCTGCTCGACAAGGTCGTCAGCGGCAACATCGAGAACCTGCAGGAAAACGCCGTTCGTCACACTTTGATGCTGGATCCCGGCGGCAAGATCCTGCTCGATGCCCAGGTCCACAATAATCTCGACGAGTACATCGTCACTTGCGACGCGGCCTACGGCCGGCGCCTACTCGAGGTGCTCGAGGCAGCGCGTTCCGACGACACCGAGATCCAAGACATCACCGACAAGTACGCCGCCATCGTGGCCGAGGGCCCACAGGCATGGAAGCTGCCTCGAGATCTGATCGGCATGGAGGCCACTGGCGTTCGTTTGCTCAATTTCCTCGAGTGCGAAGTAGTTGGCGTTGAGGGGTTGTTGAGTCGCATCGGCACCAGCGGTGAGTACGGCTACATCTTCTGGGTTCCGCCCGAGGCAGCCGTCGACTTGCTCGCGGCGATGCGCGAAGCCTTTCCCGAGGCAGTCTTGTGTGGCCGGGCCGTCCAGGACCTCCTCCAGCTCGAGGTGAGGGCCCTCAACCTGGGAAAGGACATCGTCGAGGATGAGACCCCGCTTCAGGCCGGTCTCCACTGGATGATCGACTTCCGCAAGGAATCATTTATCGGGAGAGAGGCAATCGTTGCGGAGCAGGCCTCCGGGCTCAGCCGCAAGCTCGTGGCCTTCCGAATGGAGGAGGGAGCGCAAACGCAGGCGCAGAACGGTGTGTTCGACGGCGAGGATCGCGTTGGCTACGTTGCGAACTGCGCCGTCTCCCCGACCCTGGGCTGTGGCATTGGCCTCGCCTATCTCGATGCCGAGTATGCATGGGTTGGACTCGACCTTGCGGTTGAAACCGACGCGGCGAAGAGCCCGCTACAGACCGTATCGGCGCCGTTCTTCCTGACCGAGAGCAACAGGGTTCCAATGGCATGAGCAAGTGAGCATGCGCATCGCCGTGACAGGACTGGGAGCGGTCACGGCCCTCGGTCCGACCAGGGAAAGCACATGGGAACGGCTGATTGCCGGCGAGACGGGAATCAAGGAGATCCACGCCTGGGACACGACTCGCTACAAGACCAAGTGTGCCGGCGCGGCCCAGGATTTCGACCCTCTCCAACACTTCCCGCCGAAGGTGGCACGGCGCATGGACCGATGCCACCAGATCGCCATTGCCGCGGCCCGCGAGGCGGTCGCTGACGCCGGTCTCGACCTCGACCAGATTGATCCGGAACGCGTTGGCATCGTCATCGGCAGCTCGCTCGGAGGTATGCCCTCCTGGCAGAGATTCGACAGAACACTGGTCGCGACGGGACAATCGCGAGGTCGCCTGGTCTACGAGTATCCGCTCCATGTCTGCCTCGACAGGCTCACGGCCGCGCTCGGCTTCCTCGGTCCCAGGGCCGTCACATCGACAGCCTGCACGGCCTCGACCCTCTCGATCGGTTTCTCGCTCGACCTTCTGCGCAGCGGCCAGGCCGACTTCATACTGACCGGCGGCGTTGATCCCCTGGCCGAGTTTTCTTTCGCCGGCTTCAGCAGCATGAAGAACGTCGCGCCCGAGGCCTGTGCCCCGTTCAGCTTACCGATCGGGCTAACGACGGGAGAGGCCGCGGGGCTACTCATTATCGAGCCGCTCGATCGAGCCGTTGAGCGTGGCGCCCGCATCTACGCAGAGCTGGTATCTCACCAGTTCACCGCCGACGCCTACCACCCCACCTCGGGCGACCCGACCGGCGCCGCGCAGAAAAGGGCAATCATCGAGGCCATGGGACGCAGCGGCGTTACCCCAGAGGATATCGACTACGTCAATGCGCACGGCACCGGCACCGCAGGCAACGACCAGATCGAGTCGAAGCTGATGACCGTGATCTATGGCGACAGAGGGTCACAATTGCCGATTTCCTCGGTCAAGGGTGCCTTGGGCCACACGCTGGGTGCGGCGGGAGGCATCGAAGCCCTGATCACCGTGCTCGCCGTGGCCCGCGACATGATTCCCCCAACCACCAATTTCACCAAGCCGAGGCCCGGCTCGGACATCGATTGTGTCCCCAACAAAGCGCGCAACCAAACCGTCAACGTGGCGATCACACAAAACTTCGCCTTCGGCGGCAACAACGCGGCCATCGTGATCAGGAAGCACGACCTCCCCGGAAACAGGGCTCCCGAGCTTCCACAGCGCCGTGTCGTGCTTTCCGGAATGGGTCTGATCACCCCCATCGGGAGCGGCAAGGACGAGTTCCTCGCGGGCCTCGAGGCGGGACGCTGTGGCGTCGGGGAGATCAAGACGTTCGATACCGATGGAATCTCACCCAGCACCGGAGCCACGGTTGCGGATTTCGACCCAACACGGTTTACCCGCGCTCGCACGCGCCGCATGGACCGCTACGGTCAGCTCACAGTCTGCGCAGCCGAGCTGGCTTTCCGCGATGCCGGTCTCAAGGTAACCCGAGACAACGCCGGTCGCATTGGCGTCATGGTGGGTACCACCTTGGGTCCGATCGCCAGCGTCAAGGCGTTCCATGAGCCCATGGCAGTGGGGCACCCCGAAAAGTGCAACCCGGCGATCTTCCCGAACACCGTGCTCAATGCCGGCGCTGGCCTGGCTGCCATTCAACTCCGCGTCAAGGGATGCAACGCAGCACTGAGCTGTGGCCAGGCATCCGGTCTCAGCGCCATCGGCCACGCCTACGAGCATGTACGCGGCGGCGGTGCCGATGTCGTCATTGCCGGCGGCGTAGAGGAGCTTAACCGTGCTTCCCTGGACGCCTTCACGGCAGCAACCCACACTCCGCCGTATCTCGGTCATCTCACCGATCGCGAGTCTCTGAGTTGCCCGTTCGACCTGCGCCGCTCCGGGATGGTGATGGGTGAGGGGGCCGTCCTGCTCACCGTCGAGGCTCTGGAGTCGGCGCAGGAGCGAGAAGGACCGATCTGCGCCGAGATCCTCGGCTACCACATCTGTGCCGACAGGCCGATTGAGCTGGGATGGGATCCTTCGGGCGAAGGGCTGGCAAGGAGCATGCGAACGGCGCTCGAGCGATCTGGCGTCGACGCTGGAGAGATCCAACTCGTCGCAGCCGGAGCGCTGTCCCATCCGCTGCACGACCGCATTGAAGCGCGGGCAATCAACGAGGTTTTCGGAAACGGCGGCGTTCCCGTCGTTGCCCTTTCCTCCGTGCTCGGAGGCTCTGCGGTGCTCGGCTCGGCCAGCCTCTGCGCCATCCTTCTGGGGATGCAGGGGGGGTTCCTCCCCGCCGGAACCGAATATGCAGAGGCCGACCCCGAGTGCGCCCTCGACATCGTCCATGGATCGCCCCGGCCGGCGAGCTTCAAGACGGCGCTGATCAACGCCATCTCCTATGGCGGCTCGAACGTCTCGATGGTGGTACGCAAGTACGAGGGCTAGCCCGGACCGGCTCAGGCTCGCAGCGTTCTCGATGTCGCGGACGGCTCAGGCTCGTAGCGTTCTCGATGTCGCGGCCGGCTCAGCGACCGCCTACTTTCCCCAAGAACGACTCGAGGGACTTCAGGTTCTCGACGTTCAGCACCCTGCGCCGGGAGTTGACCCTGAGAGCGAGCCCCATCAGGACCCGGCCCGGCCCGACCTCGACGAAAGTGGCCTGGGGATAGTCCTCGAACATCCTGGCCATCGAATCGGCCCAGCGCACCGGCGAGCAAACTTGTAGGCCGAGAAAGCGGCGAATCTCATCGCCCAACCTGACCGGCTCGGCAGTGACATTGCAGTAGATATCGATTGCCGGGTCGCGGAATGGAGTCGTCGCGAGCTCGCCCTCGAAGGTCTCCCTTGCGTGTGCCATGAGAGGGCTGTGCCAGGCACCGCTCACCGGCAATCTCACAATGCGTCGTGCTCCCGCCGCCATGGCAAGCTCGCCGGCCCGCTGCAACGCACTATTCTCACCCGACAGCACGATCTGCTGCGGCGTGTTCAGGTTGGCGATACAGACGATCCCGTCGCGAGAAGCGTCCTGCACGACGCCCTCCAGCTCACTCTCGGCCATCCCGCTGACCGAGAGCATGCCGCCGGGCCGCTCAGCCGTCGCCTCTCCCATGAGCCGGCCACGCACCTGCACCAGCCGGATAAAACCGGCGAAGTCGATGGCTCCTGCCGCGAAAACAGCCGAGTACTCTCCCAGGCTGTGACCCGCCGCGGCCTGGGGCTCGAAGCCTCGTTCCCTCAACACCGCGAGGCAGGCTGCGTTCACGACGCTGATGGCCGGTTGCAGGATCTCGGTAGGCTCGATCTGCTTGGCCCGGCCTTCGAAAATCATCGCTGACAGAGGCATGTCGAGCAGCTCATCGGCGTGTTCGAAGACCTCGCGCGCGCACTCGTACTCCTGGAACAGATCCAGCCCCATCTTGCTGGTCTGCGAGCCCTGGCCGGGGAACAGGAAGACGTAGGCCTTGTCGGGCATCAACTCACCTCGCGCAGGATTCTCCGCGCCATGGGGTTGAAGAGGTCCTTGTCACTGAGCTCGAGAGTCTTCTTGAGCGCCAGTTGCATGATCAGGACGTCGCCGTTCCGGTAGCAGGGCAGGAGAGCTCCGTACTTGCAGCCCTCGGCAACGAGCCGCTCGACCGCCGGATTGATGTCGCCCTGCCCCAGCGGCAAAACAAATTGAATGACATGGGCGAGCCCGGCCCGATAGTGATCGAGCCGCTCGGCGAGAACGTCGGGTGCGTCTTGGCCGACCTCGAGAACTTCCACAGTCGCCAGGCTCCTCAGGTAGTTGTACCGGCAATCGATCGCACTCGTTCGTGCGGGTGGCCGCGGGTCGACAAACTCGATTTCTGCTTTGAGGCTCTCGTAGATCTCGCTCATCAGATCCGCGAATCGCTCTGGCAGCGACACTTCATAAGGGGTTCTGAATGTCCGCGGAATCGGCCGTACCGAGACGACCTCGCTAAGGCGATGCGTGTCTTCCTCGGGCCGCACGAGCCCACCCCCTCGAGAGGCCACTCGGTCGACCGGCCGCGATCTGAGCCGCTCGACCCAGGCGGGGGTCACGCCCAGCAAGATGCCGGTCGTCTTGAATCGCAGGATCTTGCCGAGCCGCTGTGTGAGCTGATGCTCGGTGACTTCCTGAATGACCAACGCCTTGAGGTTGGTGGTGAGCGCGAGGTCCCAGGCCTTGTCGTGGGCCGCTTCCATGAGCAATCGCAGGAACTGCCCGCTGTCCGCTTGGCTGACGACCGGATCCATCACCAGCTGACCCAGCGTGGCCAGGTCGGGCGAGGGGAACTGCCGCCGCAACCCGATGAGGCCCCGGGCCACACCGGCGCTGTCGAAACCGGCCACGAAGTGCGCCCGCCCCTCATCCAATGCCCGTTTTACTTCCTCCGTGGAGTAGAGCCAGGGATCACCGTAGGTGTACCCGAAAACCTTGTACAAGAGCTCGGGAACGACTCCGGCAGTCTGCTGGTCTACTTCTCGAATTTCGAATGCTTGGGAGCTCAAATCAGGTCCCACTCCACATCTGCTGGGTTGTTCGGGGATCCCTGCACCAAAAGATCGAGAAACGTCTGCAGGAAACCTCTGATCCTGTCATCGAAAAGCGGGTGCCAGTGTACGTTGCCAGCCAGCACGGTGCCGCCCTCCACGGATCGGCGACCGATGATCGGACTCTGGAAATAGACCTCGGTAATGCGCGCCGGGCCAATGGAGCTCCTGCCTTTTCGTGACGGGAGCTCGGTCACACCGAGAACCGGGAGGGGCTCGAGAAAAACCGTGTCGGCTTGCTGATCGAGGCGGGGCCCCACCGAGCTCGTTCGAGCTGCCTCCACAGTGGCGTTCTTGGCGGCTCGAACCTCATGCGAAAAGAGTCGGTAGAACAGCCAGTTGTCCTTGGCGCAATCGAGTAGATTGAAAACGTTCGTCGCGGTGTGCTCCAAGTCGCCGAGGCTGTCCTTCATAATCGGCACGCCGACCGGATATACGACGTTCCCCAGGTGCCCCCTCCATTCCGGTACGAAGCGGAAGTCACGCGGAATGTTGACGGCGAAGAAATCCCCAGGCTGTTCTGCCCAGTTGTCGTAGCAACGATCCACCGCCAAGGCCATGCAGGCCGCCATGTAGGCCAGTGTGCTGACGCCGAAGCCCTGGGCGCGGGCAAAGAAGCTGCGGAAGGCTGAACGGTCCAGTTCCGCTCGGAAGGTTCGAACCTGACATTCCAGCGGCATCTCGCCAAGGTCGCGGGCATCGGCGCTCATTCGCGGCCGGCGCATCGTTCGCGGTGGAGTCTGGTCTCCGAAGTCGACGGTCGCGACGGGGAGCTTGGGCCTCACGTCGCTCAGGTGGAGGTCGTAGCCATCGAGCTTCGGCTGCCCGGTATCGAGGTCCTCTCTCTCCTCGTAGAGTCTCGAGTACAGCTCGACGAAGGTCGCACGCAGCCAGTTGTTGGTGAAGCCGTCACCCGCCACATGAGAAGACTGCAGGGCAACCATGGGCTCGGGTGCCATCACGCAGTGGCAGCGGAACATGCCATCCGAGAAGGGATTCAAGGGATGGGTCAGAAGGTGACGAAGGTACTCGTGCGCCCCGCCTTCCCACTCGTCTCGCCTGACGATGAAGTCATCGATGTCTCGCGCCGGGTCGAACTCCGCCGTGATCTGCTGCCCGTCGTCTGCGATCCCGATTCTGGAAAAATGAACCGGCGAAAGGCGCCGCAGCTCTTCGAGCGCTCTCCCGAGCAACCGCTGCTCGAGCGGTTGCTCCAGAGTCACCAGCCAGTTGGTGAAGAAGCTGGGATCCTCCATCTGCTCGAACAACAGCCACTTCTCGATGGCACCCAGCGGAATCGACTTCATCGCTCGCGGCTCTTGCTCCCAATCAATGGTGGATCAGACCTCCATCGACCACGATCGCCTGCCCCTGAATGTACGAAGCGGCATCCGAAAGGAGAAAGGAAACCACCTCGGCGACTTCCTCCGGCTGCCCTACCCTTCCCATCGGGCAGTGCTGGAGAAGCTGTTGGCGCCGATCGGCAGGCAGGCCCATCACCATTTCCGTTTCAATATACCCGGGCGCGACCGCGTTGACGCGAATGTCGTAGCGCGACACCTCGAGCGCCAGCGACCGCGTGAGCGCGATGATCCCGGCCTTGGTCGCCGTGTAGTTGCACTGGCCGGCTGCACCGCTGATTCCGGAGGCAGAGCTGACATTGACGATGCGACCCGAGCGCTTGCTGATCATCATCTTGGTCGCTGCGCGGCAGCACATGAACAGCCCCGTCAGATTGGTGTCGAGGACGTCCGTCCAGTCCTTGGTTGGCATCATGCCGAGGAGACCGTCGCGGAGGATGCCGGCGTTGTTGACGAGAAGGTCGAGCTTGCCGGAGCCCTTCTTGACCGCCTTGAACATCTCGGTGACCGCATCCGGGTCCGCCACCGACGCCTGCAGGAGCTCGCCTTCGCTGCCCGCCTTCCGGACCGCCTCGAGAACATCCTCTGCCGCAGCTTGGTTCTGCAGGTAGTTGATGTAGACGTAGGCATTGCGGCGCGCCAGGTCGCGACAGACAGCCGCGCCAATGCCCCTGCTGCCCCCCGTGACGAGGGCAATCTTCCCTGAAAACACGTTACCTCCTGTTTTCTTCAGTTAGCAGGCCGTGGTGAAAGTGTGATGGGTCTGGTTACGCCGCCAAGGGTGCAGATGCAAGGCGCCGCGACGCAGGCGATGCCATTGCGCATCGTCGAGGCGCGGCAACGCAGTAGATGCGCCCTTGGCGGCGTAACCCTCCGGGGAGGTAGGAGTTGCGGTCGAATGGCTTCGTCGTGACTCCTCCGCGATGGCGCCAGCATCTCCTCGTCGTCCCTCCTTGCCCTCGCCCGCAAGTCCTACCTCCCAGACCCACCACACTTTCACCACGGCCTGCTAGAAGTCGAGGCGACTACGGGCAACGCCTGTACTTTCGCCTCCTCGACCAGCGGCACCACGTTGCGCGCAACGATAGACAGATCTCGGCGATTGCCCGGAACCCGGCCGCGCCGGATTGCCGCCGCCAGGAGATGATTCCGCAATGGCCGCAAAACCTCAAACTGCCAATCGCCTGCGCGATCCTCGAGCGTCGTGTCGAAATGCACCCCGATGGTAGCGTCCTGCGCGAAACGGAAGGATACCTGCCGCAGCGGGATCGACAAGCCTCTCCCGCACGCCTTGAGATAGGCCTCCTTGAGCGTCCAGTAGGCGAAAAAGCGTTCGCGCTGCTCGGGGCCTGTCAGCGCGCGCACCACACTGGCCTCCTCTGGGCTGAAGAAGCGGTCGGCAAGGCGGACCATGTCGAGATCCCGCTGCGTGCTCTCGACATCGACGCCGACGTCGACCCCGAGCGTCACCAGGCACGCAACCAGGCCGCCACTGTGAGAAAGATTGAAGCGCAGCCGTGGCACAGCGGCCACGGGCATGGAAGCTGCGGGCGGGGTGCCGGCGGCCGCAGAGGCCTCGTCCTCGCCATAGGCAGCCACACCACCCGGCGGGATGATCTCTGGACGACCGTGCTTTCCCCGCTGAAATCGCCAATCCTGTGGCTCGATGTCCGCGTATCTGGACAGCGAGGTGCGCGCCAGTGCCCAGGCCGTGAGGTATTGGAGCCGGGCATCCTCGAGGAAAAAGGTGCCATGACGCTCCTTCTCCTCCTGGGAGAGCACATCCCACCATGAGGACAGAACGGACGGATCCTTGTCGCTCGCAACTCGGGTCAGCCACAGATGTGCCTCGCCCTCGAGATCGAGAACGAGCTGCCCGGGTCCCTCCATAGCGGCCGCCAGTCTTCTCGGTGCAGGCCTGATGAGGACTCAGCTCTTGCCCTTCATGGCGCGGAAAAGCAGCACACAACCGATGATGATCAGCACCGCCGGACCGAACCACTCGACCAACGAGGCATTCAGCCGGTACGGCATCACGAAGTAGATGCCGATAGCGAGCATGATCAGCCCGCCGGTCATCTCCGACCAGTTCTTACCGGCGGTCAGGCCGCCAATAATCAGCGCGCCGCCAATGACAAAGAGGATGCCCGGCCAGAGGTAGTTAGTCAGGGCGAGAGCGCCGATGCCGATCAGGATCAACCCCGGGATCAGTCCCTTGATTTCCTTCTTCTCTTCTGTCATCTGCAGCCTCCGCTGGAGTTGTGCAGGATGTTCGCGCCGACTCGATCCGGAGCTCGCCCCAGGCGTTCGCCAGCAACTCTCTGCAATCTCGAAGCTATGCCTCCGCCCCCTCTTCTTCGAAGAACGGTGCCCACTTCTCCTTCGGCGAGGGCTTCGTCATCAGGCTGACGATCACCATGAGGCCGATCGAGGCGATGACCGCCGGGATGACAATGTACTCGCTGCCCGCGAAGTTGAACTCCGTGCCGCTGAATTCCATCGTGAAGCTCATGCCGAAGCGCTCGAGTATCTTGAGCCCGAGAATGGTGCCAAGACCTCCTGCGAGACAGGCGACGCCTCCCTGTGGCGTCACCCTCTTCCACAAAAACGCAGCGAGCAGCGCCGGTGTCAGGCTCGCACCGACGATCGAGTAGGCATACAGCGCCATCTCCAGGACTGTCTGGAACTGCGTCAGCAACAGAATGGCCACGAACCCGAAGACCACAATGAACGCCCGCTGCACGTTCAGCTTCTGCTTCTCGCTCGCCTCCGGATTAATGAAGCGCTCGTAGATGTCACGGCTGACGTTGGTGGAGGGAACCAGCAGGAACGTGTTCCCCGTCGACAGCACGATGGCAACGGCGGCTGCAAGCACGACCGCTCCAAGCAACATGGGCAAACCGTACCTGGCCATGTGCAGGATTACCGTCTCCGAAGCGGCACGTCCTATCACAGAGGTCCCTGTCAGCAGGTCCGGGTAGGCGGCGCGTCCGGTGATCGCCAGCAGCGCCAGGGCCGTCTCGATAACCATGATGCCGATCAGCATCCCGATCACCGCGCGGCGCGCCGCTTTCTCGTCCTTGGCCGAGAAGAACTTCTGGTACATGCCGCTCTCACCGAGGATCAGCAAGAAGGTCGGCATGGCGACGCCGAAGACCCAGAGAGGGTTGTGCCCCCCTAGGGCGGTCATGTGCTCGGCGGGCAGTGCCGCCATGACCCCACCGATGCCGCCCAGCTTCCAGACCATGAATGGAAGGGCGATCAGCACCCCCACCGTGATGATCGTGCCGTTGAAGATGTCCACGGTGACGATCGACATCATGCCCGCCAGCGCCGTGAAGATGACGATGGTGGCACAGGTGATGTACATGCCCGTTGTAGGTGAGATGGCCCCGTCGGTGACGATGCTGAGAATCCAGCCGCCGCCGCGAAACTGATAGGCGGCAATGGTGACGTAGGCGAGGACGATGGCGAGCGTGCCGAGCAATCGCGCGGTGGCGTTGTAGCGCTGCTCCAACAGATCGGGAACGGTGTACTTGGCGATGCGCCGGACCCGCCCGGCGATGAAGTAGGCGATGATCAGCCCCACCCATCCGCCGAAGGAAAACCACAGCTCTGAGATGCCGGAGCGGTAGGCCAGGCCGGCTCCGCCGAACAGGGAGCCGGAGCCGATCCAGGTACAAACCAGCGTGCCCACCAGCATCAGCACGGGCACGGATCGCCCCGCGACCATGAAATCGGCGTGACTCTTCACGGCCTTCGAGCGGTAGAGGCTGATACCTACCAGGATCAACGGGTAAAGAATAACGACCACTACAAGGAGATTCATGGCCTATCCTCTGGGAAGTTCATGGCCTTGGGGCGAAGTTCGCGCATAGTATATGGGCGCCCCAGATTCTCGTACAGGAGAGCGGAAGACCTCCTGCACTCCCGCACCGCTCCTCGCCAACAGGCAAATGAAGAAGATTCGCGTTTGGCTGAGCTCTCCTGCGCTGCCCATCGTATCGGCCGGTCTTGTGATGTTGCTCACCCTGCCGGCTCTCTGGACCGGCTTTCAGCTCGACGACCTGGCCATGCGCATGGCGCTACTCGAGCATCCGGAGGCCATGGCCGCACCCGGCGAGGCCTTCTCTTTCATCAAGGGCGACCCGGAGATCAATCGTCAGTTCATGGACCTCGGAGTGATGCCCTGGTGGGCTGTGGAGGACCTCCGGTTCGTTTTCCTGCGACCGGTCACGATTGCCTTCCACCGGCTCGACTACGTGCTGTGGCCAAACTCGGCACCGTTAATGCACCTGCACAGCCTGCTGTGGCTGGCCGCGCTTGTGCTATCGGTCGCCGCCTTGTACCGGCGCATGCTGAGCCCCGTCTGGATCGCCGGGCTGGCAATCGTGCTGTACGCCATTGACGACGCGCACGGCTACCCGGCCGCATGGCTTGCTAATCGCAACGCTCTGATCGCGACGACCCTGGGGGTGCTGGCCCTGGTTTGCCATGACAAGTGGCGCCGCGAGGGCTGGCGGCTCGGTCCATGGCTGGCTTCGTTCTATCTGGTTCTGGCACTTTTTGCCGCGGAGTTCGGCGCCGGTGCGCTGGCCTATCTGTTCGCCTACGCGGTCTTCATGGAGGGCCGCGGGGAACGGGGATTGGCCGCGCCGTCGATGCGAGCCAGGGACGAATCCGAAGCCGCGAGGCGCACTCGCTTGCGCGCAGTCCACGGCGTACCGTGGTCGCAGCGGCTCCTCTCGCTGGCCCCCTACGCAGCCGTAGCGGTCGTCTGGCTTCTCGTTTACAGGCTCGGCGGCTATGGCACCGAGGGCTCGGGTTTCTACGTCGATCCGTTCCGGCAGCCTGCCAGCTTCATCTGGGCCCTGTTCGAGAGGGGGCCCGTGTTGCTGCTGGGACAATGGGCCCTGCCGCAGGCAGACACCTACGTGATCCTTCGGGGGGCAGAGGCGCTCATCATGTGGCTGCGAAGTCTGGGCATGATCGCCCTCGTGGTCCTGCTGCTGACGCCGCTCCTGCGCAAGTCGGTAACGGCGCGCTTCTGGGCGCTCGGCATGATGATCTCTTTGATTCCCGTCTGCGCCACGGCGCCCTCGAATCGTCTCCTCTTCTTCGTCGGTGTGGGTGGCACGGCCCTGCTGGCACAGTTCCTCGGCGGCCTGGCGGACAAGGCCGACTGGCTGCCTCGTGTCCGTCCGTGGCACTGGTTGTCCTGGGGAATGGCCGCGCTCTTCCTGATCGTCCACGTGGTGCTGGCGCCGATCGCCCTGCCCATCACGACCTTCATCCCGTCGCTGCTCGGAGAGCCGGCCCGCGCCGCCGCCCTCAGCCTGCCCGATGACGATGCGTTCGCCGACCAAGACCTGGTGATCGTCAATTGCCCCGATCACCTCATGTTCGTCACCTACATGTCGCCCGAGAGGATGCTCCAAAGCTTGCCGATGTCGAGGCACGTACGCGCGCTGAGCGCGACGCCGGTGCCGGTCACGTTGACCCGCCTGGATGACAACTCGCTCCGCATTCGCTACGAGGACGGGCCCTTCATCGGGCCGCTGGGAACCCTGTGGCGCGGTCCCGACCGGCCCATGCACGTCGGCCAGGTCGTCGAGGTTGAGGGCATGACCGCGGAGGTCGTGGAGATCACCGGGAGCGGCGAGCCCCGCGAGGTGCTGTTCCGCTTCGACGTTCCCTTGGAAGACGCCTCCCTGAGGTGGGTGCAGTGGGAGGATGGCGTTTTCGTGCCCTTCGACCCGCCGCCGGTCGGAGAGACTGTCAGCCTGCCGGCGCCATACGGCCCGGCGGAAATGATGCAGCCCGGAGAGTTGTGGGAGGTCTACAACCAGGCCGTGCAGCGCAACACCGGCCGCTAGCTGGCCGCTAGCCAGCCACTCGTCCTTTCCAGCCGCTGGACAACCGGCACCCCTCGGCTCACCTCAGCAACAGCTCCGAGACAATGCGGTGCACTTCATCGAGTGAGGTGTCGGCGCCGACCTCCACATCGGGTATCACGCCTATGCCTTCCCAACCCTTCCCGGTCAAAGGATTGATCGCCGCGCCGACCGGAAGTCCAAGAGCGAACCCACCTGGAAGGCGCTCGTAGGTGACGCGATGACCCGCACCCGCCGATGTCTGCCCGAGAATGGTGGCCCGTCCTGTATGTTGGAGGCCGAACGCAAATGCTTCAGCCGCCGAGCCAGTGCCGCGATCGATCAGAACGAACACGGGAATCAGGGCCATCTTCGCACTGAGATCGTTCGTGGTGGTCCAGCTCTCCGCGATCCCTCGTCCTTCTTCGGGGCCACCGCGCCGGATCGAGGACATGACATGAGTGGGCTGGGCGAAGAGATACGACTCGATCTGTTCGACCATCTCTCCGTCACCGCCTCCGTTGCTGCGAAGATCGAAGACGATGGCGCCCGCGTCCTGCACCGATTCCATGACCTGCTCGACTCGCATCCTGGTCGCAGGACCCGCAGTGAAGCGCTCGATTTGCACGTAGGCAACGTCCTGCGATAGGGACTCGACCCGACCGAACCCGTCCTCTTCCGGCGCCTCGGCTTGGTGCTCATCGTCTCCGCCTTCTGGTTCGCCGTACATGGCGAGCACGCGGTCGGCCCTGGCCGGGTCTAGAACGGCCAGGTGGTTGTCGGAGCTGACCGCCCGCAAGCGGGCCGTGAGCATCGAGCCGAGGGCCTCCGCGGACATGGGGCTATCCAGGGTGGGCACGATGTCAGCAAGGGCATCGTAGTACTCGATGCCGACCTCTTCGAAGACGTATTGATCGCGCAGGAGCTGGCCGGCCGCGCTGGCGACCTCCTGCTGAAGCGCAGGACTCACGGTGACGACGGCCAGCGCTTCGGACTCGGGACCCGAGGACTTCCGGATTCTGAAAAGAATGATCTGGTAGGGCGCCTGCGGCCGTACAGCAATCGTCACACGAAGCCAGTTGCCGTTGGCAGCCTCGGCGAGCAGCACGATTTCATGTTCGTCGGATCTCAGGACCGAGTGTAGAAGGACCCCTCCCGTGTCCCTCAAGACCCTCCCGTGCATCGCGACGTCCTGATCCACCTCGGAGTCGTCCTCTCCCGGACTCGCCTGGCGTTCGAAGAAGCTGCGCAACTCAGATACGTCGCCCCCCGGTGCCATGGCCGCGAACCATTGCTCGGCGACACGCCCGGCCGGCGTGGCAGGGAGCTCCTGCGACTGATGCAGCATGAGGCCCAGAGCCTCAGGCGCGACGACCCGAATCGGTATTGGGCGAACTGTCAGAGTGAACCCGAAGGCGGCGGGCAACGAGACCAGCACCAACGCGAAGGTCCACCAACGTCTCCGCCCCACGCACAATCCCTGCGTAACCGCTTCCATACCCATCATGCCCGGCCCTCCATCTCGTCCAGAAGCGCTCGAATCTTCGCTCGTTCCCCAGTACCGACCTTTTGGCTCTTCAGCGCGTGAAGAGCCAGGTCACCCGCCGAACCGTCGAACGCGCCGTCGGCGAGCCGCGTCAGGAGTCCCCCCCGCACACTTCGACGGGACTGCGCCGGCCGATAGATCTGGGGGCGGACTGTTTCGTCCTTCACGACCAGCCCCTTTTTCGTCATGATCTGCATCAGCTTGAGCACCGTCGTATAGCCCACGTCACGCTCGGCGGACAGACGCTGTAGCACGGTCCTTACTGAGCTCGGACCCTCGGTCCACAACACCTGGAGGATGGCCAGTTCAGCTTCGGTAGGTAGTTTCGTCGACGACATATTCTCACCTGGATCTTCGAAGAAGGACGCTCATTTCAATGACGAACATCTTCGTCATTATGACGGAAAGTGTCGTCATTTGAAAGGCAGGGTCCTCGAGGGTCCGAAGACCCGCGCGCCGACAGCCCTCTGTCGGACTCCATCGAAGACAACCTCGATCGCGTGGGGCGATCTCGCCCCCTCGAGGAGGCATTGACAGTGCCCTCTCACCGCGTCTCCTTACAGATTGCCCATGCTGCGCGATAGAATCCCCAGCGCCGGTCAAACGCACATCGGCTATCCGCTATGCACCACAGCTTGCTTGAGACAATCACCGGCCTCTTTCTGGTACGGCCTACTACGCCCGAGCCCCCCTCCATCGAAGGTCTCAAGATCCTTCGCCTGCTCGGCAAGGGCGGGGTGGGTGCGGTCTATCTCGCAGAGGATGAAATTCTCCGCAGGCAAGTCGCGGTCAAGGTGCTCGCCAAGGAGATAGCCTCTGACGCTGAGGCACGACAGCGGTTCTTGCGGGAAGCCCGTGCTATGGCCGCCGTCGAGCACCCCCACATCGTCAACGTGCACTCCTTCGGAGAAGCCGAGGGCCAAGTTTACCTCGTCATGCAGTACGTCGAGGGAGAGACCCTGGCGGACCGTATCGCACGCCAGGGAAAGCTGTCGGCGACAGACGCTCTGACCGTGGTGCGCCAGGTCGTGGATGCCCTCGAGTCCGCGTGGAAGATGGGCGTCGTTCACCGCGACATCAAACCCTCGAACATCCTGATCGACACCCAGGGCAATGTGCGAGTTGCGGACTTCGGGCTGGCCCAAACCATGGATTACGAGGACGACAGCACCCTGACGCACGCCGGGGCGGCTGTCGGCACACCCCACTACATCTCGCCAGAGCAGGCACAAGGGCAGAAAGTCGACTTCCGCAGCGATATCTATTCACTGGGAATAGTGCTGTTTGAGATGATTGCCGGCTGGAGACCCTACACAGGCACAAACCCCTCTGATCTGATCAGTATGCACATCCACGAGCCATTGCCATCGCTCGGCAACAAGGGAGATGTGCATCCTGACGTCGTCGGTCTCGTTGAGTGGATGGCCGCCAAAGCTCCGGAGGAACGTCCCGCGTCCTACGCATTCCTTGCTGAGCGGCTCGAAGCGCTGTTGGGAAAGTTGCCGGGCAAGACCACACTGGTCATCGAGGCCACCGAGCCTATCCCACATGCGCCCGTCTGGAGACGCGCGATCCTGGCGAGTGCCCTGGCGGGTGCCCTGGTGGTGCTCGCGTTGCTGGCGATCCCCACGACCCGCGGGCCGATCACCAACTGGATCAACCCGATACCGCTTCCTGCCCTCAAGTACGTAGCGGTGCTGCCCTTCGAGGCGGCCAGCGGCGACCCCGATCACGCCGCCTTGGCGCTCGGCATTTCCGAGATGCTCACCTCGGACCTTGCCCGCCTGACCGCAGAGCATACCGACCTCCTCGTCGCCCAGCCGTCTCGGATCGATCGATTCGGTGTGAGCAGCGTGCAGGAAGGAGAGGAAGAGCTCGGAACAACGCTGGTCTTACGCGGCAACCTAGAGGATCACGACAGGACCTACCGCCTGCAGGTAGTCCTCGAGGGAGCTGACCGGTTGCGCCGCGAGGCCACCGTCGAGGCCCCGAGCAACGATCCTTTCGTGCTTCATGCGAGGTTGCTGGAGACGGTCGTGGGCATCCTCGAGGTCGACTGGACCGAGAGCGAGCGGCGCGCGCTCCGACAGGATTTCGAAACCCACGACCGCGCGGCATGTTCATTCCTCCTGCGAGGCCAAG
>SDBT01003336.1_pt1 | contig 27853 bp, 24 predicted proteins | sample 2277101 | NCBI WGS metagenome assembly SDBT01 (sample SAMN10404973, study PRJNA504765) | marine sediment metagenome | isolation source: marine sediment core GS10_PC15, 103 cmbsf | place: Arctic Ocean: Southern Knipovich Ridge | collected 2010 | reverse complement strand
CGCTCCTTGTGCCATAATCGTGTCACCTCGTTGCTGATAGTTTTGTGATCTCAAAAACATTCTATCTGCTTGATTTTTCAAGCGCAACGAGGTTTTTTATTTTTTTTGTCGGTGGATCAGGGCATATCATCAGCATCGCTATCGTCCACGGGAAGGGTCTTACAAACTTCATCGGAATTGGAGCTCTCTTTGGCGGAGAAGTTAACAGCCCTCGCAACAAAATAATAACTAGTGCTACTATCCGGGTCTTCAATATCTTCAATAGAAACAGTGCAGCTTGTTGCGGTTCCCTCCCAAGCCGGCTTATCGTAGTCATAACTCTCGCATCCCTTGCGACTGAAAACCTTGTAACCGGCAATATCCGGTTCTGTGTTTGGATGCCAGGACAACGTTACCTCAGCCGAATAAACATTTGGGACGGAAAAAAGCACGGCCACAGACAACAACGCCATGAAGAGGAACTTCACCAGAGTGACGGGAACAGAGTGTGCGATTGACGGCTGGCAGAAGAAAGACCCAACCGGGCACAAGTAAAAAGAGAAGGTTCTTGTTCCTACAGAGTTATGAAGAGTAGCAAGTGTTGACATATAGTTTCCCCCAAGTTCCACAAACTGGTCGTGCGAGATTCAATCCTGGACGGTATTTCCGGGTATCTGTATCGTGAATGTGAACTGGCGGCCCTGCCTCACGCCTTGTTTCTATGAGCTATGAGCCATAAGCTGCATGTTGCCTCCAACAGCACAATCTTCAACCTTCCTTCCCCCCGCCCTTTCACTCTTCCCTCTTCAATTTTCAATCTCATTTTGCCTATGCCCCCTAACCCTACACTTCGTCATTATGTGTTTGACATTCTTGAACAGTTGCACTAGAATACAAACGAATACGAAAGAAGGAGATTGACAGATGTCTAAGACCGTAACATTGCGACTTAATGAAAAAGTCTATGAGGCTTTCCTAGAAGCAGCCCGAGCCGAAAACCGGCCGCTGTCGAATCTTATCGAGACGGCCGCTTTGGCTAAGATCCGCGACCAACAGTTTGCGGATGACGTTGAAATGGCCGAGATCCTTGCCAACGAGAAATTGGTAAAACGTATTAAGAAAGGCTCTCGCGAGGCTCGGGCTCGGAAAGGGCGCTTCGTTGAGTGAGTACCGGATATTCGAAACCGTACAGTTCGAAAAGGACCTACGTCACATCGCCAAGTCTGGCCAGAGCAAAATTGCGCGGAAGCTTCGCGACTATGTTTATCCGCAGCTTTGCGCGCACCCCCATTTTGAACCGAACATCAAAAAACTCAAGGACTTCCATCCTGAAACGTGGCGGTATCGAGTCGGAGCTTGGCGTTTCTTTTATGAAATAGATGACGAGAAGCGGGTTGTCTTTATGCTTGCAGCCCACCACAGGAGCGCGGCCTATTAAAACTTTGAGCGGATGTCATAGCCGTTGTGTCATTTGTTGATTCATCCTACCCAATTTCGCCATTCCCCCCCTTTTTTCATGTTTTTGCGCAAGCCCTTTGATGCAAGGGAAGACATTTTTTCTCAGCCCAGTGTCGGGCGGAGAAAGGTCTGTGGCTGTCTGCGTGGGTCTGCGGCTCGAACGAGTGCAACGAGTGGGCGGCGAGAAAATTCGCAACAGTAAAAGATGATTGTAAGTGAGAAATGTTTTCTTAAATGCGTGGAGCTATCCGTGAGCCCCTATGGCATGGCCTTCTACGCGGATTTTTACAATTTTGTGGACGTCCCCCCCTACTTCCCTGAGCTCTATCAAGAGAACGTCAGCTTCCCTTGAATATTTTATCTTCATAAACCACCCTCGGTTTTCTCAAGCGGATATCTCCGGCCAATTTTCACAATACTGGCAAGAAAAGTTCTCTTGTCCAGGTTTCTGTATTCCTCACCAGTAAACGGCAGTGCTTCTATTAAGGTATTATAGTCTGCAGCAGCGCGAGAAAGGTATTGCATATTTTCTATGTTGGTCTTGCCTCGAAACCAATCAGAGATTATTGCTAAATCAATATCGCTATGCCCTTCTACCTTTCCGTGGGCATATGAACCAAATAAGATGACTTCCTCGACAGGAATTTCATTTGCAAGTCTGGAGATAAAGCCAGTAATGACTTCATCTAACCTATCTTTAGATAGAGCCATTCGAAGATCTCCTTTGTCTTACCGTAAACTTCTCTAGCACTTTTTTCATTGAGGATTTCTGACAGGTTTTCCTTGTAATCGCCATAACGAGCCTCAATACTATAGGGTGTCAATTCTGCCAATAAGTTGAACTGCTCAGCACTTAAATCATTTCGAATTCCCGCAATTTCTGCGAGACGATTCAAATTGTGTATGGGGAGATTTTCCTTGCCTTGCTGAGCGATTATCGCCTTCAGAAGTTTCTCAACTGCCTGTTGGCACATATATGCAACGTACAAGTAGCGTCCAGCGTCCAGCATGGCTTTGGCAGTTTCCAGGTCATATTCTGCCCGTTCAACCCAATGCGATATGACTTTGTCCATCTTCCCTATACTGCCTCAAGCGTTTCTATTTACCAATCTATCACCCATGCGGGATCAGGTCAATTATTATTGACCCCACCCACCCCTCGGGCCTTACACCTTATGCCCTTCGTCCCTTGCCTTACGCCCTATGCCTTGAGCCCTACGCCCTCAACAGCACAATCTTCAACCTTCCCTTTCCAATCTTCAATGCCCTCTGCCCTCTGCTCCATGCCCTTTGCTAATACTTTGATCCAACCCAATAGCCCCTGCGAGCACTGCCAAAAACACCAGCCAGCTCAGAAGGACGTGGGGCCAATGCCCAGCCATAAAAGGGCCGATGAAATAACAGGCAACGTAGATGCTGGAAAGCCGAAGCACGCCACCAACAAACGCCATGGGAAATGACGCGAGCACCACCATGGTGCGGGCTTTAACACTTCGCTTCCAAAGAAATGCGTAAGCAATGCTGAAAACAAAAAAGGAGAGCAGGTAGCGAATTCCGCTACAGCTCGCGTCAACAAAGAGGTTTATGTTCGGAAGGTAGATATTGAACCCTTCCCGGTATATAGGAAGCTGGAACAATTGCATAAACCAGACAGACCCTGCAGTGTTAGCTGCCTGCATCCATGCGCCTATTTGATCATAAAGCGGTCTCGGCACCGGGACCATTGTGGCCAGAAACAAGAGCGGAAAACACACCGCCTTGAATACACGCATCCCCAAAAAAGCCATGACCAGCCCACTGCCCACCAGCAGAAACGACAAAGCTGGCAGAGCAACTTCTGTGCTACTTCGTGAAAGCAAAAGCATCACAATGCCCGCCACAACCATTGCTGCGCCCGGCAGAAAAGAAAAATCAAGATCTGCCTCTCTGATTCTTTTCCGCCTTAGCCAAAGGAAGTACCCTGAGATAAACGGCACAAAAAGGCCATGAGAACTTCCTTCTCTCTGAAGCACGCTGAAAAAAAGGTCGGACAGTGCGCCTCCGTAAACGAAGACCCCCAGCCCCACCAGCGCGGCCAACAAAAACAATAGCCTCGCCCTGCCGTTCAACGAAGGTATTACCCCCCTTCTAATCGCTTCCGAACTATTTTTCATGTTAATAAACTGCCGGTATGAGCCTTACGTGTTATGCGTCCAACTCTTTGCCCCATGCCCTATGCTCTCTGCCCTTAGTTATCAGCTGTCAGCTTTGCATTTTGCACTTTTCAATCTTCATTTTTCAATCTTCCTTCCCGCCTCCAACCTCAAGTCCCGAATACGTTCGGGACGCTCCTCAAACCTCCCCCGGGCCGCCAGGCCCCTGCCCTACGCCTCCAACTCCATGCCCCCAGGGATGGGAGCCAATTGTGGGATAGGGGCCTAGATTCAAGTATTTTGTTGCAATTTTGTACAATATAGTTACAATATCTGTATGTAATTTGAATGGGACGATGAAAAGAGCCAAAAAAACAAGAATAAACACGGCATTGATTTTGACACAGCTAGGGATTTGTGGGGCGACACCAACCGACTTGAAATTCACACGTCATATCCGCTTGAAAACAGAAATATCCTCATAGCAAAGATTGACAAAAAATTGTGGACAGCAATCTATACTTGGCGTGGCAATGCTATACGAATCATATCAGTAAGACGCGCCAGAAAACAGGAGGTGAGATTATATGGTCAAAAAGAAAATAGCTAAAAGCACTGACGAGTTCGACAGACGATTCGACGAGGGCGAGGACATCCATGACCTTATTGACATGTCCAAAGCTACGATTATCCGCCACGGGAAAAAGGTACGCATCACACTTGATGTTGCAGAAGAGCTGGTTAAAGAGATCGATCTCATCAGAGAAGGTATTGGTGTAGATCGTGGAGCCTTAATCAAGGTATGGTTGCACGAAAGGGTACAGCAGGAAAAGGCCGCCGGTAAACATTAGGTGACTCCCTTGCGCCTTTAGCCCCTAACCCTATGCTCTTTGCTTTTGCTCTCTTCTCCTATGAGCTATCAGCCATCAGCTATTCGCTATAAGCTGCAGGCTATGTGCCTCCCCAACCTCAAGCGAAGCGCTCCTCCGACCTCCCTCGGGCCGTCAGGCCCCTGCCTCACGCCTTTTGCCTTATGCCCTACGCCTCCATTCTATGCCCTCTGCTCTCTGCTCCATGCGCTCTGCCCCCCCGCCTCAAACCTCCAACAACGCGAAAGCGTTATGCCCTACGCCTCCGGCCTCAGCTGGCCCCGCCTGGCGAACTAGATGGGTTCGCATTGCTTTGAAAGCTCAAGAATGGACTTGTCCGCCCAGGCGTTTTCTGGTATTTTGCAAAGTACGAATTGAAGCGCTCGGTGAATTACACAACCGTAATTCGACCGTGCCTCTCGTACTGTTTTTCGTTGCTGATATGTCATTCTTGCATGGGGCCAGACAGATAATCTGTAACGGCATGTTTTAACAATTTGATATTATGAAGCTTTTTGACATCTTGAGGTTAGGTGGCTTCATCTGCGGCATGGGCTTTGCACGCAACTCGATACGACAGACAAAATCGGGGCAACTTATAACAGCAACCCAGGTTCAGAGTCGTCCATTTTCGGGAGAAACCAAATTTGTCAAAGAAGGAGAAACTAATGAATACGAATAAACCTATTCATAAAGTTCAAGTGGCAATATTGGCTATTTTGGCCATTTTCGCCATGTCCTCAGCAGTTTGGGCAACGGATTATTATGTGGACAAGACTGCGGGAAACGACAGTAATGATGGAAGTATAAGCTCTCCCTGGCAGAATTGCCCAGGTATGGATGAGTACAACGATTCTGGAAATCTATCTTCGGGAGATACCGTTTATTTCGATTCGGCGGATACTTGGACAAGTGGAAGTGGTAACTCAGTTTTGGATACAGCAGCCGGAGTTACTTATGACGGAGCAAGCTGGGGAAGCGGAACAAGGGCGAAACTTCAACCCACTACAGCTTTGACTGAAGGGGTAGTCGTCATTGAGGTAAGTAATGTTACGTTTAAAGGTTTTGAAGTAGATGGGAATAGTAAAGATTTCGATGGAATTGACATCAATTATCCGACGCCAAGCTCCGATATCAGTAACATAACTATTGAAAATGTAGAGGTTCACCATGTAGGCCAAACGGACGATTACAATTACGGTATCATAATTGGCTCTATTAATGGCTATACTACCAGCAACGTAACCATAAAAGATTCAGTTGTTCACGATACAGCACATGAGGGGATTTGTCTTTATCCTTCCAGTGATGCTGCAAATCAAATCTCCAATATTACAGTTCAAAACAATGAAGTTTATACTACTGGAACGCAAAATTCAGATTTTGGGAATGGCATATTAATTAAAAACTATGTCAATAGTGCGGTTGTTGAGTTCAATTATATTCACGATAACCCAGTTGGCATCCAATTTGAAGGAAACGCTTGTTGTAGCCAATGTACCGATGTAGATATTCGACATAATCTCATTAAGGATAACGACTCCTGTGGCCTCTATATTTTAGGTACTAGCGGAAACAATCGAGATGCTGATGTATATGGAAATCTTTTTGTCGATAATGGTAATTCTGGACATGGTGAGGGAATGGCAGTATTCTTCACAAATCAAAATCATTATTCCTCAGTTTTTAAATTCTACAATAACACCTTTTACAGCATAGATAATCAGAGTTCAAGTCGATATTGTTTTATCATAGGTTCGGGTGCAGGTGGAACACCTACCATTGAGTTTAAGAATAATATCGTCTACTCAGACGATCATATTCCAGTGGAGGATCGTAAGGGCTGGCTGACGCACAGTAACAATTGTATTTATCGAACATCTGGGCCAGGAGATACAGTTGTAAATGATAATGGCACTACCTATACCAGAAGCACATTAACCAACTGGGAGGCCACTGTTCAAAACGCAGAGCCCGTGTTCATCAATCGCTCCAATTTACCTACTAACCTCACTATCTCAACTGGACCAAATAACAACGGATTAAATATCCAGGCTGGATCACCCGCGAAGGAAAATGCGGCTAATTTAGGTAACCCGTATATGGGCAGTATTAACCTTGTTAACAGACCGAGTGGAGGTGGATGGGATATTGGGGCATATGAGAAGTCAGACATTGCTTCAGCACCAAGTCCAGTCCAAAAGTTAAGAATAGAATAAAAGTGCAAAATATTTTATTAAGAATTTAGTTTTGCGGGAAAGTTTCCAATAGGTTTGCTAAATTTCAAAACCAATAAATCAACCTTTTCAACATAGGATTTCTCTTTAATTGTTCAGCTTTCATTGTTATGCACTTCTGTGGATATTTGTCTATTCTTAAATTGTTCTCATACCAAGTAAATACATAATGGAGCTTGTTCTGGTGGTGTATAAACGGAAAATCCCCCCGGTTTTTTTAACGACATATTAGCTTTTATAAAGAAAGTTCCAGTGTTTTTATCAAATCCAGCAAGCTATGCTAGCTTGTGAATTGTCTTTTTATAAATTTGAAAAAACCTCCCTGCGGCAAACTGCAGGGAATTATCAAGTTAATCAATGGATTATTTATCCACCATCTTAATTAATTTTATAATTATCTTTCCTCCTGTTTCGGCGATTCTTAGATCATCGGATTTGTTTATTAAGATTCAGGCGCCCTTGTAAGGCTTTCCAGAATGCGCTAAGCCAGTGAAATTAGTTCTTCAAGCATCTCGCAGTATTGTTTCGATATTTTTTTCCAGTCATATTTTTCTTCCACCAGAATCCGCCCCTCATGAGATAGCTTGTTCCATAATTCTGAATCATCAAGCAGGTTAGCAACACCTTGTGCAAAATCAGCAGGATCATCCGCAATAATAATATTGTAATGGTTCTCAACATCCAATCCTTCACAACCAACACTCGTAGAGACTACAGGGGTTCCAAGAGCCATTGATTCAAGAATCTTCAATCGAGTTCCTCCACCAGATCTGAGGGGTGCAATGGAGATAATGGTTTTTTGGTAATAGGGTCTAACATCTTCGACATCACCCCTAACCGTCACTCCTTGAAAATTATTTAGTCTATTTATATTCTCAGGAGGCGTTTTCCCTGCGATAGTTAAGGTGCACGAGCTATGTTTTTCTCTGATCAAAGGATAAATCTCATAACAAACGAAAATAATTGCATCAACATTTGGCTCGTATTCCATAGAGCCAACGAAGAGTATGTTTGTTTCTCGGTCTTCCCGGGAAAAAGGAAGAAATGTTTTTGTGTCCACTCCATTTGGGACTATAGCAATATCTATTTCAAGCCGTTGTCAGAGAAGAATCTGTTTATCGGCTTCTAATACGGCAACCAGCAGATCATTTTCCAATAATAGTGCCAACCGCTAGCTAAGCTTCGGCGCTTCGCATACAACGTGAATTTGCCCCTGTTTAGTGGACACACCGAAAACCTTAATTTATAAGGGCAAAAGGAGGTGTGTTCATGAGTAACAGGAGACAGCGAAGAACTTACGATAAAGAATTCAAAAAAAGGCCGTTCGATTGGTTCTCGAAGAAGGTTATAGCGCGGCTGAAGTCGAACGGAAGTATACCTATGCCTATTTTTTTAGAATAGCACATAACATATGACCGCATGCCCTTGCTGGTATAAGTAGGAAAAGAAATCTGCCGATCCTACTTAATTCAACAATTCCCTTCCCTGCGTCAAACTTACCCGCGATATTCCCAAAATTTTCATAAATTCCATATTTCTTAGCCGTAGGGAAAATCTGTAGAAGTTTTAGAGAAGTCTTTTCTATTTCCTCCTTAAACTGTTTCAAAGTAAACTGATATTGAAAGAATTCATACCGCCCGTTCATCAATGTTGCATCAAGTCTTATGTCCTCTCGGTATCGCTGCGAAAAAATCGCATCTCTATTGTTCTCAATTACCTTTCTTGGCTTTCGAAAGAGCCTTCGAACTACATTATTCATCTTAAACAAGAATATTTTATCTCTTGCGGAACGCGAGATTCTTCGTATGACGGAAAAATACGGGACTGTTATTATTGCATAACCGCCGTTATCGAGCACTCTGTAAAACTCTCTCAATATTTGATGTGGGCCTTCGATGACGTGCTCTATGGCGCCTAGGGAAAAAATCCCCTTAAATTTTCTACTTTCATAAGGCAGCTGCCTTAAATCTCCAACGTCAAACTGGACTTCCTTATCATACCTTTTCGACCTAACTTGCAATTTCTCACTCCAATCAATGCCTACACATGTAATCCCTTTCTTCTTCAGATGATGCATCCACCTACCACTACCGCAACCCGCTTCTAACACAGGTTGGCTTTCTCTGAACTGTCTAACAAATAATCCTTCTAATTCGTCGTACTTACAGCTTTCGATATATTTCTGAAATTCACCCGTGTTGAATTGTCGTTCAAAGCATTCAACGACATGCTGATCATTCTTCATTTTAACAGATCCCTTCCTGCATAAGCTTTTTCCAGATTACCATATCTTTCATTCCCATACAGAGTGGTACATGGCACATTGACCTAAATCAAGTCGTATTCTCATACTCATATCCCAGCATAGAAGTCCATCCTCCAAGGGATCACCCCCTTTACAGGACCCAGCCCCCGAGAACGGAACGTACAGCAATCAGAACGTCTTTAGACCAGAATCCTGAAAAGCTGTCACAACTTCAGTGGCACCGTTAATCCGGAGAATAAAAAAACAATACTTTCAATCCATCTTCTCGGAATTTGGTCCTCATCCGTTCGATGAAGTTCGTAAGTGGCTAATTCTCCACAAGCTTCAGCATGTGCCTGCCTGGCTTTACTCTTTCAAGTATAACCCACTTTTTGTCTGCCTCTATCTCCAACCTTTTGTTATCATAGATAACGAATTTCGGGTTCAAAATGTTAATTTGTAAAATCGGAACCTCCTTAAATGTGAAAATTTCCAACCGATAAGTCACCGCCTTACCACTAATGTTTTCTACACTCATTTTTATCGCCTGTGTCCTTCTTATGGGATTAAGTCTCCCGTTTTCAACAAATGCCCAAAAAGTGTTAAGATCAAAGTCAATAATAATAGGCCTGGGCCGATGCTTCATAAAAACATCAACATAGGTATCCGCTCTAATAAATTTCACATTACGATACCGATTCCTAATGAAATTGACCAACGTTTTAAAGTTGTCAGGATTATCATACGGATGTAAGTAAGTACTCACTAACGCGCCGCTAGGCAATTGTTTTATTTTCTCAATCACATTAGAATCGACTTCGATATCCTGAAAATTATTAAAGGTAAGCGGCATTTCTAGAAGACCCCTATCTTCTTCATTTCCAATCCACAATTCACCATAGCCTCCGTTAAGACTTGCATAGTACGGAACCGGAACTTTCTTCCAATCAATAACTCGTCTATAATACCCATAACGTGTAAGATAGTCATTCTTACCAATCCCGCTGACCCCACTCGCATCAGCTAACACACCCAACTCAGACATGTAAAACCTCATAACTCCTTTCGGAGGGAGGTTCCAGCCATGCCTAGTCACAGCAGGAAACCTATATCCGTGAGAGTTTAACTCATCATTAATATCCTTTAAAAAGTTCTTACTCCATTCAATATTGTGATGTTCAAATCTCCAATTGTTATAATTATCGACATAAATATGATTCTGCCTTAACAAGATAGAAAATATAGCAATAGATATGCAGATAATAATGATAGCCGAAGACTTCCTGCTATTTGATTTTCGAAATTTAACCGCAAAAATCGCCAATAATAAGGTTAGTAAAAGAATGTTCCCCACTCTTACTAGCTTAAATCCAATACGGGAGTTTACATAATACCTAAACTTTAAATATCGCTTATATATTGAATTTTCCATAAATAGAAATATATATCCTCTGTCCCAGTGAAAAACATGGAAATGATGGGATAGATAGTCCCTCTTAAAATCATACTTCGACAGAAGTAAAGAAAGATCATAGTAGTGCCTATCGTCTTCCGACAACGCATATGAAATAGGCCCAAAATTGTCGTGGTACCATTTTCTAAATTCCTTTTTCAGTTCCCCATGCGCCCCGAAGTCATCTACCCAAAAAACAAAATATAAATCCTTTTCTGCCTCTTTGATATTGAAGTAGTTTGTTGTCTCTTCCACGCCACCATCCGCATATCTCAATGTAGTAACTATCCTATAGACGTTCCAGTCAGTAGTTTGAAAACCTTTGTCAGTTGTATGTCTGAACCGCGAGACATACGTACCATCATGTCTTCTCGCAAATTCTAGCTTATACTTATTCCCTAAAGGAGTTTCAACCACTCCATTTATTCTTTCGATGGACCGTTGACTGTCTAACTTGATAAGAACATCCTCTCCTGAATTGATCTCGGTGTTATCTAAACTCATTTGGACTTGCGAAGCGTCAGAACAGAATACAAAGAGACAATATAAGACCATAACAAAAATAAGAATCCTGGTTACTTTTGGCATCTTAGACGTCCTCAATATCGATCTAACAGAATACCTTACTTCCGACGATAATTTAAGATCTCTTTGTCAATTAAAGCAGTCTAACCTGAAGGGCATGAAGACGCGCCAGCGTTTTCCGCGCCCCATCCCAGTGAAAGTTAGCTCCTTATAATGTTGTTTATTTATACATAATTTGTCCGCCACCATCAAAGACATTCCGTATAGGATTGCATTCAATTATACCGGACGGTAAATTGTCAGTATTATTATAGGGCACTGTGAAGTATATGATGTTAAAATAGAGTGTCTTTTTAGTCGGAGGGGCATTATTTAGAGGTATAAAAAAATCGGAACTATAACCCAAAAAAAGGATACACGACGAATTGCGTTCCCGCTCTTAGGGATACCGCGGGCCTGCGATTGACTATTAGACTTTTCATGGTTGATGTTTTCCCATCCTCTTGACTTTAATCCTGATGAGCTGTTTTACCATATTCTTAATGAACGTCATCGTGGTACATACCTTTTACAATCCCGATATCCGGACCACCGGTCGTAGCCAGAGTTTCTGGTGTCAACTCACTTAAGGTCGCGATGAATTACCTCTATCATTATCAAGATTCAATTCCTAGCTGGATGTAAGTATTGCTGATAATTACTCGCGAGGCATTAGTTCCTTAGGATGTGCTCTCATTTATTTTGTTTATCGACTTGACGTCTTTGCTCTTGGAATTCATGACGATAATAATAGGCCCATATTTCTTTGCAGCAACGGACCAGGATTTTATTTGGTGGATTGGTAACCGTTATTTTTGTAGCTACTTCGAGAATCGGTTTTATTGTATATTTGTTGATGGACCAACGCCGGACTCCATCCTTAAGATATCCCCACGGATGCCGGCTAAAGTGATACCATCCACCATCAAACCTACCCCCAAGTCTCCATACTTCTTTATGATACAGAGGGATTCGACCATACCACTGGGCAAATGCCTGGCCATATGTTCTTGCGTTGTTCACTACCTTTTGTAAGGTATCCAGAGGTTCTGTGTGTATGGCCACAGCTTCCGGGCAATAGACCAACTTCAAGCCAAGACCCGCCAAACGCAATGCCAAATCCGTATCCTCTGCAACCGGGAGGCCCGGGGTGAACGAGCCAGCCTTTATAACCAACTCCCTCTTGAAAGAGACATCAGCTGATACAAAATTCATTGCGCTAATAATGGGTTCACCATCAGGAGCCCTCCCGATTGGCGAATTGTCCAATTCGTCCGGCCGTAACAAATCGACGCCTTCGCTGCCAGCCGTAATCCGGCCTCGGACTGCAACTTCAGGTTCAGTGTATTTCAAATGAAGCTCGAGGTGCTGCTTAAGGTGATCCTTGTTTGGTATAATATCGTCGTCCATTAGGAGAACGATCCCAGCTTCCGCTCTCAGTATACCTAGGTTGCGAGCACTCCCTGCAAACTTGTTTTCCTGCCAGTAGTATCTAATATGGTGGTTTACCTCTTTGCTCAAATCGGCTACCATTTGCCCTGTTCCGTCATCCGAACCATCATCCACAATCGTAATTTCGAAAAGCTCTTTATCCAAAGACTGGTTAATCAAGGACTCGAGAGCCTTCCTCAGCCTGTTAGCCCTGTTATACGTTGGGATGACGACAGTCAGAGCTGGTTTCATCTTCTTTCTCTGCATTTTTCCCGACAATACCTATTTCCTGATGACCTTTCCGTTCGTGGGGTTTGACTGGAAGGTGAAGAAGTGTTCCACACGACTCAAAATTTGGGAACGTTCCTGCTTGGCGACACTCTCTGCTGAACCCAGCCGGTTCCTTCGATGAGCCTTGGCAAGAATAGGGTTCTCGTAACGTTAGAAGTGGGCCATACGTACCTGCTTTGCTGCTGGGAAAAGAAAAGCTCGATGCGCTGAGCTCAACTGGCAAGTGCAGACAGTTTCGTGATAGAATCAATCATGACGGCTTCGCAAAAAGTCCAATTTCTGTGTTGCGCTGCATCCTTCGTCACTGCGGAGTACAATAACTACGCCTCATTCCTCAGGATTTGCGCGCCTTGAACTTGGAGCTTTTTGCTTTGCCGTCTAATTCGGACTCTTTACGAGACCATCAATCATGAACAACTGCTTCTTTTCCCTTAGCATGGGTTACAGGACCGGTCACAAGTTCCCGGTAGATATTTTCAAGTAATTCACAGATATATGCCCAATTATATTTGCTTTCAACGAGCGATCTCGCTTCTTTTGATATTCTATTCCATAGATCGGGCGATAGCATTAACTCAGTAATTTTCTCTGTGAATTCTACGGGATCGTTTGCAATTAAGATATCCAGATCATCCTGTACATCCAACCCTTCACACCCAATCAGTGTTGAAACGACTGGCGTACCAAGGGCCATAGATTCAAGGATTTTCAGCCTCGTTCCTCCCCCTGATCTCAATGCGACTGCAGAAACCCGCGCTCGCCTATAATAAGGCCTTACATCATCCACGTTGGCCCTGACCATTACGCCCTGTTCTGCATCCAACTGCTGTATCTCATTCGATGGACTATTTCCCACAATTGTTAAGGTGCAGTCAGGGATTCTTTTTCTTATCCGTGGAAAAACCTCATTATGGAAGTATTTAACAGCATCACCGTTAGGTTCATAATCCATAGAGCCGACAATAAGAATATTCTTTTCCCTCTCCTCCAAGGAGTAAGGGCGATGCGTCTTCGTATCAACACCATTCGGAATCACCGAAATATCCAGCGAAGGTTCTAAGACTTGTAGGAGAATCCTATCTACATCAGAGACAACGATTAGTTTGTCAAACAAGCGAGCCATCTTTGGTTCCCAGCTCATCATTGGAAACCAAGTCAAAAAATGCTTAATTTTTTCACACATCTTTTTTTCAGTCTTGTAAATTCTGTAGAACTGAAGGCATGTTATATTATGCATTGATAAAACGGTTTTAGCCTTGTGCTGAGGACACAAGAACTTGAGGTTTTGCGCTGTCTCTGAATGTTCGAATTGGATAATGTCATAGTGTCTTTTCCCTGTAATCTCATGAAGCAATTTCCCCAGCTCTCGCGACTCTGTGTACTTGATTCTAAATGGCTCGCCCCTCAGGAACCGTCCCAACACCTTCGGCAATTGAAATATCTTGGATACCTTTTTCCTAGGGGCAAGATAAACCCTTTCACAATATTTCTCCAGTTCACGTACATACTTCGCATCGCTCAAATCATTCTCAATGCAAACCAGATCGATCTCATGTCTTAAGGCCAGGTGTCTCATCAAAGTGAAGGTCCTGATGGTTGCACCCTTATCGGGTGGGTATGGCAACGAAGGACAGACTATTAGAATCCTCATCCTTGTTTTTGTTCCCCTCTATTATCCGGTTTTAAACTCATTGTATTTCAACAGACTCGCGCATCCTCTTGGACCGCCTCTACTTTCTTACCGAAGATTCAATTCTCATGTCACCTTTTATTTTCCCAGCACACGACAAATGAAATTCTTCCAAAATGTACGATTTCATTTTGGATACCGAAATAAGGTCAGTAAAGTAGCTTAAATCTTCTCTCGAAATTTCACGAAACGAAAACAAAGGAACAATATAAGCCAATAAACCACACAGTATAATACCTATTATCGCTAAAGGCGACAAATTGAGGCATCTACTTAACAGTCCATGCATTACAAATGCCATTAACCCAGAACTGAGCAAATGGACAAGGATCCTTGTATTGAATCCGGTGCTTGTAAATCTATAAGCAAACCATCGATATATCACCGAAATAACACAGGTCGCAGCAAACGTCGCCAGAGCAGCACCATAGGCACCAAGCCCAAAAAGCTTCACCCCCCAAAACTCGTCCGGTATCAATAACACATTTAAAGATATATTTAATGTCATAAGAACCAAACTAAGTATGGCAGACAACCTTACCCTGTTAGTTCCGATGATTTGATTGGCATAGGGCACAGAAACAACACTAATTATCATCGAGCAGGAAAGAATCGAGAGGATGGGTCCGGCCGCGCTAAACTCAGCGCCTAACAAGACTCCCGCTATTTCACCACCAAATAAGACTATCAACACGCCAACAGGTAATAACACGAGCGATAGATATCTTTCTGCTCGATGAGTCAGTTTTTGAATCCCAGCGATATCATAGTTGCTATAATAAGATGATATGGTAGGAAAAATGAGAGTTCCGACCGCCGTGGACAGGAACATAAAGACCATTGATATTCTTGCAGCCCCGACGTAGAAACCCAATTTGTAGGACCCACAGAAGAATTGAATCATTACCTTATCAAGGTTTTCTGTCATTGCATTTGCCGAGACAATAACCATAACAGGAAGAGCAAAAGCCCAATACTCCTTGAAAATTTCCATATCAGGCCTGCCAATCGGGTAGTTTCTGAACAAGATTGCGTAAACAGCCAAGGATACTACAGCACTTATTAACGATGCACCAGCGAGCATTATGACGCCAAGACCCATAATTGCGACAATAACCTTAAGCACAACCTCAACAATCTTCGTTATGAGCTCTGGAATTGTTTGCAGTGCTGTCTCCTTGCGGGCAGCAAAACTTGAGCTGACAATATACGACAGATTAAACAGCACCATTGTCACGACTACAATGTAGATTACGTAAACATGCTCCGCACTTTCAAACGCCTTGTTGAACACATGCTCGTATATAATTATACTCATAAGAACGCAGACAACCATTGCCCCTGCAAGCATCACTCTCACCAACAAATATGTTCCAATACACTTCGACAGATCTCTGCCTTCTGAAATCTTCTTAATATGTGCTGCACCGAAGCCCATATCTGCAATAAAGTTGAAAATTCCGACATAAGCAAAACCAAAGCCTATTATTCCAAGTGCCCTCGGTCCCATATACCTGGCTACGAAGAACAGACCCACGTACCCTAAAGCATGCTTCAGCAAGTTAACGCAGAATGCAAGAGTTGTTTTTCTGCCAATCATTGAAAGAATGTTCCCAAACCTACACCAGCTGTACCGAGAAGTAATGAATTAGAATAATCTATTGCATGTAGATGACATTTCAACCCATTAATTGAACCGTATGAAACCCGGGATTTACATCTTCAATTGAGAAGTGTCTTTTGCCTCTGGCCCTGATTTCCAACTCCTCACCATTGAAGATTGCATGTCTTACCCAAGGAACCATAAAAGGATGAAGATAGGTGCTAACAAGTGCGCCATTCGATAGACTCTTTATTTTGGCCATAACTTTGGAATCAAGTGCCATGTTCTCAAAATTTGGAAAGGTAAGCGGCATCTCAAGAAGGCCCCTGTCTTGTTCACTTCCGCTCCATACCTTGTCATAGTCCCCGCTCAGACTTGCATAATAAGGAAGCGTGGAGTTTCTCCAATTTATTGTACGGCCGTGATACCCAAATGTTTTAAGATAATCATTTCTTCCACCGCCGCTCACCCCGCTTGCATCAGCTAGAACGCCCAAGTCGGACATATAGAACCCCATAATCTCTTTTGGAGGGAGATTCCAACCATGGCGAACGACAGCAGGGAAACTGAATCCGACGGAATTCAATTTATTCTTAGCATTTACTAAAACCTTTTTCCACCAATCGGGGTTAGTCAGCTCAAAACTCCAATTCCTGACATCTTGAACATGTATATGATTGAACCTCAACTTGTTCACCCAACATGACATTCCTCTTATTCATGACCAAGTCAACCTGAAAACCAAACGCTGAAAATGTCGGATATAGGCTTAACAAGCTCAAGGAAACAATATGACAAAGAACTTTTCCCATGTCACAACCAAATCTAGCAAGAGTAGGAGAGGTCTTTCGTTCTCAGGCTGTCAGAAAATTACCACTTTGGCGCTTTTGCTTTAATATTTCTTGATATGTATCAAAAAGTATTTTTCCTGCAGTTTCATAGGAATACTCCTGGAGTTTTGTTGCCCTCTTTTCCTGGTTAATCTTGAAATCTCCATCTAAAACCTTTCTTATTGCGACATGGAGCTCATTCTCCCGCCCAGGTCGAACCAGCAACCCCACCCCGTCTGAGAGTATGTCCGGAATTCCGCCAACAATTGTCCCCACTGACGGCACGTTGCATGCCAATGCCTCTAGCACCACGGAAGGCAGTCCTTCAGTATACGATGGCAGCACGTGTACATCTGCAACGTTATAGTATGGACAGAGCCTGTTGTTTGGCACAGGCCCGACAAAATAGACCTTATCTTCGATACCCATTCTTTTCACCAGATTTCGAAGGTTTTCTTCATATTCCCCATTCCCAACCACGACAAGCTCAATGTTGCTCTGGTTTCTACGTAGTTCTGGCATGATATTTACCAAATCATGAATACCCTTGGCTTCTCTAAGAAATCCCACGTAAAGGATGTACTTCTTCTTAGAATCCATATCCAACAGTCGGCATGCCTCTTCTTTTTCGATTGGGAAAAATAACGATCTATCCACAATATTCGGCACATAGACCAATTTCTCCCTTCTGAACGGTATTCCATAATATTCGGGATGATTACGATTTGACAATCTTTCGATCTCAAGTTCATTCAAACTAATAATTCTCTCAGCGGATCTCATCGCCAGTGTCTTAATGACTCGCTTAGGTTTCATGAGGAACTTCTTAAATGAGTTTCTTGAAGATGTTGCGGGAAATTTGCCAGCTTGATAATGTATCACGAATGGATGCCCCAGTATCCTGGAGCAAAACGCAAAAATGTCGAACATATCTGGATACCGCCTATTGCGATAATAACTATAATAGTGAAGCAGATCAAATCTCTCTTTACGGATCTGTCTTAAAAGACTCAGTGATATCTCCCTTTCTAGACATCCTGCGCCAAAAGTGACAGGGATCCTCTTGATGGGAAATCCGTATTTGTGAAGGTATTCCTTGCTTCCCTTTCCATTCCGAGAAAAGTAAAAAAGTACAGGCTCTACTCCGAGGTCCATAACAGCTTTTGGATATTTCATTATGAAATCATCCAATCCACACCAAACCTTCGTATCGAAATCCTCCCTGTATTGTGGAAAAACATGTTCGATTGAATTTGGGTAAATAAAGGCTATTTTCATATCTGAAGTTCCGTAGTCACCAACATATCTAAAAGCCTCATGACCAGGCAATATTCCAACGATAAATGCGAGAAATACCGGAAGGAAGGACTTGGTATCACGGGCTACTTCGATATCCGGATTCTATCGATAGAGACAGAAAGCCGAACCCATTTTTTAATCTGCAGCGAGCTTTATTATCTCTGCTGCCTCGTACAGTCAAACCTTCAGCCCGCCAACGGCAAAGCCTCAAGTCTACTTATTTGGTTATTATTACGACCGACACGATCGTTTAACCTGTAAATCGATTCATTCACCCCAAACATCAAACCAAAAATTGCTACACCCCAGTCCTGCATAAAATACGCGACCACTAGATTAATAAGCCCAAGTCCCAAATATGAAATTGTCGAACCCAAAACGACTGATTTTAGAAACTTGTCATTAATTTTTTTCCAGTTCTTTAGTCCTCTCTTAACAAATATGAATGAGAACCAAATAAATGGTATGCATCCCGAAATCCCCATTTTTAGCATAATCCACAAATAACCATTATGCAAAAACCAGTCGATCTTATCATCGGGGCCATACAAAGGCGGTCTGTATGACCTGTTAAAGCCAATTCCGAATATTGGACGTTGCGTTATGGCCTCCATTGCATATCGATTTTCTATCTGACGATACTCCACAGTACTTGAATCCTTAATTGTCTTCACGGAAACTAAACGCTCACCGGTGAGCTCTATATGTTTCCTCAACACTCTTGGACCCAACATATAGGCAAATGAAACGACACAAATTATTAGAAGAGACATCAATATCATCATAAAGAATGTTGACTTATACCTCCTAATGATGAACATGCAAATAATGCCAACAGCAAAAGGTATTCCAATATACATGTGCCTGTGATACATTAACATGAAGTACACCAAATATATTCCACATCCAACCATATATTTCACATTTATTCCTCTTATTAACAGCAGCGAAAACAGAGTGCAGAAACTCCAATATATCAAAATATTAGCACTTCCTCCAGCCATGAATTCCTGCGCGTAAAAGATGTCCGCGGACGTGTCCATTGACGACGGAGGCACTATGAAAGCTCTCGCGATAACCACTGCCGATGTAATACACGCCAAAAGTAAACACCCGCATACTAAATGTTTCACCTCTCTTTCATCCCGTGCGAAGTTTGCCACGAGAATTGCGAGGAGATAATAACCAATTACCTTAAATTCACGGACACCCTCAAAGAAATCACTCAATCCATCGTTATTGGTAGTTAACAGTTTCGCGAGTCCGATAACAGCAAAAATAATCAGAGGCTTATCTAAAGGACCCTTGATAATTCTATATCGAGATGACTGCTGACTTCTTACAAACAGCATAAAAAAGAGTATCAATAAGATTATATCAGGAATGTGAACACTCCCAACACTTGTAAGTGGCAAATCGCTTTGAAAATTCAAAAAGCAAGTCCCAGCCAAAACTGCAAATATCCCTGCTATTGGATTGGAATATAATAACAATAGTAGAGTGGCAAGAATTAATAGACAATCGACTAAAATGACTGCCTTTACAAGAAGAAAATCCATGATGTTTTTCCTAATATTTCCGGCGCTATCTGTCTTGTTCCAAATTCCTCAATTTGACTGGGTTTCTTCATCATTTTCGCCTTTGTTAGCTCTGCATCGCCGTGCTGAATCGGTGCCATCACGTTATGATTTCCACCAATTTATGACGGTGGAATATTTGTATTTCAGGAATGCATTCTTTTTCGAATCAGCTAAATTGTCCCTAATGTGATTTAGAGACTTTTGAAAGAAGATTCCCATTTTGATGGCTTGGGACATTTTGACTAGAATACTTGTTTCACCAGCATAATGTGTTGCAAATGATACTAGCTTCTTCGAATATTGTTTATGGTCTTTTAAGATTGCTTTGGCAATCGACGTGGCCTCAGTCTTTTCTATCTCGCCACCTGCATAGTAATTCCAATGAATGCTCTTGGCTAGATAGACTTCATTCTTTTGGCTTTCAGTTAGCACAAAAATATTGGGGTAAAATTTGTCACGTTCACAACTTTCAATGACATATCTTATTGATTTAATCCAATCGTTGGCGCGTGCCTGCATTCTTTGGTTCGGGTGCACCTGACACACACCCAAGTAGTCTGGTAAAACGACGGCTTTTGAGAAATGCAAAATCCTGTACCACAAAGCAAAATCGCCACATCGATCCGCTTCCACTTGCATACCACCTACTTGATCAATTGCGTGCCTATAAACAAATGTACAATGCTGAGGTATGTTCAAATTCGGAAAACTAATTGATCGTGGCCCCACTAATTCGCTTTTTGCTTTCGAACCCAACTTGAAGTCTTTTTGGTTTTCCAATAACACAATCTCTGCTCCAGTAGCGAGAGAATACTGCGGATTTTGGACCAAAACTGAAATTGCTTTCTTGAATGCTTCCGGCAGATAAAAATCATCACTAGACTGTATTGCGACAATGTCTCCTGTAGAAACTTGAAGGGCTTTTGTAACTGCATCCGAAAATCCCTTGTCTGGCTCTGACCACCATATTACTTGAGGATATTTTTTTAGCACTTTCACAGTATCATCAGTGGATCCTCCATCTGAAACAATGATTTGTAAAGCTCCTTCATATTCTTGTTTCAATACACTAAGGACTGTTCTTTCGATAAACTTACCTTGATTAAAAGATGGAATAATAACCGAAAGGCTTGGCCATTTCATAAGTTTGGCTGCAGTTGTAGTTTTTGCGGGTTTATTTTGGCAACATTGATAACATTGTTAAGGCCATTAAGAAACAGCTACTGTCGAGAAAATGACCTTTTGCTGCTACTTGAACATAGCTAGTTTACTCTGTTTCAAAGATGGGTCACATTTCCTGCATACATCCGCCCAAAGTGAGAGGTTCTCAGCTGTGTGTACGACAAAAGTCTTCATTTCGTGGGGACACCAAGGCGGAAGTTTCGAGATCGCGCTGTCAGCCAAGAAAATCGACAATTCATCCAGTCGATCACAAATGTTTTCCGCCTCAGGGAGGAAATACTCTCGCAAGACCTGTAATAACCAATCAGTCAGAACCATTCCCCAAAATTCATGTCTGAGATCTTCCAAATAGTCGTGATGATTCCTTCGATGGTCAACCAATGGCCTGCCAAAAGCGACCCTAAATTCTGTCCCTTGAAGCAAGGCTTGGAGAAAATATCCCCCCCAAATATCTCCATACCGCTGGATTTTCCCCCCAGGCACACTCCATCCCATTGGAATACAGAAAAAGGCGGGAATTAATTCACGCGTAACGCTTGTATTCTGAGTGTTGATTGGGCTCCATGTGTCTTGATCTAATACGAAAAGATCACGTCCAGTGTATGAGACACTTGTAACCTTGCCATTCAGCCATGTAGTAGCATCGATATCTGGTTCACCAAGCCAAAGACCTGACGTCACTCCAATCCGTACAGCCCCTTTTGCAGTTCTCATTTGCGGATTATTCCTGTTATTTCTTAAGGCAAATGGGTATCCCCTGGGAAAAATTGCGCGTGTGGGTTCAAAGGTCAGATGCTCACAAGAATTGTAAAACCCTGAAGAATCTGCGACCAGTGATTGATTCCATAATTTGCCAGTCACAGAGTGTCCTTCAATGAAGCTATCATCCGTAGGCCAATTGTCATCATCAATAGAAATTAACCTTTCACAGCAACCTTCCAGCGCATGAAGATATCCTATGTTGCGCCTTGCCTCATTGTCATAGGGGATCCGACCGTAAAACTCTGGGAATCGAGTTCCCCATTCGTCTTGCTCCTTTATTCCGAGGTATCTTGCTTCCAGGCCAGCTTCTGTAATTTCTGCGCACAGCTTAGAAACCTCTTTAGGGGTTTTTCTATCACCAACGACCCAGATTTTTGTTGCCTCGAGCATGCCTGACTGTTCAAGGTTGCTATAATAACTCTTAAGCACCTTCGGATAATTGACAGTAGTAAGAACAATGTGATTCTTTTTCATATCCACCCTCCGTTGCAAAAACTGTATTTCAACTCGAGGTTCTGTTTATCTTAGGAGTTCCAAGAATATTACTGGCACTGCTACTCACCTCAGTTTTGCACATCAATAAGTGTAAAGCTAGAATTACAAGATATCTTGACACCTATTCCCTCTTTGTTAGCATCCGTTATTTCCATCTCAACTGTAAGCTCAAGCAAGAAACAGGATAGCCACGCGGGAAAATTTATGGTTGTTTTGAATTCCTGTTCTTATCTCCTGGACGAACACATTTTCATCGATGTGATCATCCATTTGTATTGAACACAAAGGAGACAACGAACCACGCTAGCTTCGGTGCTATTCCTTCATTACAAGGTCAATTGGTCAACTCGAATTGTGGAATCAAAGTGGGGTTACATTCTAATTGGAAGACCTGAATCCTTTAAGATTATACTGGTAATTTACGGTCTCTGAATTAATTCCTCAATAATATTCAAATAGAACTTTTTTGCCTTATTCCACCTCAATGTCTTGTATCGCCGATAAGCATTTTCGGCCATAAGCTTTCCTTTCTCCGGGTTGTCATATAAGTCTAAAACGCAACGAGCCAAGGCCCGATAACTGCCAGGTTTGAAGAACTTTACACATGAGTCGTCAAAAGTTTCCTCAACCGCCCTTAGACGAGAGACGATAGCAGGTTTTTTTAAAGAGACATATTCGAACAATTTGTTAGGTTGGCATAGTTCTCCAAAAGGAGAAGGCAGAAGAGGGACCAATCCAACATCTGCACGAAATACAAACTCGCCAACTTGCAAAAACGGAACTTGCCCCGTAAAGGTAATTAGATCCGAGCAGCCAAGTTTGTTGCTTAAAGAACGTAGCCGCCCCATATCTTCTCCGTCACCTACAATATACAGGTGCAAATTACAAATTTTGTCCCTCAAAAGCGTCAAGGCTCGGATGATGACATCATGGCCATAACGTTGCTCGATTGTGCCATGGGTCATGAGCACAAAACCGCTTTTCGAAATCTGTTGCCTCTGACTGGCAGCAAATTCTTCGTTGGGGACATTCCGTACCACAGCTATCTTCTCCGCCTCGGCACCACGCTCAACATACCGGTGACGAAGTGCTTGGTTTACAGTGATTACTTTGTTCGCATATTTTATAGCCAACTGTTCGATTATAATATGGAACTTTAGGAGAAGCGAGTGCCCGTTTTCGCCATATTTTGTAATCCATAATTCAGGTGTCGGTTCATGCATATCCAGTAGCACTTTTGCCCCAAATATTCGTGGGACAAAAGTGACGAAAACTAACGCATCAGGCAGGGTGTTTACCTGAATGCATGCGTAGCGATGTCGAAAGAAGTTCACCGTTAGAACCGCACACATTGTAAGCAAAGATAATCCGTATTCAAATACGTATCGTACCAGAGAGCCCCGTCGACGACCGTGAGGCATTCTGGAGACTCGCACACTGCCCACTGTCTCCCTGAGGCTCCCCCCCGGTCTGCGCAAACAGATAACATCCACAGAATACCCTGCTTTGCAAAGGGCATCAATCTCCTTTCCAATCCTTACACAACCCGGAAAATATCCATGGCGTATTACACAGACTGACTTTCTATGTAGTTTCATTGTTATTCACGTTCAAATCACTCAGTTTTGGGATCTGATTCTCACGACTTGTTTATCCTGCCAATGAAATCTCCATCTCTGTGTCGCCGGCCCAAGGAATATCTAAACATCTGGTGTTCACCCTAGATGAACCGTTGCGTGAACAGACAGGAATATGGGCTCTCAACATCAATCTTGGATCAACTTCATTGCCGTCGTACTTCAGACTCAACCTCAGACTTTCTCCTGAAAAGCAACAATCTCCAAAAGTCACCGCTCGTCTTTTCCGGAACCATTCCACAATCTCACCAGCAGTACCGAACCAGGCACGGCGGGCCTTAAGCTCGTTCAAAAGCCGGAGATAAAAGTCTTCCCATAAGCGTTCCGGTGCCAGACTTCTCAAGTGCCAAAGAAGTGTGATAACGCCCCCATAATTAGATACAGTCCTGAACAGATCTTCGCAGAGTGTCCAAGCCTCGTTTTCTGTCAAGCCCATCTGACCAGGAGAGAACAGTGCTACGTCTTGAATATGCAGCGGAAGTTCCAGAAGACCGGTTACACCTAATGGACGGAATACTTGCGATGTTCCAGCTCTGAAGCCTACTGCGTCATTATAACCAAACGTGGAGTCATAATGAAAACCCACCTGATCCAGAATTCTAGGAGAGCGCTTATCAAAACACAGCCAGTGCATACGAACACCGATTTTCGATTGCTTGGTGTGTTCAGCAATACGGTTAAATTCTTGCCGGCCTATTTCACTGCTATGCCAGGCGTCGATACCATGAGCCCCGATTTCAAAGCCTTGTTCAAGTAAGTTCTCTACATCGTGGTGAACGTCAGCAATATCATATCGCGAGGCTCTTCGGTTTTGAGCGAGGCCGTCAACCTTATCACCACATCGGTCTTTGAATGGAATAAGAAAAAAAGTGGATCGTATTTCTTTCTCAATCTTTAGATATTCGTCAAATTGTGACCAGAAATCCTTGCAAAGACCTAGATGAACAAAAGGGAGCGAAAAAACAGCTTTCCAATTCCGAAGTGCGGTGGCCCATGAAATCTTCTTTTTTAATATACCTGATAAAGAACCAATCAAAGCCCTGTATATAAATCCCCACATGGTATGATCAAATTTGTGTTGGCGTATCGCAACAAAATCAACATCATGGGTGAGACAAACGATAAGATTATGACCCTCAGGTACAGGAGGAATCTCCACCAATGGAATTCCAGCGTCCAAGATCCAGTTGCGTAGCGTCGAAATATGAATATCCAGAGTGGGGATGTGAGCGTTTTCCGTTGGCTGTCCATTTGAAAGTAAAAACTCAATTTCTTGAAATAAATCGAAACCCACACGCAAGATTTGCCCCTTTGGTCCATCGATCTTTACTCCTGCAACTTCTGAGGTGCCCTTCATCTGAATCACCGGCTTCCCCATCACTTCAAAAGTCAAAAGATTTCCATACACTGGAATTTCAATGCCATCGCAAACCAGGGACGCATAACTGTGCTGAGATCGCGTGATTATATTTCGGTTGGAGTCGTACCGCTTTTCGTCAGAACCATAAATCACTAAGAGTCTTGCGTTCAATTCAGGAAGTTCACTTTGCGTCGAAATAACAACATCGTACGACCGATTCTTGCTGTAAAACTCCCATGGGGTCTTGAATAGATGAAAGAATTCTTTTGCGCTATCAACTTCGTTCTTTCTACAAATTACTCCGATCAAATTTAAGCACTCGCTATATATTCAGATTGCAACTTTGAAACAAAAGCCTTTCGGGTGATTAATCATCAGATGATAAGCGCATGAAAGCTCGGAACAAACTTCGAATACTGAATTTCTAGGTTAACAGATGCTTAGACGTGTTAAACGGATAAGTTAACGTAAGTGCCCAACATTCTAACAAGACTATTTAATGTCGAACGTAGTCTGTCAATCTGTTCCTTCCTGAAGTACTTTACGAACTCAGGTGACACCTGTCTTTCCGGCCTGCGGAAGGCACACCAATAATAACCGCACATCATGAGGAGACTACCCACCAAATAGGGTCTTCCGATAATTCGGTAAAGACAGCGCAACGAAAAAAAAAGTGGGTGATAACCCAGCAGATAGTCTTGTATTCCTTGGTAGAATCGGGCATTCCAAATACTCCGGTTTTCTGTTCCGGTTCGGCGATGATGGAGCACCTTGATTTCGGGAAACGCCTTGACCTTCCATCCGTGCATCCGCGCCATAACTTCAGCAATCGCGTCTATGCCGCCGCCCTTTGCAGGAGAGTACCCCCCAATATCTTCGTAGCATTCTCGGCGAAACATCTGGATCGGCCCGCTTACACTCCATAATGGACTGGAGTGCTGCAGAATGTATTTGCCCTCATAATCTTCGAAGAGTCTCCCCCCCGCAATGCCGAGTCTTGGGTCATCGTGGAACTTCGCTATAACCTGCTCATAATACGTTCGCTCAAGAGAAACATCGGCATCCAGGACTCCCAAAAAACAGTAATCCATATCCGCTAACTTTTCGTAACCGGCGCCGATAGCATTAACTTTTGACCCGAAATTGCGATTGTTGTCTGCCTTCACCCTTACGAGATGAACAAAACCATACTTCGCGGTATAGCGACTCACAATCTCATCTGTCCGGTCTGTGGAACCATCGCTAACGATAACCCACTTGCGAGGTAATACAGTCTGCGAAATAACCGATTTGATCGTTTCTTCAATATATGCTTCTTCATTTCGAGCGGCTGTTATAACTACATATGATTTCTGTCGCATAATGCCTATCGTCTAGTAGTGACAATCATGATTTCAGACGTTCCATAACAAATGAGACCACGCCTTGTCAGACTCAAGAACCTTCTTTAGCCTTGTCATGGGGTGAAGGGCATGGAGCGTGGAGTTACAGGCGTAAACCTGATAGGTGATGGCTGATAGCGTTAAAAGGCATAAGGCAAAGGGCCGCAGGCCCGTTGGAGGTTGGAGGCAAAGAGTTCATAGCTCATAGCTGAGGGCTGATAGGTGATGGCTGATAGCTAGCTCTGATTCTGGGCTTTATCTAAGCAAGCCCGCAATTTTTTGGCTAAAAGCGAGACAAAGGGTTCCACAAGCATCCCTCTGGGGTAGACAGGTAATTGGTGGGTTTCCAGCCCTCCAGCAGCCAGTTCGTCCCAGCCTAATTCCGGGCCAACATGGTGCGAATACTTCTTGATTGGCAAAAATTGGGTGATTCGCCCCTTGTAGACTTTCGGCACATAGTTGAGCGCAGCCCGGTCATTGATCTCCCACAGATTGAATAGAAGTGAAGCCTGGTCATTGCCATGCTGAAACGTATGGCCAATTTTAGACGTTATCATTCCAAGCCACACTTTCCTTCTGCCCTTGGCAATCTTCCCCTTTTCCTTAATAAAGGTAAGTTTGTGTTTAGGTGCAAGGAGTAAGAAGTTGCGGAGGTGAAACTCAACCCTTTGTATGCAATAATAGACTTTATCAAGCAATGACTTATCTGACATGTTGGAAAAGTTGTAGGTTTCCATAAGGGCCAACAAGGCCACCTCTTGGCCCAGCTCACGGAGTTGTTGGGCTATCTCCAATGCCACAGTACCACCCAAGCAAAACCCTCCCAGCAAATATGGGCCCTCGGGCTGAATACGTTGCATTTCTCTTAGGTAACTTGACGCCATGTCCTCAACCCGGGTGTGGAAGGGCCGTCCACCGTCCAATCCCTGTGCCTGCAACCCATGGACGGGTTGGTCCGGACCCAGATGACGAGCCAAATCGCGATAGATCAATACGTTGCCACCTGCGCCATGGACGAGGAATAAAGGCCGCCTGGAGTCACCAGCCTGAATCTGAATCAAGGAATCCCAAGGCGCTGTCCATTCTTCTTTGCGCAGAATATCGGCCAGTTGCTCAACAGTAGTGGCTTCGTAAAGGGTTGCCAGGGGAATCCTTTTCCCGAATATCTTCTCGATTTGGCCAAACAAGCGCAAAGCAATAAGAGAGTCTCCACCTAGATCAAAAAAATCGTCGTGAACACTCACCTTCTCGACGCCAAGTACGTCTTGCCAGATATTAGCAAGGGTTTGTTCGATGTCACTGTCAGGGACATCATATGCATTCCCCATCTTCTTGTCCGGGTGCGTTGGCTTGGAGTGTGCGACCGTCTCTAGC
>SDBT01003334.1_pt1 | contig 27862 bp, 21 predicted proteins | sample 2277101 | NCBI WGS metagenome assembly SDBT01 (sample SAMN10404973, study PRJNA504765) | marine sediment metagenome | isolation source: marine sediment core GS10_PC15, 103 cmbsf | place: Arctic Ocean: Southern Knipovich Ridge | collected 2010 | reverse complement strand
ACGCAGGCTTAAGCCGTAGAAGCAATATGTTGGTCCAACTGCCTTTCCAAATATATCACAAGTAACACAATAATCATCATATTCAGTCTGAATATAACCCATAATTCATATGCTGGTTAACCAACTAAAGCTTTTTGAGACGCAATAAAGTTGAAGTACATCTCTTCTAAAGGAGTGTTTTATATCTCCATCGTACTCATCATCATACTCATAGTGCTCTCCGGTATAGCTCAATATTTTCATCAATACATCTTGATAAAGATGTAGCATCATTTATAAACGAAAAAACGTAAGTTTATAAATAAATCTGTATGTAAATGCGCCCAAATTCTATAGTAGAGGTTATATTAGGATCATTATATCAGGATCAGCCACTTGTTAAAGTCAGTTACTTTAACTTAAAAGTATCTATAGAGATTGAATCCATTTTGGTTCCCACTTAATTTGCCTATCTTCATTATCTAAGATTAAATTTTGAGGAACTTCGAAAATATATGTTGGGTAGTTATCAATCTTCTTTCTAATTAAGATATTAGTTGGAGAATTACCAGAGAGTTTTCCTGAGCACCAATCATATGACATTTTATCTTTATTCATCCATTGTTTGAGAACATCGTCTTTAATTTCTTCAGGCACGCAGTCAGTCATCCTGTACACACACCCATTAACAATTAAGAAACCAAGATTACTATAGGGCATAATTGTGTAGAAATGGGATCCAACAAGAAAATCATCTAAGTGATAGCGATATCCAGATAATTCATCGTAGAAGAAATATGTAGGGCCAACTTCCTTTCCAAATATATCACAAGTAACACAATAATCATCGTATTCCGCCTGAATATAACCCATAATCCACATGCTGGTTAACCAACTAAAGCTTTTTGAGACGCAATAAAGTTGAAGTACATCTCTTCTAAAGGAGTGTTGTATATCCCCATCGTACTTATCATCATACTCATAGTACTCTCCTGTATAGCTCAATATTTTCATCAATACATCTTTATCAAGATGGAGCATCATTTATAAACGAAAAAATGTAAGTTTATAAATAAATCTGTATATAGATATGCATTAAACAAGCTATGTCTGTAGTATATACTACGGACAATTATATGAGATATCTATATCTATCTCTAATCAGAGTAGTATATGATTTTGATATATAATAGATCCTAGTAACTCAACATGAGATCAGATTCAACTGTTGTAAATATATTGTTTCAAATCTACGGCTTTAGCCTGCTAAACTAAAGTTAGCTAGTAAATATATTAGTTTAACATGGATCTTGTAATTAATTTGCTTAAAATTATGCGATCGTCTTAGAACTAGGGATTCTTATAGCGATGCACTAATATAAAAAGACTAATATAATAAAGATCAAATGGGTGTTACTCATTTGACCTACGAATTTTGTTCGCTATGTAACCGTATCAATAATAAAACTAGTATGTAATATTTCTAACCAATAATATTACTGAGGCACCGATCAAATGGTAGGTTCCTATTTGATAAGCTCATGTTTTCTCTTTGGGATATTCATACGTCCAAATTCTAGCACATAGCGTAGTTATGGCGTATGCTGTATGCCGCGAAACTAAAATTTCGTCTCTATAATGGAGGTTATATCAGGATCAGCCACTTTGTATCTTATAGAGATTGAATCCATTTTGGTCCCCACGCAATTTGCCTACTTTCTTTCTCTAAGATTAAATTTTGAGGAACTTCGAAAATATATGTTGGGTAGTTATCAATCTTCTTTCTAATTAAGATGTTAGTTGAAGAATTACCAGAGAGTTTTCCTGAGCACCAATCATATGACATTTTATCTTTATTCTTCCATTGTTTGAGAATATAGTCTTTAATTTCTTCAAGCGCACGATGGCTAATCCTGTACACACGCCCATTAACAATTAAGAAGCCGAGCTTACATAGATTCTGATTGGGCATAATTGTGTAGAAATGTGGCCCAACTAGTAAATCATCTAAGTGGTAGCGATATCCAGATAATTCATTGTAGAAGTAATATGTAGGTCCAAATTCCTTTCCAAATATATCACAAGTAACACAATAATCATCGCATTCCGCCTGAATATAACCCATAATCCACATGCTGGTTAACCAACTAAAGCTTTTTGAGACGCAATAAAGTTGAAGTACATCTCTTCTAAAGGGGTGTTGCATATCTTCATCGGACTCATAGTATTCTCCAGTATAGCTCAATATTTTCATCAATACATCTTTATCAAGATGGAGCATCATTTATAAACGAAAAAATGTAAGTTTATAAATAAATCTGTATATAGATACGCATTAAACAAGTTATGTCTTTTGTATGGACCACAGACAATTATATGAGATATCTATATCTATATCTAATCAGAGTAGTATATGATTTTGATAGAGAAAGGCTTAGCAAATAATGATATAATATATCCTAGTAACTCAACGTGAGACCAGATTCAAGTATTGTAGATATATTATTGAAACAATCTACGGCTTTAGCCTGCTAAACTACAGCTTGGGCTGGCAACAAGCTTGCTTGTTGCTTTAGCTGGTAAATATCTTAGTTTAATATGAATCTTGTAATAAATTTCCTTAAAATTATGCTATCGTCTTAGGACTACGGATTCTTATAGCGATGCGCTAATATAAAAAGACCAATACGACGAAGATCAAATGGGTATTACTCATTTAGTCCACGAATAAAGTTCGCTATGTAACCGTATCAATATAAAACTACTATGTAATATTTCTAACCAATAATGTTACTGAAGGCCACCTTAGCTATAATATAAGGAAACTTAATATCACATAACGCAACAAAAATTAGAAAATTAGAAAATTTCTATTAGATTTATCTTTAATTGATCAATTAAAGACTTAATAAAATAGATGACCAATATTCATCCTTTATTTCAGCTTAATAAGATTGGATCAGGCGAGCCTCAGTCAAAGACTAAAGCAGTAAAATTCGATCCTATACTCAATGATAATATCAAAGAAATTAGCAAGATAATGACTACCAACTCTAAAGAATATACTGCAAAGCAAATTAAAAAGCTGATTGACGAGTTCAAGCATTTTATTGATGTTAATAGCTATGAATCTGCGAAAAAAGAGCTTGCTTTATTATTCAGAAATAAGCAAGCTCTTATACAAGCTCTTCTTGAAGCGGCAATGGATAATTTAGATAGCACTCCATTTATTGATCTTGTCTTTCATACAGTAAATGAAACAATGAGTGGATTAGATGCAATATTAGTTACCCGCCTGCTTATTGAAGAATCACATTCTGTAAGTTTTAGGAAATACGTAGAATTAAAAGACAACAGACTCGGCGAAATAAAATCCAGCAGCCTTTCACTAAAGTCTATTTTGTCTGATTCAAACAATAAAAGATATTTAAACAATGATTATAGTAAGCTCATATATACTGATCACGACTATTGGCTCTTTCCGTTCTATCTTGCTCAACCAAGAAAATCTGATGAAAAACAAAGATCTAAAGTTCCAGTTGATCTTCCAGAAGCACAAGGAATTGATAGACGTTTTGCCAGACAAATAGAATCATAAATATAGAAATACAGAAATATCGGCTAAATAAATACTTACCTGTGAGCGCATGTAAATAAAAAATGTCTCTTACAAACTCATGGAGAGGAACAGCTTCAATAAATATACTTAATAATGCATCACTAACACAGAACGTAAAAACAACTCTTGAATTAGATCTTAATAAAATCTTTGTAACATGGGTCGGACCTCCAGGTTCAAGTAATTGTCCTCCAGGTGCAAGCAATTGCTTTCTTGGATCTACATTTCCAAAAGGCCTTCAAGTTGCATATAAAATTAGATATGAACTTGTTGGTTGGATGCACACAGATGCAGGGCAACAATCAATATTTAATGTAACTCCACGTGACTCAGCAACTGGTAAAACATTACAAACAATATCAGTCCCTCAATCAGTTCGATGGTATTGGCAATATGGTCCAAGAGCTGAATCGTTTTTTACGGTACCACAGGGAAGCTTAACCTCCGGACTCTTATTTTGGGTGTCGACAACAGAAAAGCTCTGGTATGGTGCATACGAAATGAGTTGGACTATTCATTATGATATAATAGTAACTAGAAATTGTGCTATTAGCAATATAGGAGATCCTGCATGTGTAGATTTATGCCTTAACAACTTAGATTTGTGCTCAGGAACTTATAGCCGGTACTGCCTTGATCCTAATCACCCTGAAAGAATAGGAACAAATGTGTGCAAAGATTATTATTCTAAATTAATAGAAGTAAAGGGCTCTAATAACGTAATTGATAGACAAGTTGTTAAATATTGTGGTACTAAGTACCATGGATTTGATGATCTTGATCCAAATAGCTCAAAAAGCAAAGTTCCAAAGAAACAAAGGGAATCCGATCTTACTATATGCGCTTGTAATCTAACAGAAGATGCAGCGGCAGATCCAGATGCAAATGTCTTATATGACAGATATTTTGCAGACTTAGTAAAACTGTTTCCAGCGTTTAATATCTTTTCAATAGAGAAAAAATGCTTATATAATCCATGTGCATCGTCTGAGTTTCGTCCAACGGTAATTCCTGTTGGAGGCTGTAAAGTTCCGCAGTGTATAAATAATATATCAGTTACAAATAATGGTGAGATCGATGGTAATGTAACTATCAAAAGCAGTATAAACTGCAGCCAATTTAACACCACAGGATTAGGTAGGGATGCAATTATGTTTATTATTATGGCTATAATAATATTGGTTGTTATTATCATAGTATTTATATACTTAAGTTATTCAAAACCAAGAGTAATAGGCTATATTGAATATCCTAGAATTACTTAGTTCGCAAAAACTTTTATTTTAATCTACTTTTTGAACACTAAACATGGCGGTAGCTACGTTTAATTTTAAGGAAGTATTGGGGGTTACTAAGGTCCCAATATCACCACAAAGAGTTGCTATTGATAATCATATTATAGAATTATATATTGACAAAGCAATAACATACGCTGATACAGACGCACTGTGGATAATTCCTCAGCACGTAATAGATATTATTGGAAATATATTAAGAAGATGTTTCGACAATCAGCCTCTAGTTTCACTTGAAGAATACTTACGAGAGGATGAAGTTCCAGAGGAACTTTATCTAGATGGTTATTACGCAGATTCAGATTTCCAGATACAAAGCCTTGTCTCTACTGCACATTCAATGTTCCATGTAAAGTTTGTAGAGCAACTGGTAATCTATATTGAATGGCTTCACAGTCAGCAGAATAATCCAACATATTTACGGTCTGCCAGCGCGAGCCCAAAATTTACACCACATAAGGCAATCGTTGAAGATCTACACACAGCAAGCCCAATTAAAAGTAATAACGATGATCTTAGTATAATAGAAAGCTCTGATATAATTGATGATACTTTATGTATGCTGCCAGAAAGCTCTGATATAATTGATGATACTTTATGTATGCTGCCAGAAAGCTCTGATATAATTGATGATACTTTATGTATGCTGCCAGAAAGCTCTGATATAATTGGTGATACTTTACGTATGCTGCAAGAAAGCTCTGATATAATTGATGATACTTTATGTATACTGCCAGAAAGCTCTGATATAATTGATGATACTTTATGTATGCTGCTAGAAAGCTCTGATATAACAGTTGAAGATATAGAGATGACAGATCAACCTAATGATATAGTCTTGATAGCATCTAGAATAGCCAGTCTAAGAAGAATAGATTTGAATAATAAGCATCATAGACTAAGATCAATAGAAACATTGCTAGAAAGTGAACTATATGAAAATCTATCTAAAATGACAAGAGAGGAAAAATATAAGTATTCAAAGGAGGTTTTTCCTCTCCTTGAGGAAATGAATGGGACGATATATGAGCATATTATTGAAAAGATCATAAGTTGTAAAGAAAATATACATGAGGCATCTGGGGCTATATTTGAGTATGAGCTTAATCTAAGAGATATTATGATTATGAATGGTAAAGAAATAATAGCTAAATCTCTAGTAATTGGAAATAAAACTAGCGTTCTTCTTGATCCAGAGCCTGTTAAAAGAACTCCAAAAGAGCATTTTAAAAGAATTCCAGTTCTTCATTCGGAGCGTCCTATTGACTCTACAGATAATCTCTTAAAGCTAGCTGATAATGCTTCCACTAACAACAATCCTAAGGAGCAATTATTTGCCGCATTACTCACAGAACGGACTAAAGCCATATCCATATACTTAGATAATATAAAACGTACACAAGATGTTGAATGGTATAATAAAGGTCAAACAAAGCAGAATACTGTTCTAGCTAGAATGAGATCATGCACTAAGTTAATGGATCGTTTTAATCTATCTTGTTCTAGATATGATTATCTTCTAGATCACTATAACTCTCTTAGGATACTAGGATGCGCAGACTACCATATAAATTTATTTAACGTAAATAACGCACGAATTAAATTAGCACAAGCTTCTGAACATAAGCACTCATATGATATGTATGCAATTATGCATATAAAGAATACTCGTGGCACAATAAAGAAGTACGAGGAATACTACGATATTCTCTTATCTAAAATAAGAGAAGGAATAGATATACTCGATCTGTCATCTATAGAAATTACTCATACTCTTGACTCCTGTCTATCTGATCTAGGAGTAATTAAAGTAAAGCTACCGCGACTGATTCGACTAACAAGTCGTGGTCGTAATATAGGCAAACCTGTTAATAATCCTGATATTATTAAAATACAACATACAAGAATGAATCGAAGATACGTAACTACAGATGATATTGTCCCAGATTTTCATCTTAATTCTATGCGTGAAGCGGAAACACTAAAGCTAGAAATTGGCCATATGTCTAGAACAGAAGTGGTTGAAAACGTAGCACAAAAACTTATTAATATATCAGATGGAAGAGAGACTACAGCGCAAGAACTTCGCAAACTTGCAAAGCTCTTATATGAATCAAATACTATGCATAAAGACAATTAATTCTCTCAAAAGATGATAGAAAAATGCAAGATAAAATTATCTCAACAAGATGATCCAACAAACTTGATTTTGAAACTTAAAAATAATAAGCAAGCTATTAATATCAAGATCAAGCCGGTTATCAATTTAATATACTTAGAATCAATAATAGATCAAGAAGTAACAACAGTATCTATTCTTGTTAGGGATCCTAGGATACAAAAGACCGACCAACATTCTTTAATGGCATGTACCATTGGTAACTCAGATATGATAAAGATTCTTCAAGAAAATGGCCATAAATTCGATGTAAATCATCTTAGTATGTGCTGTAAGCTAGATAATACTAATTCTGCACTATATCTTATGGGAATTGGGATATTTTCCAATTCTGATTGTCTTATAGCAGCATGTATGAATAAAAATACCAAGTTAGTTTTAAGAATTATTAGCAATATTCATGGTGATATTGATTATTGTGATGTTTTAAGATGCAGTCTAGATAAAATAGACTTTTTAGTTTTCATTTGTAAAAAGATTAAATATATTAAACAGCGCTTGTGCGAAGAAAACAACGTATTTTCTTTATTTTGTTATCTGATAGATAATCGTCTAGAGCAAGAGTTAACTATATTAGTAAATAGCGAATTATTTGAAATAACAGGGCATATATTTACATATGCCATTAAAGTTTATGAACTATATGTTGATCATGCTATCGCCCGCAATTATGATGATATTATGCCGTCTAGTCCAAGATTCTTCAAGGAAAAATTGGTAAATAATCTTCCTGATCTAGCTAAGCAAAAGCGAAAATTCCCAATAACAAGTCCAAGGAATAGTCCTAGGAATAGTCCTAGGAATAGTCCAAAGAACAGTCCTAAGAATAGTCCAATGACCAGTCCAATGACCAGTCCAATGACTAGTCCAAAGACCAGTCCAATGACTAGTCCAAAGACCAGTCCAATGACTAGTCCAAAGACCAGTCCAAAGACCAGTCCAATGACTAGTCCACAGACCAGTCCAAATACTAGTCCAAAGACCAGTCCAAGGAGTTCAATGCAAAGTCCAAGGAGTTCAACACAAATTCCAATACATATTCCAAGGCAAAGTCCAAGACAAAGTCCAAGACAAAGTCCAAGACAAAGTCCGACACAAAGCACAATGCAAAGTCCAAGACAAAGTCCAAGACAAAGTCCTACACAAAGCACAATGCAAAGTCCAAGAAAAGGCGCACAAAGTCTACAACACACACCAAAACCTACCAAAAAACCAAGCCAAGTGCCAACTTTATCTATACCAAGAAGTCTTTCACAAGGTCAGTCACATAGTCCACGTAGCCCACATAGCCCACATAGTCCACATAACAATCAAAGACATGTATCAACAAGGAAGCAAAATAGAAGCATTTCACTATCTTTAAGTGAAACCTTTTTAATACAAAACTACCAGCCCAGCACAAAGCCATCCTTCGTTAGAAATATCCCAGAAACTAAAACTAGTCTAAAACTAGGTAAGATAGTCGAAATATTAATGCGATGTGATATTACGGAAGATATTATGCACGATTGCATGACGAAAGGCTATTACTATCATGTGCTATATATGATCAAAAACAATTTAGTTACTCATGATAAGGGAAAGATAATGATATTATCCATCACGTTGGATAAGTCAGATATTCTTGAAGCATTAATTATAAGTGGGGGAAATGTTCACTATGAAAATGATGAGTTACTATATGTAGCATGCCGCTATCTCCGCATAGAATGCGTAAAAATATTACTTAAGCATGGTTGCTATAACGGTTTATGTTCAAGATCTGGAAGTATATCAAAATTCTGTTATGATTCTCCGAATGAAGAGCTAATATTACTCCTGGCAGAAGAAAAACCTTTTAAGATGCCATGCTATACACTATTTGTAACTGCTTGTAGTAAAGGAAGTACAAGCTTGGCCATCGGTCTAATTAAATATATTCTGCTTGGACAACAAAAAAGTGGTATAAAAAACGCACTCGAAGAAAATAAGTATTCTACAGCATTAGATATAATAAAACATACAAATGGCATGTCTCTCGATATATTAATACGAGATCTAATTGCTAAAACAAATGACAGCAATCTTATTGAAGAAATTAAGAAATATGAATGATTATTATTGCTCAATAATAAGACTATCTAATCTAGGAGTGATTAAAGTAAGGCTATCACTATAATAAGAATAACCTATTATTAAAATACAACATACCGGAACGAACAGAATATATATAACTTCATAGGATTTACAGCGTACACATACACCGGCTACAGCGTACACATACACCGGCTACAGCGTACACATACACCGGCTACAGCGTACACATACACCGGCTACAGCGTACACATACACCGGTACAGCGTACACATACACCGGCTACAGCGTACACATACACCGGCTACAGCTACAATGACGCCAGCTAAAACTGTTGTTTCGCATCTAGATTTTCATCTTAATTCCACACGTAAAGCTTAAAGACTTGATCTAGAAATTTGCAATATGTCAAGAACTAAAGTAGTTACAAAAATGTAGATGAGAAGATCAAATGGGTAACACCCATTTGATCCGCGAACTTTGTTCGCTATGTAATATAGCAGAAGAAAACGATCTTATATGAATCAAATGCTATGCATAAATACAATTAATTCTTTTTAAAAAGAATGATTGAGAAATGTAATATAAAATTATCTCAAGAGGATAATCCGGCAAGCTTAATTAAGAAACTTAAAGATAACGCGCTGGCTATCGATATTAAGATCAACCCAATTCTAAATTTAATATTATTAGGATCAATAATAGATCAAGATATAACAACAGTATCTATTCTTGTTAAGGATTCCAGAATTAAAAAGACCAATCGGGCTGCTTTAATAGCAAGTGATATTGGTAACCCAGATATAATAAAGATTCTTTACGAATCAGGATATAAATTTAACGTAGATCATCTCTGCGCTTGCTGTAAGCTAGATTATACTAATTCAGCGCTATATCTTATAAGTAAAGGTATATATTCTAATTCTGATTGCCTAATAGCAGCGTGTATTAATAAAAATACAAAGTTGTTGTCAGGGATTGTTGATAATATTCAAGATGAGATTAATTATTGCGATGTTTTAAGATGCTGTTTTGATGATATAAACTTTTTTAAATTTGCTTGTGGAAGGTTCAAATTTTACGGGCACTACACTTGCAAAGATGAAATATTTTGTTTATTTACTTATCTGATAGATAATGGCCTAAAGTCAGAGCTAACTATATTAGTAAATAGTAAAGTATTTGAAATTTCAGGGCTTATATTTACGTATGCCATTAAAGTTCATACTGATCAAGCTTCTATCATAATTTTTAGTCCAATGCAAAGTCCAAGGCAAAGTCCAAGGCAAAGCCCAATGCAAAGTCCAAGACAAAGTCCAAGGCAAAGCCCAATGCAAAGTCCAATGCAAAGTCCCAGACAAAGTCCAATGCAAAGTCCCAGACAAAGCCCTATACGAAGTCCAATACGAAGTCCAATACATAGTCCAATACAAAGCCCGATACGAAGTCCAAGGCATAGTCCAAAACATAGTCCAATACGAAGTCCAATATCTCTATCAAAAATGAAGCATAATAAAAGCTTATTACCATCTATAAATGAATCTTTAAAGCAAAGCCAAGCTAGCACAAGACCATTCTTCGTTACAAATACTCAGGAAACCACAAAGGCTAAAAAGTTTGGTGAGATAGTAGAAATATTAATGTTATGTGATATTACAGAAGATATTATACACGATTGCATGATTAAAAGTCATAGTTATCATGTACTCCATATGATCAATAACAAATTAGTTTCCCCAGATAATGGAAATCTAATGAGATTAGCTATTAAGTTGAATATGCCAGATATTTTAGAAGCACTAATCATAAATGGTGGAGACGTTCGTTGCGCAGATGATGAGTTACTATATTTAGCATGCTTAGATTGCAGGATAGAGTGCATAAAAATATTACTAAAATATGGTAAATATAGCGGCCTTTGTTCAAGATTGGTAGCTATATCAAAATTATGTTATGAGTGTTTGAATAAAGATCTAATATTACTCCTTGCAGAAGATTTGTTTTTTGATATACCATGCTATACGTTATATATAGCTGCTTGTTTGAAAGGAAAAACGAGCTTAGCCCTCGGCTTAACTAAATATATCAAGCTTGTGCAAATTGGAATTGGTATACGATGCACAATTAAGGAAAATAATTATTATACAGCGGTAGATATAATAAGATATACAAATGGCATGTCTCTCAACAAGTTAACACGAGACCTAATTGCTAAAACAAACGACAGCGTTCTTATTGAAGAAATTAATAAATACAAATAATTATTATTGAGCAATAATAAGTTAAGAAAGAAGAATATTGTATATGTCTACTCGTCCTAAGGATGAGGATAGCCTGAAATGATTATCCTGTGAGAATATTGCAAGTAGTTTTGACACATTTATACTGTTTGCCTTAATAGCCTCAATTAGAGGGATGTTGGAATCTAATCCCAAATTAAGAAATATTCTACTTGCAGTAATATTATCTTCCTTAGCTGCGTACGAGAAAAAGGAAGATAGATCAAATTCAATAACAGAAATAATTATCCTTAAGCATTCTTCGCATGTAGGCTTAATTTTGATAGCTTTAGACAATGCTAGCTTAAGCTCGTCTTGTGGCGGAGATGTTTCTAACCACCTCGTAAAACTAAATGGAAGCCTCAGTTTTAAAGCTTTCTCATAAGAATAAATATATCCTCTGTATTCAAATTTAAGTCCGACATTATGTGTCATGGCAAGTGGAGCGATATCTGGTACTATTTCATTGCTTATAAACATAGCAACTAACATTCCTACTTTATCGTCAGATTTAGTTATAAGCTCTGCTGCTATCCTATCTGGATTATACAACTTAAGCATTACTTTCATTTTATCTTCACTATCTATACTAGATAATAAAGCTTGATCAATATCTTTGTCTCTCTTTAAAAGAACAGTATTGATTATGTCTTTAGATGATGTAGCCATAATGCATTCCTCATGAGAATCTTCAATTTCATCTTCAGATAAATATGGCTCAAAAAAAACTACAGCTGTCATATTCCCTACCTTACACATATCTGTATATGCTTTATTAATATCAAATGCGTTATTATAGAGACTTTTATATATAGATCTATAGTCTGTTTTTGGATCTCCTGATGTAGAAACATAACCAATAGTTTCTAGCTTCTCTCTCCAGAAAAATTGTCCTTCGATAGCCCTAACCGACGATTTATCTACAGGAATAGGTGTCATATACGGCATCAACCTTGAATAAATAGTTTCCATTTTGTTAATTTTGAGATTTACTTAGATCTATTTATTGGTCCATTAAATGGGTGCATCTTTTTCGTTTCAATCAAATGTAAGCAAACAAATTACAAATGATTATATGAAAGTAGTATCGGCTGTAACTAATAGTGCGGTTACAACAGCTGGCTTAAAACAAATATCTGTTAATAGTATTAAACTGACCACATGCGCCCCTGGAACTATCGCAAAGCCCATATGCGGACCAAGAGATCTTAACTGTGGAAAAGTAGAAGGCAATATTAACATTAATCAAATTAGTAAGTCTGCCTTTACTATGAGCGCAGAAACGTATCAAAAAGCAGTTACCACAGCTGCAACCAATCTTAAAGATAAAACTGTTGATTTTATTAAATCACAAACCTCCGCAGAGCAATCTGCTTGGTTAAATATAGCCTTCGGAATTCAGATCAATGATTCAACTCAAGTAGAAAATTTTGCAGCAAGCATCTCAACTTTTATCAGAAATACAGCCAAAGCAGATTGCTCTGGCATAAACTTTAGTGAAGATAGCATAGTATTGAATTTATGCGGTTTCACAGGTGGGGATTTAAATATTGGGCAAAATAATGTTTCTATAGCAGTACAAAGCTGCGTAACCAAACAAATATCAAAATCAATAATGACAAATACTATCTTCAGAGAAGGAATTGCGAAAGCGGATGCATCCGCTTTCGCAAGCCAACAAGGAGCCTTTGCAGGTATATTTAATATAATTATTGCAATTATTGTTGTAATAGGTATTCTTATTATTATAGCAGTATTTGCTCATATATTTAGGAAAAGAAAGCCTAAGAGAGTCTTATATGACCAACAAGATTATCAAGACCCTTATGAGTATCCAGGACAGCCATCTTATGGAATAAATCAATCACCATATGATCCTCAAGGACCTGCAGCAAGATCACCATATGGCTCTCAAGGACCTGCAGCAAGATCACCATATGACCCTCAAGGATCTGTAGCGGGATCACTATATGGCCCACAAGGACCTGCAGCAAGATCACCATATGGCTCTCAAGGACCTGCAGCAAGATCACCATATGGCCCACAAGGTCCAGCAGCAAGATCACCATATGTTCATCAAAGACCAACAGAAAGATCACCATATGAACATCAAAGACCTGAATCAAGATCACCATATGAACATCACAGACCTACATCAAGATCACCATATGAACATCAAAGACCTGCATCAAGATCACCATATGAACATCACAGACCTACATCAAGATCGCCATATGAACATCATAGACCTGCTACTCAGAGACATATGCCCCATAGAAGGCCTGGAACTAGATCTCGTTTCCAAGTTCCTCGTGGTGAGAGGAAATTAATATCAAGAGGAAATTTATCTAGACTATATACTGAGGCCGAGCCTTTAGCTGCTGCAGCTATTTGATAATACTTAAATTCAAGAGAATATCTATAATTATAATTAAGAGTTGTCCAACTCTTAATTGATATTATAAAACTCCTATAGAGGCTAAGCCTTTAACTTATCTAAGGAAAATTTTAAGTTTTTATTTACTCTATCAATGTTTTCTTTAGGACATGCTATCTTAGCTCTGATAGCTGCGTCTGCGCCAGCTTTATAATTGCCTGTCCAATATGCAATAATAGATAGCTCGTCATCATATTGCCATTGATATAGTGAAGTAAAAGTATATAGCATAGAAGAATTAGCAGTCCTATTTGTAACAAAACATCCTAACCAAAATACTTCTTGTGTATATGTCTTAGATTGCCTCGCATTCTGAAGAACGAAAAACGGAGCTTCAAGTCGAGACCTATCTATATCTATAGCCTTCCAGCAGAGCTGTATTTTTTTCTTTAAATTCGGTTCTAATTTAATAAGCTCGTAATATGAAACATATCTCTCTTGGTTCCAGCCACTGACTTTAACTCGTGCTTTATAAGCGCGTTTGGCTTCCGCCATCAAACCGGCAGATTTATAGCTTTGCGCAAGATAGTAGAGAGAGCGGGGATTATTTGGATCTTTTACTAGGTCTTTTGTTTTGATTGCATGAGCATCTCTAACAAATTTAAGTGGATCTGCTGATCTCGCGCCTTCTCTTCTAGATATATGCCAAATACTATTTGGTATAGATGTGATAACACCTCCCTCTGTATTAGATACAGCTCTTTCATGTCTTGAGTCTAAATATATCCATTCAAACTTATTATTAAATACCTGTAGACGATGATAGCGTGATCCAGGTTCTTCTATATCTACATATAATGCAGAGCTAGTTATATTCCAGAATTCATTTGGAAGGGCATCTCCAACTATAGAGTCGTCTGCATCTAATACCCACGACCATCCCTTATCCTTTGTATGTTTCCTAGCTGCTTCCATTGAAAGTGTTCTATTTATCCCAAAATCATCTGTCCATTTATGATCATGAATTATCCCATCAATTCCTAGACTGTCAAATATGCTTTTGATAATCTGCTTCGTATTATCTGTCGATCCAGTGTCACATATACAGTATGTTGTAATATGAGGAGCAGCAGATCTACATGCTCTTTCTATAACATGACTTTCGTCCTTTACAATCATTGTTAGACATATTGGATTCATTTATATATGAAAAAGATATTCTTGGGTCTACATACATATTTAATATTCACATACAGAGAAATATTGTTACATTCGATTTAAGGGATTGGTGTTAATGAGATATATGATCTGGCAATTTAGATACATGACAAAGAATAGATGTGCCTCAAGGTGTTAAGAAAGACATTAATATTCTATCTTGGTTTAACAATATACATATAAAGCTATTATATAAAAGTTGATCGTATTTGAGTTGGCTGGTTATTTATCTTAAACTTTAATATAGATATTGTTGTCTTTAGAGAGCTTGTGCAAATCTACCGTACACACGAGTTGTATATTAAAGATCTACCAATAGGCCCACGCAGAATACATTTTGTCAACCATTATGATCCTATTTCTATATAGTGAAAAATGAAGCTTATACGCCTGCTAAACTTTAGTTTAGCTATATTAAGTATAAAATTAATGCTTACATACTTTGAAAGCTTATGATAGAGAATAACTTAGATATTATATAGATATTATATAGATATTATATAACTTAGATATTATATAACTTAGATATTATATAACTTAGATATTATATAACTTAGATATTATATAACTTAGATATTATATAACTTAGATATTACATTGTTGTTTAGAACATTCTACCATATTACCAAATCCTTTAAGAGCATCTGCTTCAGAACGTATTTTATCGTATCTATTCATAACATATGTCAAAAGGCCGCAGTGAATAGTTATATACTCTACATACTTATTAATCTGTCCAATTCTATTAATTCTAGCATCTAACTGAGTGCGAGTACTTTGATTACTAAAATATACACTTGTTACCATAGTATATAATCCTGTAATACTATAACCTGTATCATACTTAATTGTTGTAATAATTACATCGAGCTTCTTTTTAGATTTCGGTGTATAGTTAATTGGTGTTTTTGATGTAATAGAGTGTATACGATCTATACCTTTTATCGCCAACGATTCTGATAATCTTTTTTGTTCGCTAGCATTTTTCATCACTACAAACACGCCTTTACCAGATCTTACTAAACGTAAAACTTCTGCTAGTATTGCATCAAAGACAACCGCGTAACATACAGAAACGGCTTCCTTAAATGACGAATCGTGTATTTTTTGTTGCTTTGTATTTAATTCAAGTGCAATCTCACGTCTTATTACCTGAATATTCGTGTTAATATGGGATGATACCAGACCACCAATTGCTGTCCACATATTGTATCTTGTGATCTCAAATTTAGTTACAAACTTAAGCCATTCTATAACATTTATATATGCCGAAGGCGCACGGGCTTAGCCCTGCTCATCATCTCGAATTAATGTACCAGTCATTGCAATAAGATATTTAACTGACGAAGCAATTAGTAGTGCAACGCTAGATTTTTGTGAGTCTGCCATTGTTTTGTGACATTCGTCGACAACAAAGAATGTATCATGTGAAACAGAAAGAACTCTATCTGGAAATCCATAGCCTTTAAGATGGTCGTGAAACACGAAGTTAACATGCCATGGTAAGAAGTCATGATTAGAATCCTTTGCCTTAGTTAGTTTCATGATATTAATTGGTATAGAATATTCTTGGAATTGTTCAGTGACAGTGGAAATTGCCTCAGAGGGTAAAGTATAAACACAGTACTTTGGCATCAATTTATTCTTAATTAGGTAATCAATATAGTGTATAACAACACGAGTCTTGCCTAAACCTGTAGTCATCCATACTAAATTTTTCTCATTTTTGGAAAACAGACTTCTTAAAAAGAAAGCATTTTGATAAGAGAAAAGCAAATTTTTTACAGCAAAAATAGTAGTATAAAAATATATTTCACATTATTTATTAATATGGGCATGTTATAAATAGGGCACGTTAATAATTTTGGGCACACTAATAAACGTGTCTACATTAAGAACCACAATCGTCTATTTTGCCTACGTATAAGATATTTCATGGTTTAGTTAGTAGAGTTAATATATTATATTAAATTAGCTTTCTCATCTAAAGCTTTCTCATCTAAAGCTTTAGATGAGAAAGCTTTATTTTATTGAGCTTGCTTATATATCTTTATTTTATCGAGCTTGCTCAATGTCTTTGTTTTCTGAAGCTTGCTCCACTGCATCTTTATTTTTTGAGTAAGATCTACTGTATCTTTAGCCTCTCAGGCTTGCTGTACATATAGATAAAAAATAAGTGCCTTTTTGGCACACCTAGCTCCTCTTTTAGGCATGGCTGCTGTAGCTCGCTTTTGGTGCACCATCGCACCATCTAATGGATCAAATAGTATAGAGTATCCATGTAGACTACGCATATTCTTAAATAACAAATTAAGATCTTAATTAAAAAAGTAGATATATAGCAGATAAATAGTAGTTAAACGTATCTATTAAATATTGATGTTATACTTAATTACACATACGGGGATCAATTAATAGCTAAACTAAAGTTTAGCAGGCTTACGCCGTAGAACTTGATAGTAAATAGAACGTATTAAGTGTCTTTAATGAAATTAACATGTACTTAGACTTGGAGTTGGAGTTTAGAATGTCTTTAATCTCGATGTTTCAGTAATATTGTTAGTAAAAATTCTTTTTTTACGCCATTAAAATGGATACAGTGCCTCAAGAAGTGCTCACACAGCTCGTAAAGTCTCTAGATATCGCATCTATTTCCTCACTTCGCGCAAGTAAGTCCCTAAATAAGAGAGCTAGTTACGTTTTTGAGGATAATCATCATTGGTTCGAGGAAGTGGAAGAAATGTTGGGAAAGCAACTAACTTGGGACAACAAGTACGATTGGCTACTGATTTTCAAAGTGCTAACATCGACGATACGTCCAATCAGTTGGGCAGAGTCTTGCAATCTAGAAGTAATGAATATCAAGAAACACGGAAAAAGTAATAAAGAGATTGATCTGAATATTGCTATCTCCTTAAACTGCATGGAGATAGTTGAATACATCATAAATGATAACGACGACCTAGTTACACCTGAGTCATGCTATATTGCTTACAAGCTTGGTCATATTGATATTCTTTATGTGTTATACAGAGCAGAGGCAGTTCCCCTGGCAGACTTCACAGAGTTTCTATATAAACAAAACGAATTTGATCTTATACTAAGATTGTCAGAGATAAACTGGCTGGTAAGGGAAACTATCCCTGGATCTGAAACCGTACAACCCGAGACGTTCTTGAGAAACGCACGTGCAAGAAATTTTCATGATAGTGTACTACTCAATGCTGCAATAACTTCAGGATACATAAAATTGGCGAGCGAATTGATCGATCTTTACGTAAATATTGCTTCTTTTGAAAATAACTTCGCGATCAATAACGCGGAGATGGCAATATTCCTGCTCGATAATTTCATATTGTTAGAGTATTTCGAACACTATATTTTAGATACCATCGTCAGGTTTCTTCCAGAGAAATTAACTATAGTGAGCACATCAGGAGTTCGTAAAGTTCTCTTGAGAATAGTTGATTATCTGAAAAATACGGCTGACAAGCACATAGTTGATGATGTCTTAAAAGTAGTCATAGAAGAAGACAAGTTCGAGATAGTGAGAGCCACGCATCATCTTATTGATATGAAGACAATAAAGATATATCAGGGTTTCGCGCAGTCTGACGAAATGTACCTCTTATTGTTTGAACTACGACCGAAACTAGTGCAGATCTTCATCGATGAAGTGGATAGCGCTACAATTTCGTCGTTGTCGATGGCTATCAAGTATCCAAAGATAAAATCCAATACGTTGGTACGTAACGCTGCTTATAAACTCGTGAGGAGAGCTATAATGAAGTGCCCTAATTATTCGAAACACATGGAGCTGATAAGTAGCGGTTATGTGTCCTTAACAAGAAATAACAATGAGTTATACAGGTACGCACTCAGTTTTGCTTTTAGTGACAAGTTTGCCGAAGAGATAGTTAAATTCTACGAAGAGAGGAAGAATCCCCTTTTGTAGACCTTAGATGTAATGTGTCTTTCGGTCTCGATGATAAAAGGCATAAGATCCTCTTGCGAATGTCTTAATATGTACTAGAACTAAAGTATGTATCGTTCTAAACGTAGTGCTCTTTGTACAATTTTCCGTAAGTGTAGTTAAAGAGATCTTCCGGGTTTCTCTTTGCTAGCGCTCGCTAGTAGGATGTGGGATGAATCATCTAATATTTTGTCTGGCATCCTCAAGGAATATTTGCCTACGTATAAGATATCTCATAGTTTCTTTTGTTGAGTCAATATATTCTATTAAATTATCTTGGGATTCCTGCTTATGTATATCTTTATTTTCTGAAGTTTGCTCATGTATATCTTTATTTTCTGAAGCTTTCTCATCTTTATATTTATTTTCTTGAGTAAGATCTACTGTATCTTTAGCCTCGCGAGCTTGCTGTACATATAGATCATAAATTAGTGCCTTTTTGGCACATCTAGCTCCTCTTTTTTTAGGCATGGCTGACATAACTATTTTCCTACGATCTGCAGTCTTGAGCATGTCTATATTTTTGTCAAGCTCTTGTATTTGAGAGTGAAGTTTATTTCTTGCAATTCTTAGTCCCTGAAGAGAAATATCATCTTTCTCAATATTTGTAATTCCTTTAATAAGGACAGCATACAACCTAGCTAATCTGTCATATTCCAGCTTGCGAGATATATCTGAAATATATATCCAATAATCTCTTAGAATGTTTGTAAACAAGTCCCAGTTATTGTTGCAGCGATCAAAGCTTGAGTCAATATCTAACATTGCTTGATCCCATGTAACTGCACTTGATAGCTGGGGTTTAGTGTCTTCAAGCTTACTTGAATATATAGACATTAGCGCGCCAATATGGGCCCTAGATATACTTTTGCTCGTTTCGATCTCTTCTGCTATTGCTATACGAGATGATCTTGTTGCCTCTATATTAAATTGCTTTATTTTTATAGTAATTGATCTTCTAATTTGATCTGCATTATCTTTACGTACTTTATCTATAGCAGCATCAGGTATCCCTCTTTCTTTCATTTGAGGAATATGAGAATCAAACTCATTTATTAATCTATCTTCTTCATCTTCCATTTCCTTGCGAAATATCAGATATCTCTTAGAGATATCTTTCTTTATAGATTTAATATTATCACTCAGTATCTGTTGGTGTTCTGTTTCTTGGCATTTTCTCTTTGTTCTTGGCCTTGATGCAATATCTCTTTTGATTATTTTATCTATCTCGCACATCATATCTGCTGTCATTCTTGCTTTCGTTTTATTAGCGCATGTATTATAATCGTTTTTATAATGTTCCAGATCAGCATCGGACATTCCAATGTACATAGGATTTGTTTGTAAATCTTGATCATATGAATCTTCTAATGTACTTAAAGCTTTTTCTATTTTGGTAGCTGTGTTTTTCTTGAGAAGATTGATAAGACATTTAGACTCAGCACTTAAATTTGCTTTATTAATCAGGATCTCAATATTAGCCAGTTTTGTGTCAAATCTAACATCGGATGACCCTACTGAAGAAAATGTTCGTTTTGTATATGTATTTTTGAAATTAGGAGACTGAGTATGATCACCTTCAAGCCATGCTTCTCTCTCGAATATTGCATCTTTAGCTTTAAGCAATTCTCTTTCTAGGTCTTTTATAATAGACTCACGTAACTCTTTTGCTCTCTCTTTTAGAGATGGGTTCACCTTCGAGTCCATTTTGAGATGAAGAATTTGTATTTCACTTTCGATTTTTTCAAACTTACTTTTGTGCAAAAGTATGTGAATTAAAGAGTTCTAATGATTTCCTCAGTAAGATTTGTACCCACTGCGTTCTCCTGCCACCATTTAACTAACGTGTCTTCGCTTATTGGGAACTTTGAGTAATCATGAAAAAGGAGACAGCCATCTTCCCTAGTTACATCTAATATAGATGATCCTATCATCCTTACAAGAGCACCTGCCTTCTTTAAAAATGATTCTGTAGGTAACCCTTCATATAGAAACTTCCACTTTTCGCTACTGAAGCATCTTTTACACGCTGAACGCATTAGTTGTTTATCATTAAAACAAAATAAATAAACACTGACAATATTTGTTTCATTTTTAGACCTTAAAGTTCTGCCTATAGCTTGCGTATCATGCTGTATATTCATTCTTCCTGCTCCATAAATAATCACTCCATCAGCATATACATTGATAGACTCAACTTGGGCAGTATTAATTAGGATAACGGCTCTTTGTTTTCCTTCATAATCATTAAACTTTGTAATGGTAGTAACACCCGTCTTCTGAACAAATAAAGTTATTCTGTCAAATATGTCCGCCTTAATAAATCTCTCTATCTCATCCTTAGTTGCAAAGATAAGGGTCTTTCTGTGTCTCTTGATATATTTTCTTATTGCTTTTGTTTTTTTATCTTCAAGTATCCAAGACCCGGAATCTTCATATAAAGTAATAAAATTCCACATTACTTCTGGGACTGGCTCTGGCTTAGATACTTTTATATACTTTTTAATCTTTATTTTGGTACTAGAAGGTATAGCTTCAGCTGACAATAATAGTTGCCTGTCTATAACTGATCCTCCTTCGGATTTACAGTAACCCATAGCAGTACATAAAAAATTACTTGGCCTGTGAGCCTCGTCTATTATTAAAGTCTTTTCTAGTGTTGGTTTCAAGCGTTGGAGAATCATAATAGAGCTCAGTAAGTTTTTATCAGTAGTTATAATAATAACTTCTTTTCTTGTATTTGGGAATGTACGTAGGTAATCTCTGTGTTTGCTATTTACAGAGTGATAGCAAACAATCTTACTATAATTTGGATCAGGATGATACCAGCCAAGGTTTTTCGCTTCTTGAATCCATACTTTTAGCCCATTACTTGAAGCTCTAATAACACTTGCTTTAGTACAGCAAGCATATCCAGCTATTGTTTTTCCGAAGTCTTTAGGAGCTCTAAAGCTAAAAGTGCCGCTAAATGACGCAAAATCATTTCTTAGAACGCCTTGCATTGGACGAAGCTTGATATCCTTAGATAGATGAATTCTGAGTTTTTTCGTATATAATCTAATTATATCTCTGAACATCTTAGATACAGATGCAAAACTTAGAAACTTACTAAGACACACAGAGTTCAAAATCACACCAAGCGCATCCCTATTTAGAATCATAAAGGAATCCATTTTTATATTCTAAATAATAACATTGACCAATGTTTTTTTATATCCAGAAGACTGTATCTCTGATTATATCTTCGGTAAGAATTGTCTTGTAGCCTGTCTTTTTTTCATGCTGAAAACTGTGTTCTCTCCACCAGGCTATGGTTTCTTCTGTAGGATCAATCATACCACCTGTCTCCATAATTGATGAATAATTAGCTAATAAAACGCATCCATCGATTTGTGATATTTTATTTGGGTCCTCTCCAAGAGCTCTAATTAATCCTATACCTTTATATACAAGTCCTGGATTTACATCTGCATCCCTACCAAATTTCCATCCTTGATAACTAAATATAGAAGCATAATAAACTCTTAGATATTCCCAGAGGTTTCCAGTTAAAGCATAAATATATACTGGATTATATTTATTATCAGTTCTTACAATTCTTTTGGCGGTTTGAATTACGCCCTCATTTGTCTGCCTATAGCCAGGATTAAAATAAATCATGGCTTCAGCATGAATGTTTAAGCTTTTTGACTTTGTTTTACTGACAAGAAGTACGGCAGACTTACTATTATTAAATTTGGTAATAGTGCCAAGTGCGGAGCCAAGAATTATCACATTCTTTCCTTCTAAGGCAGAGCTTTGAGCAAGAGCTCTATCTTTATGGACAAGTGTCTCCTCGGCATAGATTACAACATGCTTATGTTTCTCCAGAATATTTTCAATTACTGTATCCCACTCAGTTTGATCGTCCAGATAGAATGGTGATTCCATTATTTCTACTTTCCAGATTTCTCTAGGGAGCATTACTGAGATAACTGATTTTACCTTTATACGATGGCTGATGGTATATCCAGACGTATTATGACCTTTATTGATCATTTCATTAAATCCAATACGTTTAGTATTTAACGGAGATCCGGTCATCAATATCTCTCTGGTTATTTTAAGACCTTCTTTAGCGTACAGTAAGGGTTGTATATTTTCTAATAGTTGGAGGTTCTTACTTTCGTGTGCTTCATCAACAATAACAGTAAACTCTAAGTCTTTCATATTTACCCCTCTTCGCTTGAAAACTTGATTAATGACTTCTCTTATATTTTTCTTTCTGCAAATAACAATAAGCTGAGTTTTAGAGGAGATATTGCTTTCTGTTAGATACTTATAGTGAGAGCTTTTCTTATTCGATGGATTAAATAAATGGACACCACTATTTTCAGCTCTACCTTCATATAGTCCATAGCTCTCCAACATTTTTGGCCATGTTGTCGTAAAGCTCCCTGCGCTAGATATAATCAAGCATCGCATTGTACCGCGGGCAATATCCATAGCAAAAAGAGTTTTTCCTGAGCTTGTGTCTGCTAACATTTCAGTTATCCCTATTGTAGAGAGAATTGTTTGGGCTGCAACATATTGCCAAGGATAGAGAACAAATGATCCAAACCTAACTTTATGTGATTTCCTACCAACCAGGCGCTTATATTCATTATTCTTAGCAGTCGCTATAGATACTAAGTCTTTATCCATTTCGAGTAATTCCATTGCGTCTGTTGTCATTGAAATAGTATTTCCGGTTAGTTCCTCTTCTATAGATTCGGGTTCAGAGCCAGACTCGAGTTCAGAGTCTGATACACTACCTATAGAGCTATCTTCAATATCAGACTCAGAAACCGTAATATTTTCCGATGAACCTGAATCCGAGCTTCCATCCATAATTTTTTGTTTGCTTTATATAGCTAGAAAAAATATGGAAATTATATCCTTTGATATAATTTCTAGCATAGTTGAATATCTTCCAGTAAAAAGTATTGATGCCCTTCTGGTTAATAAGACTATCAGCTACCTTTTATCAAGGTATTGGAAAAAAACAGTAGAGAAAAAATTACGAGCCAGAATAGATATCTCTTCTCCAAATGTATGGAGAAGTTTTAATGACTTTATTGACAAATATTGGAGTACAAAAAAATCATTAATAATTAACTTAGAAACGGTTGCTGTTAATGTAGTAACTGAAGGAAAACCAGAGTTCTTAAAATTGATATTAGGCTCATAAATTACTAGGATTAAGTAAATTAAGACAGCATGCTTTGACAACAAAGTTGTGATGGCAAAATCTCTTATTAATACAGTTAACCCGAGTGTTGATGATAATTATTGTATTAAATGGGCTTGCGCTAATGGGTACCCTGATATAGTCTCTCTTCTATTATATGATGGTAGAGCTAATCCGTTAGTTGAAAATAACTATTGTCTAAAATGGGCTGCTAGGCGTGGACATAATGATGTTATTAAGCTTCTTCTTAAAGATACTAGAGTATCAAATAAGAAAGATATTAAAGAGGCAGCAGAAATAGCAAAGAACTTTAAAAGATATTCAACAGCAGATATTCTAAGCTAAGAATCAATGATCATTGATTCTTACTGATCAAAATAGCTAATACCTTTTGGCGAAGGGTTAGCTCTAATGTTGCGATATTCAAGGGCTTCTTGAATATCATCTTTATATTTACTACTTGTAGCTTTTATAATATCGCTAATTATTTTATCATTTAATATTGGGCCTTTACTCGGTACAACATCTCGAATTATGTCAGCCATATGTGCTACAAATTTTTTATTTTGGATACCAGCTATTATTACATCAGCATATCTACGTATATTGCTAATATAATATGGGTGTCTAAGCAGGCTTGCAAAATAATTAAGTTTATTATTTTTTAAAGAATCTTTTGTGTAAACTATTACGGTGTCTTTACTTGCATAGGGAACGAGTAAATAAAATAACATATTTCCAATCTTTCCTAATTGCCAAGCAATATTCATAGCGTCACTAATAGTTCCTTCGTCAAAATCAACAGTTCTCAATATCACTTGCATTGCATCAGTGTTATTATTAAGTATGATATTCATCAGCGCTTCCTTATATATCGTACTGTTCCATGTATCTTCCCGTGGATCTTTTTCTAAGAAAAGCTCAAGCATGTACGGCTGTAATGATATTTCGTCTATGATGTTAGATAGACTCTTTTCATTATTAAAAATTTTAAGTAACATTTGTTGATTTATGGCATTAAGAAGCCACATATCTCCCTTAATCAATGATAATTGGAGAGCAAATGCATTATGATACGATGGATCAGCTTGGCGGTATTTTAATAAATGCTTTGCTATCTCATCTTCGTCGTTTTGAATAGCCTTAATTAACGCAATAGATGAATTATCTATGCTCATAATTAAGGCTGCCGTAAATGGATCATTCCAATCTGTCACTTCATATAGCTTTTGCAATCTCGACTCCCAAAAATCAGTCCGAAGAAGTATCTTCCTAATAAGCGTTCTATTCTCATCGTAATCTGCAATATATATTAATTCTTCCAGAGGATACTCTATTAATTGTTTTCTGTAACTAATATATGTTTTCATTTCTTTAATCGATAAATATCTGTACAAAAAACTATTTCGTCTACACATAACCTTTCCTTTGAAGATATGGATTTTATCTATGTTTCATACTTGATATAATAGATATAATAGATATAATAGATATTACCATCATATGTAATCATCAATTTTAGATTACCTATATAAGCATATCTCTTAATGTTGGAAGCAACAGATCTTCTAATTTATCCTCAATACCTAAAATTTTCGTTAAATGTTCTATTGTTTAAGGCGTTCAAAAAAAAACTAAACATGAGTTAATATTTGAGTGGAAAATGGGAGAACAGAATTATATCATCATTCTAAAATGTACGATATTCTGGATATAATAAGATTAAAGAACGAGATAATTAGAAAACCTAATACAAATTATTGTAATATACTATCTGGTGAAATATAAATATTGGGAAAGAAAAGGAGGAAATTCTAATATTTGAGGAATGGGAATATAACACAGAAAGCGGCAATAGATACCAATACCACGATTATGTGATTTTAAGGATAAACGAAGAATTACACGAGAAGGGAGTTGCTTTTCTCCAACTAGCAAATAGTACTGGAGAAGATAAAACATATATACATGAATTTGTTATGTTTAATACAACTGTTGGTATAGTGAGGGTAGAATCATATGCAAAAGAAGAGGTTTTTGTAACGGTGGATAAAATATCCAAACGCGAACGCGGATATGATTTATACTGCGGAAGAATAGTAGAATGGCCAACTTGGCAAATAGATATCACAAACTTATTGACAGTAAAACCCGGAAACATACGGTTAAAATTTTGGAATGAGCTATTCACGTCAAATGAATATCTCGATACAAACAATTTGATAGATGTAGTGATGTTTTAACACCAATAGTGATCCGTATGTAATAAATATCTAGCTGGTCGTCGGTTAAAGACCAACGATATTGGAAAGATAAAGTTGATAAATAATCACAGGGTGATTGTTCGTCAAACTATTTTGAAAAAGTTAAAAAAACTAAACATGAGTTAATATCAACTCATAAAAAATGGAGGGGAACTTAGATAAAGTATTATTTGCCTTTGAAAATGGAAGATTTACAACAAAACAATCAAATATTTTACTGGGAGATTTAAATAAAGCAAGAAGATTTGAAGATTGTGATTATGTCTTTGCAAATATTAAACACAAAGATAGCTACACGTACAGTAGGATGATAAATATTTTTACATTGAGAAATCAACATAACAAAGCATTGGGATTATTAAAAGAAATGGAACTAAACGGAATAATTCCAAATACGATAACTTATAATGCAGCTATAAGTGCATGTAAAAAGGAAGGAAAATATGTAGAAGCATTAAAGTTATTAAGAGAAATGGAGCTAAAAAGAATTATTCCAAATACAATAACTTATAATGCAGCTATAAGCTCATGTAAAAAGGCAGGCAAATATGAAGAAGCATTAAAGTTATTAAGAGAAATGGAACGAAAGGGAATAATCCTAAATACGATAACTTATAATGCAGCTATAAGCGCATGTGAAAAGGCCGGCAAATATGAAGAAGCATTAAAGTTATTAAAAGAAATGGAGCAAAAGAGAATAATGCCAAATACAATAACATATAATGCAGCTATAAGCGCATGTGAAAAGGCCTGCAAATATGAAGAAGCATTAAAGTTATTAAGAGAAATGGAACTAAAAGGAATTATTCCAGATACAATAACATATAGTGCAGTTATAAGCGCATATGAAAAGGCCGGCAAATATGAAGAAGCATTGAAGCTATTAAGAGAAATGGATCGAAAGAGAATAATTCCAGATACAATAACATATAATGCAGCTATAAGCGCATGTGAAAAGGCAGGCAAATATGTAGAAGCATTGAAGCTATTAAGAGAAATGGAACTAAAGGGAATAATCCTAAATACGATAACTTATAATGCAGCTATAAGCGCGTGTGAAAAGGCCGGTAAATATGAAAAGGCGTTAAAGTTATTAAGAGAAATGGAACGAAACGGAATTATTCCAAATACAATAACATATAGTGCCGCTGTAAGCGCATGTGAAAAGGCCGGCAAATATGTAGAAGCATTGAAGCTATTAAGAGAAATGGAGCGAAAGAGAATAATTCCAGATACAATAACATATAATGCAGCTATAAGCGCATGTGAAAAGACCGGCAAATATGAAGAAGCATTTAAATTATTAAGAGAAATGGAGCGAAAGGGAATAATCCTAGATACGATAACATATAGTGCAGCTATAAGCGCATGTGAAAAGGCCAGCAAATATGAAGAAG
>SDBT01003333.1_pt1 | contig 27865 bp, 48 predicted proteins | sample 2277101 | NCBI WGS metagenome assembly SDBT01 (sample SAMN10404973, study PRJNA504765) | marine sediment metagenome | isolation source: marine sediment core GS10_PC15, 103 cmbsf | place: Arctic Ocean: Southern Knipovich Ridge | collected 2010 | reverse complement strand
CCCTCGATCGCAACAGCATCCTGGAGGATGGGGTTGCGCTCGGCGAGCGCCTCGACGATGTCAGCGATCTGACCGTCGGGGGCCGTCCGCTTGATCTGGTCAAGCAGAGTTGGGTTAGCCACTACGTGTTACCTCATGTGGCACCACTGCTCAACGCCGCCGCCATCTTCGGGAACCGCTTGTGGTGCTTCGCGGCCTCGATCTCTTCCGGCGTCGTTGGCGTCTTGGTGCTGCCGGGCCCCGGCATCGCGTCTTCGCTGATCACCAGGGCGAGTTTGTGAAACCACCTGAACAGCGCGGGGTTGCTTCCGTAGCCGGTGGAGTCCATGAGCGCCTGGATCGCCGGCAGGTCCGCACCAGCGGTGCGTGCCAGGAAGCCGCGAACCAGTGCGATACTCTCGGGGAACGCTTGCCCACCGAGCGCGGAATCGCTCTTCAACTCATTCAGCCACTCCTTCTGCGTCGCCGCCCACGCTGCGTTCTGTCGCTCCACTTCCTTGACCTGCAGGGAGACAATGGCTTGCGCCTGCTCTTGCGTGAACCCTTGCTCTTTGAACACGGGTATCGCCGCGTCGAGGCGGTCCTTGTCAACCTGGATGTTGTCGGGGATCTGGAACTCTGCGTACGTCTCCGGTGCTCCCGCAACCTTCTTGTCTTTCGACTTGTCGCCGTCACCGGGCTTGTCGCCATCATCGTCGCCGGCCTTGTCTGCGTCGGCGTCAACCTTGTCGTCTACCTTGCCTCCGATCAGGCTTCCAGCGTCGGCCTTGTCGGCGTCGCCCTTGTCAGCGTCACCTTTGTCGGCGTCGCCCTTGTCGCCTGCGTCAGCATCACCACCACCCGTGCCGCCGTCGGCCTCGTGGCGCATGTAATTCATCCATCCATCGATCCACTCAAGTGATGTCATCGTCGTCCTCCGCTTCGACTGTCTGTTTCGTTTCTTCGGCTTGGCGGTTCGCGAGCTGCTTGGCGAGCGCCACCGTCGCTTCGCTCATCATCACCTGGAAGTGACCGGGGGCTGCCGACAACCAGTCGAGCTTGAGCTTCTCCCCGAGGTTCCTCTCGCCCAGCTCGGCGAACGTGCCGTGCGTGTCGATTTGGTTGTCGGCGTACACGGTGACCTCGGTCGTCATCACGCCGCAGCCGGCCATCTCCAGGATCCGGTACATGACTCGCCGGCCAGGCGGGGTCGCGAGCACTGCCTTCAGGTCCATCGACTCCTGGTAGTCGCGCGTCTCATCGGCCTTCTTCATCCGCCCCTGCTTGGCCTCGTTGGTGGTGTCGGGGTTACGCACTGGGCTGCACTCCCTGCTGCGCGACACCGCCCATGACCTCGGCCATCCCCGCAGTCACTCCGTCGTCCGGTGCAGCGTCGACCACTGCCCCGGCTTCGGCCATCGTCTTCGCCGTCTGCGCCGACTTCAGAGCTGCCTCGGCGTCCTGCGCCTGCAGCTGCTGCGCTTGCTGACGCTTCTGGCGGATCTCGTCGACCGCTTCCTGCGATCGCACCAGCTCGGGGTTCGTGCCGATCAGCTCCTGCGCTTCGTCCATCGCGGCGTCGGGGTTGAACTTGTCCACGACCTCTGGGTGCGTCTGCGCCAGCGTCTGCATGAACACGATCAGCCGTTCGACTCCGACGATCGCGATCTGCTTCTGCGCAGCCGCGAGGATCGAGATGTACTCGGGAGTGGCCTCTTGACCCTGCAGCTCCTCGGGCGCCGGCGGGATCATGCCCCGACGACTCAGGATCGCGAACGTGCGGTTGATGGCGGGCTCCAGCATCTCGTCGTACAGCCGCTCCAGCGTCGGCCCGAGCTGCAGGAACTTCTCCTCGTGAACCTCGTCGACCTCGCGTGCTGTCGGCGGCTGGGTGCGCGGAGACATCGCGAGCATCAGGAAGATGTCAGCCATGAACGACCCGTTGATGCGGGCCTGGTGGTCGTCACGCTCCTCTTTGGCCTTCGTGAGCGCAGAGTCGACCATGTACGCCGGCTCGAACTTCTGCTTGCTCGCCGGGATGTCGACGAGGGTGACGTCGCCGGACAGTAGAGACACTCGCGTCTTCTTCAGCAGGCTCGACCCGACCATCGGCGGGGTGACTGCCTTGTCGAGAGCTTGCTGCCGGCGTCGCTCAAGGTGCTGCAGGGCTCGGATGTCGCCGAGCGCCTCCATGCCGGGTGAGGATCCGTACGCGTCCTCACCGTTGACGGTCCACCTGGGCGTGAGTGCAGGGAACTCCTGGAACCCGCCCTCGCTCAGGATCGTCTGGGTGCGGCTACCGGAGGTGTCGCCGGTCTTCGAGCCCTTCGGAACACCCGTGTCGATCCACACCGAGCGCCAGGGCATCCCCGTGCGGTCCATGTTGCCGTGCATGACCGTGTCGTTGGGCTCGATGACGTGCAGAACCTCGGACCACGAGTCGTACTGCTTCGCGTCCCACATCTGCTTCGTGGTGCGCGACACGTTGTCGATCCCGAAGCGCCGCACCATCTGCTCCACCGTGAACGTCATGTGGCGATAGATAGTGTTGACCCGGAAGTACTCGTCGAGACCGAGGTAGTACGACCCGATCGGCGCGACGTGGACGCGCATAATCTCTGTCGGGTGCTCCTCGATGAACATCGCCGACGTGCCGAACGCCGACAGGTCGTCGTACACCTGGGCCAGCCCGTTGTAGAAGTTGGTGCGCGCGAACGTCTCCAGCATGATCGTCTCGACCTGCTGCAACCACGTCTTCACGGCCTTCGACTCGGCGTGCTCGAAGTTACGCACGCGCAGCCGGAACCAGGGACGAGCTGGAGACGTCAGGCCAGCCATCATCCCCGAGGAGAGGATGCGCTTGGCCCTCGTGGCGGTGTTGTTGACGATCGCCGAGTTCTTCTTCGAGCCGGCTCGCGACCTGTCGCTGGCCTCGAAGCGCCCGCGACGCGGTGAGATGTACTGCGCCAGCTCCTTCCAGTGCATGCGCCACGTCGATGCGATCATGCGCAGCTCGCCGGCACGCTCCGTGTACCGCTTGGCTTCGAGTAGGGGCATCAGACGGCTCCAGGAGTGCCGAGCCTGGTCCTGGCCCCGCCGATGCTGCCGCCGATGAGCGACGGCGTTGTGATGATCGCAGGGCCAATGCCCAGCGGGCCGGTCAACAACGTCTGCCGGCTACCCACCCCCCTGCGCCTGGATCTTCGCCGGCGCTCCAACACGCTCGGGTCGATCGGCAATGGTGCCGGCGACGGTGCCGACGGCGGATCCGGTATGCGAGGTCCACCCATCAGTTGCCTCCTTCCAGTCGGTCCATCGGGTCGTACTCGTGATCAACAGCTCGCGCGAAGTCGCGCCCCACCTGATCCTTCGCGGCGACGTGCATCGCGAACGTCAGGCACAATCCGTCGGCCCTGTCGGGCGACTCGACGCCCAGCTCGGACTTGCACTTGTCCTTCGGCCACAGGTACATGCGGTTGTCGTCCGTGTGGTCGTGCGGCCTCGTCGTCAGCTGCTCTTCGAGCGCAACGTCGTCTTGGAGCACGCCGCCGGCGAGCAACCAGGCCCGCATCCGCTGCCACATCTCGGCGTCCTTCTGTTTGAACCGCTCGGGGTCGTCAGCAACCCCGCCGAAGAGCACCTCGTGCGCCGGGTAGCCCAGGTGCTGCAGCCGATCGAGTGTGCCGGCACCGAGCCCGCCGCCGTCGACGAAGATCGCGTCCACCGGGTGGCCGATCTGTCGCATCTGATCGCACCACTCTGCAGCGATCGAGCCCACCTGGTGCGTGTCCTTGCCGCGGAAGTTCTTCGCACCGAACGTGCGAGCGTCCTTGCCGCGCCGGATCATGATCGAACTCTCGTCGCCGAGCATCGACCGCGCCACGTCGATGCCCATGATGATCGGCTCGTCATTCGGCACGACAGGGATCGGCGATCGCATCGCCTTGAGCACCATCTCGCCGGTGATCAGCTGGTTGGCCGCGGCCTTCGGTTCGAGCCCGCGCACCCTGACCCGGAAGTAGTCGCTGTTCTCGCCGTACTCGTCGAGCCACTGCTGGATCAGCGCCTTGTTGGTGATCTGCACATGGCGCGCGTCGATGCACTGCGTCATCGAGTGCGCCTTTCGGCGCCCGAACATCTTGTGGAAGAAGCCGGTGTTGCGCGTACGGTTGCCGAAGTTGAACCGGAACGGCTCACCGTCCGTCATGCCGCCCTGCTGCACCTCGGAGATCACGTCGGCGATCGCCGAGGCCTCATCATTGATGTAGAACGAGGACGCGGTCGCCGCATGCTGGCCGGCGAAGGCCTCCGAGCGGTCCTTGCTCCAGGTCACCGCGTCAACCGAGCCGTACTTCTCGCCGAAGATGTGGACGACGCGCATCGTCATGATGCGCCAGAAGCGAGCCGTTATCGCAGTCGACTTCCACTTCTGAATCTGCGGCCAGGTCTTTGTCTGGAGCTGGTTGCCGGTGTTCGCCGTGACCATGCCATGCGAACCGGGACGGGTATCGAGTAGGAACGATACGAGCATCCCCACCCCAGCGCTCTTGCCGATACCATGCCCCGAGCTGACGGCGCTATCGATTGGAAGTACTGTCGACGGGTTGTCTGGATCGAAGCCACGGTCCTTGATCGCCTCCTGGAGCTTCAGTAGGAACTCGATGAACCACTCGTCGATGCCCCACTCGCTGTCGTACTGCGACGCCCACGGCTCCGGTGTCTTAACGATGCGCGTCTCAGCTGTCTTGCCCCAGTCCCACGCATAGAAGATGTAGCCCAGCGGATCCTGGAAGAACGTGCCGACGTCTTCGAGGATCGTCTCGTCCGGCGTCAGGACTGGGGCCGCTTCATTCAAGTGGGTGGCTCACGCGCGCTTCGCTGCTCGAACGCATCGCTCAGGATCGGGTTGCGCTCGGATAGCCTCTCAACGATGTCAGCGAGGCCTTCCAGCTGCTCGGGATTCGTGCTCCTTCTAACGGTCTCGAAGAAGTCCCACCTCCAGAACTTGCACTTGCCGTCCAGGATGATCATCGAGCGGCTCACGCTGGCACCGCCACTTCACCGACGACGTGCAGCGCGTCCTGCGGGACGAAGTATGCCGGGCGCCCCTGCCCGGTCGGGTCGGACCACCACCTCTCCATCTTCGCGTCCTTGCCGAGGATGTACCCGATGATCGTGAACTCCGGCGCGTTGTAGTGGACGAGGTAGAACCGGCGGTTCCATTCATCGCTCTTGTGCATCAGCAGGCTGTGGCTCGCGTTGGTGATCGTGCGTGCCTGGTGCTCGCCAACGTCGGGCGCGCCGAGCACGCCCTTGCCGCTCCAGTACAACTTCAGTGCTTTCGCGAGCGCCATCTCGCCGGCGGCGCCCTGGATGTCGATGCGCCAGCCGTCCGCACCGCGGTTGGCTCCGTATCGATCGTCGCGCTGCTTGTACACGTCCTCGACGTGTCGGAAGCAACCAGCCTGTGCTGCCATGAGCAGCTCTGAGGATGTCAGCCGTACTCGGATCATGTCCTCTCCCCCGACAGGTTCGAGCGGAGCCTCGGGTGGGTACGCGCCTCGTCGATCGTGCTGGCCGGCTCGTTGTCCTGGTCGGCGATGCTCATCGTGTCGCGGAGCATCTCGTCGTGCTGCCGGTTCCGTGCGTCCCGCCTGCGCTCGTCCGGTGGCGAGGAGGCGATCGCACGCGTGATTAAGCCGTGCAGCTCATGGCTCCTCGTTCTGCCGTGCCCGAGCCGGTCGGCCAGGAAGCACGCCGTTGCGATCGTGTACTGGATGTCAGACCACGTCTTCAACGGCAACGTGATCGTCACTGGGCGCGGGTCGCGCATCGCCTTGTCTCTCGGGATCCTGTCTGGCCCGCTCATCCGATCAACTCGACGATCCTGCGCAACCGCTCCTGCAGCGCGCCGGCCTGTACCGCGAGCTGGCGGGCTCTGACGGACAGGGGATTACGGTCTGGGTTCTTGTCTTCGTCTGTCGCGACTGGTCTTGGTTCCGGCGGCAGGATGAGCGACAAGATCGTGTCCGCGATGTCGTTGGCCGAGTCCACCCTCTGCTGTGCATCTTCCAGGACGTCCCTGACGGACGCCGAGCCCTCGATCTTCGGGATCTCCACCGCTCCTGAGTGCGTTCGCTCACTCATGACTGACTCCTTCCCTGCTCTCGCAGGTTTGTTACGTGTGTCACCACTGCACGACCGCAGCAGATCGGCGGCTTGCAGACGTGCTCGCGGATCAGCGCCTTGTACTCGTGCTCCACCTTGTGGTCATCTCTACGCTCGTGCAGCAGGATGCTGTACATCGTGCGGCCAGGCCGGCGGTCCTTGGACTGCAGCAGCACGCTCCGGCGTGCGTACTTCAGGAAGCGCTGGTACCGCTCCAGGCCTGTCATCGTGCTACTGTGACCAGCGCTCCGAGTCGCGCAGTGCTCTGCGGCCCGGTTCGTCCTGGTGGGAGGCGTGGCACTACGCCGCCAGGGAGCCGACGGCAGCTTGATGCCGAGCATCCTCCCGGACCACCTTGACTCCATCGCCTCACTTCTTCTTGCCGCCCTTCGGCTTGGTCTTACGCCGCGGGGTGCGGCGCGTCCCGTGCTTCGACATCAGGGCGCCCCCGTCCACTGGATCCGACGGCCCATCAGCAACCGACGGTGACGAAGTAGATGACGAAGTCCATGCTCGGAGTCGAGCCGGCCACGACCCACGACACTTGGTAGTACTGCGGCAACGGGTTGGGGGCCTCAATCTTCTCCGCGACGTTGGTGCTAGAGACCTGCGCGAAACTGATGAGCCCACCACTGGACGCGCCGGCGCCGACTGAGTCGTAGCCGAAATCGATATCGACGTCGAGCGTCTCATCGGTCGCCAGGTTCGCAGGCACGAGTCGGTAGTTCGCCCAGTTTGGTGCGCACGACGCACGGATCCATCCGCTGTTGCTGGAGGACGTGATCGTGCCGCTGGCGAACTGCACGCCACTGGATCCGCCGCGACCGCCTCGACCGTGAGCGACCGACACCGCCATCAACACGAACAGACCAGCAATCATCCATCTCTTCATGACTTCTCCTTCTGGCTCATCGCACGACGCCTGCCGCGTGCGATGCGCTCCGTGATGTTGATGTCTCCCTCATGTCTAAATACTTCTGTAAAAAGCCGCTTGTTCTTGCCCAGCAGCTCGAACGATCGGACCTTGTCCGGGAGCTTCAGCTCTTCGAGCTTCCCGTCCTTCCACTTCATGCCGGCGATCGCACGCCGGACGACCTGCGGGATCTCGGACAACGGCTTGATCGTGCCGTTGTCGTTCAGGATGTCCGCGGGGTCGAAGAGCGCGATGCGCATCAGCCCGTTGAGCACGTCGGACGCCTGGAGCGCCAGCTGCTCGGTCGTCTTCGAGAGGATGTGCTTCAGCTCGCACTGCACGTCGGCGCGAGCCAAGAGCTTGAAGCCGGCGTGAGCCAGCTTGCGCGAGCGGTACTTGGCTTCCTCGGTGGCTCGGGCGGCGTCGAAGGTGGCGGCGTACAGCTCGGCGAACCGTCGACGCTGCGCATTGATCGGCGGGTGTCGTTCGTTGCATCTGCTGCATGGTTGCTTCTGGCCCATAACAGAAGAGCCCGCCTCACCCCGAGCCATAGGTGAGAGCGGGCTCGTAAAACCTTCTGCGTTCGCCGGGGATCAATCCGGCTACGTCTGCGATCCTAACACTGCCCCGAGTTGGCCGACGCCGTCCTTCCCCCCACTATTGGCGGGTGGCGGCGCGACGCCGACCGGTGACGATTGCTTGGGGCGCTCGTCTAGAACAGCTTGCCAGGCTCGGGCTCTGGTGTCGAGGCGGTCTCCTGGGCTCGGGAGTTCTCACAGGCACAGCTCCAGCAGAGGACGGGCTGGTGCTCGTCGTTCAGACCTGGCCCGAAGAAGACGTCACCGGCCTCGATCCAGGAGCCGCAGAGGCAACGGATGGACATCGAGGGCTCGGCTCTGATCGGCATGGATTGAGGGTATCAGGTCGCGGGGAGTCGCCCTTGGGGAACTGGACGGAGGGAGCCTCAAGCGGACTCCTCCGTTCCCTGGTTCGTTCCCTGGTCGTTCGTTCGTTCGCTTTGTGAACAGGTACTGGTTTACCTCTCCCACCCTACAGGGTGGGAGACCTAATTCCCTGTTGCCGTTCCCTGTTCAGATCGGAGGGAACGGGGTCGTTCCCTAGTCGTTCCCTACCGTTCCCTGGTTAGGTTGGAGTGGGTTAGATTCAGGTGCGTGGGACTATGGGATTAATTGCCTCGAATTGATCCCACGAATTAATCCCACGGTCTCCTGGAGTCCCAGGGTGGGCCCAGCGGACAGTGGTAGGCTGCAGACCGCCGGGGAGTCTATAGCGGGTCGGTTCCCCCACCCTGAGACGGCGCGATGGTACCACGAGACGCTTGACTTCCCTACCTAATGTAGGTATGATTGGGTTTCAGTTAATTGTCCGAACCCAAGGAGAACATCATGACGACCTGGACGACCCACGACGACACCGGTGCTCAGATAGGGCCCGTGCTGCACTCTGAGGCTGCAGCCCGGATCGCTCTTGACAAGCTCGGCGCCTTCGACGTCGAGGCATGGTCCGTGGCCGACGAGGCCGAGGCCGAAGAGCTGACCACCTGGCGCGAGCGCTGGGAAGCCCGCTCGCTGATCGAGAAGCACGGCGCCGGCACCGCGGCGTACATCTCAGCGACCAAGAGCTGGGCATGAGCACGGCCACCGCGCTCCGCAACATCAGCAAGAACATCGGGCGCCTGCAGGCTCGCTGGTTCGCCGGCACCGCGACCGCTCGCGACAAGCGCGAGCTGGAGCGTCTGGTCACGCTCCGCAGCGCCGTCAAGGCGGCTGCGTGAGCACGCAGGACTTCGACAACGTGCGCCGCGATCAAGAGGACCACGCCGGAACATGCGTGGAGTGCGGGGACGACATCTCGATGGCCGCGTTCCTCGACGACCAGCTCTGCGAGGACTGCAGCGAGATCATTCTGGCTCGGCAACGTGAAGGAGACAAGTCATGAGCTGGCGCAACCTACGCTCGACCGACCCTGCCAAGCAGCCCGCGAAGGACGCGCTGCGGCGGAGGGTCGGCGTCAAGACGAACCGCGTGACGCTGATGAAGTACGACTCGGAGAGCCCGCAGACCGTCACCGGGCATGTGCTCGGCGCCGGTGGCAGCGGACCCTCGGTCATGACCACGGCGTACGTCGACTTCGCGACGCGGATGTACACCGTGAGCGGCCACCGTAAGCACCTCGGGGTCGGCACCTACCCCGACCGCATCCGACCGTTCAAGGTCGTGGTCTACGCGAAGGACTCGAAGGCCGCGGTCAAGCTCGTGAAGGCGCGCTACCCGGACGGCTGCGCGGTCATACTGGTCGAGCGCACGGTTCCGTCGTGCGAGTACTGTGATGCGAAGATCTCGCGGGACAGCGAGGACATCACCGGCCTCTGCCCCTCGTGCGAGAAGCTATGAGTGGGTGGGTCACCTTCTGGCTGACTTGGACGGTGGTCTCTTTCACGCTTCTGGTGTGGTGGGTTCTGGTTCACTGGCCGAGGGGGGACGATGATGAATAGCGCACGGCTGAAGAGGCGTCACGAGTACGAGCGTTCCGCGAAGGGTGTGGCCGCATCGAGGCGCTCGCGCAAGCAGGCGGCGCACCGTCGGCGTCACCCGGTTGACATCGGCATCACGGAGGACGCAGCGGCGTACGTGGTGGGCTCCGCGGTTGCGTCTGTACTGCCGGCCATGTCCCAGCATGAGCCGCGGAGCAAGACCAGGAGATGGATCGGTCGCATGGTCAACCTGCTCCGTCGCCGGCAGTCACGTTGAGCTGTCCCGGCTGCGGCAAGGAAGGCGAGCCCCGTACGGCGCGATGGTCGCAGGGCATGCTGGTGGGCTTCTGGCACGACGATTGTTGGGAGGCGTCCACGATGCCGAAGGCGCCTCCCATTCATCCGTCTGACAACCTGAAGCCGGACACGGAGGACTCATGAGCAACGTCACACGTTTCGAGAGCGAGGGGCAGCGGCGGCTGCGCGACATCAGCGAGTCGGAGAACGTCGAGTTCGGCACCGACGCTCCGTACCACCTCGGCAAGGTGGGCTTCAGCCTTGTCGGTTTCGCGAGCTTGCCCGTCGTCGTCTTCGTCGGCCACTGTCCGAGCGTTGAGGCGTTTGTCCCGGTAGCACGTCAGCACATGCTGCGGGCGTGCAAGGCTGCCGGCCTGGACACGAGTGCGCTCACGCTCAAGCCGATGGTGGGCGCCTGGCGCAAGCAGAAGTTCGTCGACGAGAACAAGTCCTCGAAGAGTTTCGGCAAGAACAAGATCGCGTCGAGGCTCATCGTCTCGTTAGAGATCACCAGGCCCGAGGAGGTCGCCGCATACCGCGCCGCCCTGCCCAAGGTCTATCTGTAGGAGAGCAGGAGATGAACATCACCGCGTGGAAGCGGCTCGTCCAGGGAGACGTGCTGCAGAACAAGACCACCGACCAGCGCTACATGCTGGTGATGCGCTTTGGCCGGCAGGCGTGGATCGGCGTGCGCACACTCAGCATCAGCGACCCGGACCAGTGGCGCAAGGTGACCGCGGAAGAGAAGGGGTCGGAATGAGCGAAGCAATCGAAGCTCTGCGCGACACGCTGCTGTACGTGCTGGACGAGCTGATCGAGATATGGACCTGGCTGCCGGCACTGGCCGCTGCCGTGACCATCCAGGTGGCGTGGTTGCTACTGGTCACGCTGCGGCTGCGACGCATTGAGAAACGCATCGACAAGGACTGCGGGTGATGGACAGGCTCATCCGCAACGACGTGCTCGTCGTCAAGCACGGCTCGATCTTCAGGTTCGTGCTGCTGACCGACGCAGCCCGGCAGTGGGTCGAGGAGAACGTCACCGACGAGCACACGATGATGGGCAACGCGCTGATCGTCGAGCACCGCTACGCGCGAGACCTCGCCGACGGCATGATGAAGGACGGACTGAAATGCGAGTAACCAAGTGCAGGAAGATCACGCGAGGCGAGCTGCTCGCACTGATGCCGGATCTGCAAGAACAGATCAAGACGGCAGAGGCCAAGACCGGAGCCCACGCGATGATGGTGTTCGAGTGCCTGGACCTGTGCAGCTCCCAGATCGGACAACGCTCGGTCGTGATGGTTGGTCCGGGCCTCACGTACGAGTCGATCGCGATGGCGCGTGATCAGCGCCTGGGCGACGTGCCGTCGCAGTTCAAGTACCCGGTCGCCTGGTGTCGCACGCTGCTGTACTGGTCCGAGCGCACGGAGATGGAGGCCGGCGAGCACGACGAGCAGGACGCCGACGGTAACGTGTACCTCGACCTCGACGACGCGGAGGGACAGCTATGACTCTGAACGACGTACCGGAAATGTCGGAGGCCAAGCGAGGGTGCGGCTTCCGTAAGGGCGGATCGATGTACCTTGTCGGGCCGCAGCTGACGCGCCCGTGCGGCAAGTTGCCGATCACACTCGAACGATGCGCGACGTGCGGCGAGGGCTTCTCGTTCTCGCGTGCGATGCGCTGGGTCGACCCGACCAAGCTGATCCCTGAGGGCGCGTGCGAGACCAAGTCGCTGACCGGACCCGGCGACTCACTGGCATGGGAGGACAGTCGCAAGTGCCTTGGCTGCCCGGCTGCCAACGTCGAGGCGATCATCGGCGATCGCGCCGTGCTGATCTGGATCGGCGAGGGGCACTACGCCACGCCGCGAGCATTCATGGACGAGGCGGTCGAGCGCGGCATCAGTCGGCACCTGAACAACGGCGTGCCGAAGGGCTTCGAGGTCGGCAAGGACTGGGTACTGCTGGCGCACGCGAAGTGCGGCACGAAGGACTGCGAGTGCGAGCACGCGACCGACGACGCCCTGGTGTACGACAAGGACTGCACGACCTGCAAGGGCAGCGGCAAGGTCGACGTAGCCGGCATCTTCACGATGTTCAAGCCGACTGCAGTCGAGTACGTCTGCCGCGGGGACGAGACGGACGAGGAACTGGACGCGCTCGTGAAGCGCAACATCACCCCGGTGCGCGTGAAGCGGATCGGAGAGAACGCCGAGCTGCCGCTCGAAGGAGGAGAGTCGACATGAACCAGGAACAGCAGAAACGAGCCAAGCAGCTGGAGGATGCCTTCCACGTCGCCTTCGGGGACGGCTACCGGGCAGGCCGCAAGGTCGGCTACCAGCGTGGCTCCTTCGCCGGCTTCATGTGGGGCATCGTAGTCGGTGCCGTAGCGACAGCGCTGGCCTGGTGGGGGCTGTCATGAAACAAAAAGGAGGTGCCAGTTGAGCAAGACGCAAGAGGTGGAAACCGGAGTCCAGGTGCAGTCGAGCATGAAGCCGTCTGTCATTAAGAGACTCAATGCTGCAGCGGACGTCGAAGGGCGCTCGCTATCGAACCTGATTGCCCGCGTGATGGAACGCTGGGTGACGGTATGGGAGAAGAAGTCATGACGAAGGCCGCGACCGAGACCAAGGAAGCCGAGGTGGTGACGAAGCCGGCACGCATGCCGGTGAGACAGACGAAGGCCGACCTGCAGCCGTACGCGCTGATCAGGACGGCGGTCGAGCAGGGCGCAGACGTCGAGACGCTCAAGGAGCTGGTCGCACTGCAGCATGGCGTGGCGAGAGAGGAGGCACGCAAGGCGTGGCACGTCGCGATGGTCAAGTTCGCGCAGGCCTGCCCCGAGATTCCGCGCACCAAGAAGGGTCGCTTCGGGTGGTACGCTCCGCTCGGCAGCACGATGGCGCTCGTGCGTCCGCTCCTGGCGAAGCACGGCCTGTCGGCGACCTGGACGACCACGCTGGCGGCTCCGTACCCGTACAAGGTCTGCAAGCTTGCGCACGAGCTGGGCCACGTCGAGGAGGCTGCGTGCCCGATCATCGTGGACGATGACGCCGGCAAGCGCAGCGAAGACGGGGCCGACACGCTGAACGCGATGCAGAAGTACGGCATCGCCGACACGTACGCCGAGCGGTACTCGTTCGAGGCTGTGGCCGGGCTGGTGTCGGCAGAGGCTGGCGACGGCGACGGCAACGCGCCGCGGAAGCCAGTGCAACAGCCTCGGGCCACGCAACCCAAGGCAACAGCGCCCATCAAGTCGACGCCGGTGAAGACGGAGGAGCCCACGCCCCCAGGTGAGACCACGCAGGAGCCCCCAGACGAGGACTTCTCAGCGAACAAGGGCCTGAGCATAGTGCAGGCGGCCAGCACGACAGAGCTGACTGGCTTCAAGAAGAACAAGGAGCCCTGGCGCAAGGTGATCCTGAAAGCGAGCGACGATATCGAGTACTCGACGTTCAGCAAGAGCTTCGGCATCATCCTGGAGGCTGCGTGCCCGACCCAGGACCACCCTGGTGAGTACCTGCAGATCGAGTGGATCAAGGGGCGCTACGGTCGCGAGGTCAAGAACGTCGACGTCACGCAGGGGCCACCGGAATGACGATCCACCAGCTAAAGACCATAGACGTGTACTACGCGGCTGTCGGTGACGGCGGCAAGCAAGTGGAGATACGGAAGAACGACCGCACCCCAGGCTTCAGCGACGGCGACCTGCTGGTGCTCTGTGAGGTGGAGGCAGAGAGCCGGCGCATCACCGGGCGCCGGTCGTACTACCACATCACCAACGTGATCGGCGACAAGACCAAGGGCATCGTGCGCGGTTACGTCGCCCTCTCGATCGAGCCGGCATCGGTCAGCGAACACAAACCGGGGCACTAATGCTACGAGTCACCGACATCATCAGGGACTGCGGCATCGTCGACACCACATACTTCACAGATGAGGCGCGCGATCGCGGCACCGCAGTCCACGCGGCGACGCAGCTCTCCGACGAGGGCCGACTTGACGAGGACTCGATCGTCGACCCCATCATCAGCGACAGGCTGCAGGGCTACAGGAACTGGAGGGTCGACATGCCGTGGTGGCGGATCGATCTGCGCGAGTTCGAGTGCAAGCACCCGCTCTACGGCTACGTCGGTCACCCGGACATCCTCGCGCACAACCTGCAGGATCCGTTCGAGGCAGTGATCGACATCAAGCCGCCGGGCGAAATGGACTGGCACGGCCTGCAGCTCGCAGCCTACCAGCGAGCGATCGTCGCCGAGTGGGATGCGCACGGCTCGATCCAACGGGACAACCACTTGCCGCTCCGGCGGTTCAACCTCTACCTGGGTGCAGGCATCGGGCGCAACTACAAGCTCGTGCCACGCACCGAGCCGAAAGACTGGAACGTGTTCTACGCCGCGTACGTCGTGGCGAAATTCAAGGAGGGGAGATGAAGACACTGATCTCAATCGCGATCAATGACGAGGAAGGGGACCGTGGCGAAAAGATCGGCACCGCCGTCTGGTTGAAGGACGCCGAGGTAGTCACGCTCAAGGGGCGCATCGCCAAGTATCTACGGGAGTGCGCCGAGCGGCGGCGAGATGAACACCAGGCCGGGCTCGACCGGAGTAGGAAGGGCGCGTCAGCCTGCCAGCTCTGCAACGACAGCGGAGAGGTTCGCAAGAAGGTGTTCAAGGGCACCCGCTGGGTGGGCACCAAGGGCAGGATGCCGTGCCCGCTCTGCATCGACCGATCCGCCGACCACGGGTCAGCGGGATGAGCGCCGACGTCATCATCTCGACGCCGGCGACAGCCGATCAGCAGAAGGTTGCCAACCAGCTGACGATCCGCCAGCGAGCCCTGGTGATCGACGACGCGGAGTCGCACGGGGCCGCGCTCGTCTGGCTGAAGGACGCGAAGACCTGGATCAAGGGGGTACGCGATCTGCTGCGCGAGACGATCGATCTCGCCAACCGAGCGCACAAAGCGGCCACAGCACTACGGTCGAAACTCATCACCCCAGTGCAGGAGATGTATGATCTGGTCGAGCAGGACGCGATCGCGTGGAAGCGCAAGGCCCTGGCCGAAGCCGAGCGCGTAGCGCGGCAGCAAGAGGAGGCGCAGCGCGAGGCCGACGAGGCGGCAGCTATCGCGGAGGCGCAGCAGCTGCAGGACGACGGTCACGAGACGGCAGCGGAGGAGGTGATAGCAGCTCAAGTCGAAGCGCCGGCGCCGTTGACCCCACGCACGCCAGAGATCGCCAAGGTCTCCGGCACGCACGAGACCGGACGCTGGAGCGCGGTGCTGAAAAACCAGCAGGCCGCGATCGCGTTTGTTGCCGAGCACCCCGAGTTCTCGAACGCGATCAAGTGGGACATGGTGGTGATGAATGGGCTGGCTCGGGCGCAGCGCGAGCACTTCAAGTTCGACGGCTTCAAGGCCGAGAAGAAGACGACCATGACGGTCACAACCTAGCGAGGAGGTTCCGATGACAGTACTGGCAGGACAGCAACGACTCCCGACGATGAAGCTACCGCGAGCGATCGTCGCCATCCACACCGCGATCGATGAGATCGAGAAGGCCAAGAAGAAACGCGCCGCGCTCGCCGAGACCATCCTGATCAAGAAGCAGACGCTGGCCCGCCTGCTGAAGAAGAACCGGAGCAAGCTCGGCGTGCTCCCGCGCAAGGGCATCCTCTACCGGTACAACGGCTACGAGTGCGAGCTGACCGCCGACGAGAAGGTCAAGACGAAGATCGGATCCGAGTCGTGACGCGTACGGAGAGCCCGACCACAAAGTGCAGGGAGTGCGACGCCGAGATCTCGTTCGTGCGCACCAGGAGAGACAAGCAGATGCCGGTCAACGCCGAGTCGCTCACTGAGGAGGACGTCGAGGTACTGTCCCGCGTCGGCGGTGTCGTCGACTACAGGCACGACGATCACGAGTCGCACTTCGCAACCTGCAGCGACCCCGACAGGTTCAGGAAGCCACGATGATCATCGCGATCGACCCAGGCATCGACGGCGCGATCGTGCTCATGGATCCGAAGTCTGGCGACGTCACGTTCTACGACATGCCCGTCGTAGCAAAGGCAGTCGGCAAGGGACGACAGGTCTGCGCGGCGCAGTTCGCGGCCATCATCTCCGAAGGCAAGTGGCTGCCTCCGCTACCTGGAGCGACAACCGCAGTCGTCGAGCTGGCGGGGCCGACACCACAGATGGGGACGACGAGCGCGTTCTCATTCGGCAGGTCGTCCGGCGTGATCGCCGGCGTCCTCGCCGCGCTGCAGGTCGGCACGACGTACGTCAGGCCACAGAAGTGGAAGAAGTACTTCGGACTGATCGGCAAAGACAAGGACCGATCGCGCACCCTGGCGATCGCGCAGCACCCAGAGCTTGCGCGTCACCTGACCCGCAAGAAGGACGTGGACCGCGCCGAGGCATTGCTGATGGCGCACTGGTACCTGGAGACACACGCCCGTGACGGAGCACTTCGACGATCCGATCCCCCTCGAAGCAAGTCTACTCGGCGCGCTCCTGCTAAAGGGCGAGCTGCTAGATGAGCAACCACCGATCATTCGCGACGCCGGCATCTTCTCCCCGAGAGGGAGGCGAGTCTACGACGCGATAGTCCAGACGCACGCCGAGCACGGGTGCGTAGCGGCGGGCTTGGTGTCCGCTGCGATGTCCAACGGCCACGCCGACGAGCCGTACGCGCTCTTCTGCCTGGCGGTCGAGCACATGGTGGTCCCAGACCAGGCGCGGGCGTACGCCGCGGCACTGGAGAAGGCCGTGGCCCGCACCGAGCTGATCGCACGGGCCGAGGCCCTGAAGTCTGCCGTAACTGAGGGCGACGACCAGGCACGGATGAGGGAGCACCTGGAGGGCCTGCAGGATCTCGTAGACCACGTCGATATGCAGCAGGACAAGGTGGTACCCTTCGACCTGCAGGTCGTCATGGACGAGCCTGACGAGCCAGTGCCGTACGTCATACACGGGTGGCTGGCGCGGAGGGACTTCGTGGTCATCGGTGGCGAGCCCGGCACCGGCAAGAGCGTGTTCGCGCTGGACCTGGCGATCGCGCTCGCGTCGGGCACCGAGTTCCTCGGAGCGTTCAAGCCGGACGAGCAGTACCGGGTGCTGTACCTGGACGAGGAGATGGACAAGCAGCTCGCCCGCCGGCGGATCCGGCAGCTGGTGGGTGGCCGGCAGCTGGAGCCCGGTGACGTGGACCTGCACTACTACAACTCGTCGGGCATGAACCTCGACCGTGCATCTGACAGGCTCAGGCTGCGCGGCATCCTCGAAGAGCTGCAGCCGCAGTGGGTCGTGCTCGACTCGCTGATCAGGTTCCACAGTCGGAACGAGAACGACAACAGCGCGATGTCCGAGTTCTTCGCGATGCTCAAGGAGCTGCGCGTCGAGCACGAGTGCGGGATGCTCGCGCTGCACCACCTGGCGAAGCCATCGAAGGAGAGGTCGAGCGAGCTGGGGCACCGGCTGCGCGGGGCCAGCGACCTGCGGGCAGCATGCGACCAGCTCTGGGGCATCGAGGGCGACACGATGACCGACGTGCGGCAGCTGAAGCACGACAAGAACCGGTGGGGGCGCTGCTCGCCGACGCTAACGATGGCCTGGGAGGAGAGCGACGACGCAACCACGGCCCAGCTGACAGGAGGTGCAACCGCGACGGACGCAGCCGAGATGATCGAGAAGCTGGTGTTCGACTCCGGTGTTCGAGGAATTTCTCGGCCCGACATCATCCAGGTACTGCGAGCGGACTACAGTGCAGGCTCGGCGGCGAAGATCGCGACGGCGGCACTCGGGAAGCTCGTCGGCCAGGGTACGCTTCGCAAGCATCGGCGGGGAAGTCGCATGCACTTCTGGCACAAGGACAACGCGCCGCAGATGAGCATGGAGGATGCGGATGGCACGCAGCCCGAGTAACCTGGACGTCGAGACCAGTGCCGAGATCCTGGACATCCTGGGGTTCACGAACGACCCGATCTACAGACATGGAAAGGACACCACCATCAACGAACTGGCGCAGACCCTCGGCAACGTGAAGGCGCGCGAGGTGTGGATCGAGTACCACGTCGACGCCAGAAAGCCGAAGAGAGGCACGGTGTACCAGCTCGTGCTCGAACGAATCAGAACGGTCGAATGAGGAGGAACAGGACATGACCGCATTACCGGTCACGCTCTACGGCGTGGCGATACCAGGCGAGACGACGCACATCGTGAAGTGGATGCGCCACCTGGGCAAGCTGTCCGCACTCTGCGGCGCACACTTCAAGCCGAAGGATGTCAGCTCGCCGAAGGCACTCTTCGGATCCGGCAACTGCAAGGAGTGCATGACGCACGCATCGATGCGCTACCCGACAGAGAAGATCAACCGATGGTAGCCAAAGGAGATGAAACGATGACGAAGAGAATGGTCGTGGTTACGTGCTTTGCGTTTCTGCTTCTCATGTGCGGCCCAGCGCGGGCGCACGACATAAGCCACGCGACAGAGATCGTGGTAGTGCTCGATAGTAGCGGGTCAATGGAGTCCGTCAAGATGGATACCATCGGCGCGTTCAACCAATTCCTGTCGGACCAGCAGAACGTCAAGGGCGCGTTGGATTGCAACCTGTCGCTGCTTCTGTTCAATACAGACGTGGCGCGACTGTATGACGGAACCGATATTACGGACGTTCCTCGTTTGGGCGAAGATATCTACAAGCCACAAGGGAACACGGCCCTGCTCGACGCCGTGGGCCATGCGATCAACGACCTCGATCAGCGCATGGCCGACAAGTTCTGCGGTCACGAGCGAGCCGATGATGTGGTCTTCGTCGTACTGACCGACGGTCTGGAGAACAGCAGCACGGAGTTCTCGAAGGACACGCTCCGCACGATGATCAGCGAGCAGGAGGAGCGGTACGGCTGGCACTTCGTGTTCCTGGCGGCTGACCAGGATGCGTTTCAGGATGCGTTTTCGACAGGCTTCACCGACGCCACGACGACCATCTTCATCGACACGGACGTCAGTGGGACGATTACCAACACGCTTGACGCCACTTCAGGCAACATCACCGATTGGCGCATGACCGGAGACTCTACAACTCTAACCTTCACCGACGCGCAGCGGGAGCAGGCCGACCCGGACGACGAGGACAAAGACACGCCATGACCACCCGCGACGACGCGCCGAGGCAGAACTACTGCAAGGGATGTTGGGAACGAGCTTTTCCACCTCATCTGTCGCCACCCGCCGGCTGGGAGCAAATCCCTTGCGAGGAGCACCCCCAGCCCGACGCGGTGGAGCGGGAGATGTCGTTTTGGGAGTGGGGCCTTTCGACGCGCTGTAAGGCCGACCTAGGCGAGAACGCTGGCCCCGCAAACGGATACGGGGATTACCGCGCCAAGCAGGCAACCGCAGCCGAGCGGGAGCGATGGCGGCATGCGCTTGGCGAGATGCTGGGTGAATTGGAAGATGATTCAGTAACGGACGAAATCTTGGTGCCGAAAGAGTGGTTTCGAAGACTCGCCGCGCTACGCGGGGGGGATTGATAATGAGACACGCACGGACCTGTATTGCAAGTCGGCACGACAAGAGTCGAGAGCACGAGTGTACTTGCGGAGCTGGGACTGAGCGACTTAGAGGAATCATGACAGACCCACCTAGCACCGCTGCGATGTGTCCCCACCATGACTTGGGCGAAGCGGAGATTGGCTGTAATTGTCCACAGCCCGCGATACGCGAGGGGCAGTAAAAGATTCGGGCCCTGTTTTCAGCGGCGCGCTCCTCGTCGTCCCTGTGGGATACCCAACACCCCTGGCCCGAACAGGTTCATGACGGGGTGGAGAGATAGGAGCCGGCGGGCCGCGGCGTCGTCACGGGAGCTGACGAGAAGCGACCGAGCCGCGGCAACTTTCAACGGAGGGAGCTGATGCTCAAGCCACGAAACAGACGACGGGGGGTGCTGTGGATCAAGGACGGGCCCATCACGTTCCTGGGAGGCGGCTGGGTGCTGCTCTTCGGCGAGGAGCTGGAGTACTGGCCTCGTGGAATGTGGGTGAGGAGGCTGCGATGAGACCAGTCGACCAGACCAAGTTTGGAGAGCCGGAAGGCAACTGCGTCATGGCGTGCATCGCATCGATCCTGCACCGCCCGCTGTCGGAGACGCCCGACCTCTCGGGCTTCGCGAAGAAGGAGAACGGGCCGGACTGGCAGGACTGGCACGACGCGGTCGACACGTACCTGTTCCAGTTCAACCTGTTCCACCTGGACATGAAGTTCGCCGAGGGGTACGGGCCGGCGGGCTACGCGATGATGAGCGGGCCGGGGAAGCGCGGGATCGACCACTGCTGCGTGTCGTACAACGGGAAGCTCTCGCACGACCCACACCCGTCGCGTGACGGACTGATCGAGATCACGAGCTGGACGCTGCTGCTGCCGGTGGTGAAGATCGCGGAGGGTCGTGGCAACGGGCCGCTCATCGTCGAGCCACGGGGTGCGGGCAAGATCATCCTGCCGAACTAACGGTGCGGACGGGGACGGTGCGAAGTATCGGCCTATAGGAGAAGGACGAAACCGGCCCCGCCCGCACACCTTTTCACTTTCCCATACGTGCCCGTCGCTCTCGTCGACGATCCTTGCGCCTGCGCCGACGCTCCTGCCGGTCCAGAGACTTCGGCGTCGAGCGACGCCAGAAGTGGAAGTACCGCAGACCCGAGACGATCATCCCGCCGAACTTCGGCAGCACGGCGTCCCCGAGCCCACGGTACAGCCGGCCCCGAGCCCGACGGGCGTCTACTTTCCCGCGCCGTTCGCACCCATCGCACCCGTCGTCCCGCTAGGCCGGAACGTGTCGCCCAGTATCAGCGACGCGACCATCGCTGCGATTGATGCGGCCATGACCTCTGTTATCCAACCCTGACTCACCACAAAGGGCAAGACCAGGGACGTGAACAGAGCCGACCATGCTCGCTTGCTCTTCAACCAATTCATCCTGCTACCTCCCTTTTTTGCCAGGCCGGAACTCGCCCCGGCCCATTAGCGTTCCGTCGTTGCACATGTACACGGTCATCTCGACGAAGTGGTACTTGTCGCTGACCTGTTCGTCCCGCAACCCCTCGCTCATGGGGAGCCGTTTCCATTTGCTCGTGGTCGTCCAGCCACCGCCTTCGTCCCCTCCCTGGACGCCATCGGGGCACAGACCGCCAGCGGTGTTGAAGCCCCCCGCCGTCAGTCGGTCGGCTGCGGCGAATATGAGGACCAGGACACATATCCCGATCAACGCTTCCGGCCAGAAGTAGAACATCTCGCGTAACTTCTTCATGGCAACCTCTCCTCCAGGCGCTCGATGGCGCGTTCCACTCTGTCAAGGTCACGGCGCAGGCCGACGTTCGCTTCAAGAACCCCGGCGTTGCTCTTCGACAGGTTGCCAAGCTGCCCCGACACTTGCGCCAATTGGTCTTCCAACCCCTTGAGTTCAGCGTCGTCCACCTTGCTGTGCAACGCGGTGGTCAACCACACGACACCGACGAGCATGGAGATCCCCAGCCCGATGCTAAACGTGGTGTTCTTGTTGATGGGTCCGTTAGCCACGTCGCCTCCTTCTGGTGCGTTGATGGACTTGGAAGTGAACGTGAGGTCCAGTGCCGTGCTTGCCGGCGTACGCCACGACCATCGCTGGCCGGCGTGGATCGTAGATCCACAGACGGTTGACTGCCCTGGCGACGAGCTGGCACGCAGCCCACCGCTCGTTGATCGTCTTCGCTAGGTTGTGGCTGCGTGCGTCGAACGACCGCAGCCCCGACTCGGGCTCGACAACGTGCATCTGCGTCGCAGCCCCGGCCTCCGCGTTCTCCTGCACGCTACGCCAGATGTCGCCGGCATACATTCGAGGCTTCGGCCACACGCGCAGGCCGTCGTCGAGCAGCTCCACCAGGCGCCTGTCGCACCGGTGGTACTCCAAGGCCTGCCGGCGAGGGAGGATGAGGACGGTGTCGATCACTCCCGGTCACCCCATGGGAGCGGCACCTTCCAGCCGCCTACGAGAGTCCACGAGTTCGTCTCGTCGACCTTGCTGAACAGGTTGGGCATGACGACCTGGCTGTGCTCGTCGGCGTGCTCGTCGTACCAACCGTGGCGCGAGTGGTGCATGTGGTGGTGCTCGATCACGGTCGGCCCGGCAAGGCTGGCCTGCAGCTCCTCGACGCGGGGGAACAGGATGCCGACGCTCCACCATCCGCTCTTCTTGAAGCGGAACGCGTACTCAGCCCCGGCACCCCAGCCGATGTCGTTCTTTAGCACCTTGACCCACACCTCGTCCTGGTACTTGGGCTGCTGGGGGGGATGCACCGTTGCCGGAGCCAGCTCAACGATTGGAAGCGGCACCACCTGCTTCACCTCACCAGCGACAGCGGGCGCCGCGATCATCAGCACCACCAGTAGAAATCTCATCGGCTTTCTCCTTTAGTCGAAGCCGACGTTGGTCGGCGGCAACGGGGACGGCTGGTTCCAACAGTTCGCAGAGTTCGGCAGGATCGGATTCACGACGCAGACTTCGTTGGGTAGGCCGGGGGTCGTCGGGATCTCGACGAGCTGACAGGATAGCCGGTTGACGACGCCAACCGCAACGGACACGCCGTTGGCCGTCACCTGCACATCGGGCGGGAAGTAGTCGCCGATGATTTGATGTACGCCGCTATTGTTCAGCAGGACGTTGATCGTCGGGGAACCGTTCGGCCCCGCGGGCCGTGGGATGGAACTCGCGGAGATTGAGGGGTCCGAGGTGCCCGCCGAGTTCGAGGCCGTGAGCGTGTAGGCCCGCGGAACGCAGTCCCCCGGAAACGGCAAGTCCGTAATCAGCAACGAAGAGCGGGGCACGTCGTCCGCAGTACCCAGGATGCCGTCCGGCCCTGGCTGCGTGGCCGAAGGGTCGGGGTCCAGCAGCGCCGCAACGCCCGCCCACGGCACGCCGTCGCGCAGGACCGTGTAGGTGTATGGCGGTGGGTCGTGTAGCACGAAGTCCCAGGTGACTCCGAGTTCACCAGCCACGGCCACCAGCGGGGCGAACAGCAGCGCGATCAGTAGCAGTCGACCAATCTGTCTCATCATCGCTTCCCTCCTATCGCTCGTTGCGGATCGCCTAACTCGATCTTGCTCAGTCCGTACCTTTGCACACGCCTGCATACGTGAACCACTTGCGTCCTATGGATACCCTTTAGCCGCATTCTAACGGCCATCGCGTGCCGGGGCCTGAGTCCGAGTGGGTGGTAATGCGAATCGCAATACGCAAACGTCCACGCCAGCCTGCACACGGCGTGCTCCACGTCCTCCTCGTCCCGCCTGTGCGCGATGATCCAGTCGAACCACTGCTGGTAACTCATCCAGTTCACGGGATCTCCAGCACGACCATGTAAGCCTTTTGTATCGCAGCCTCCCTGTCGCTCGCGCCGTTACTTGATGCGACCTGTATCGCAAACTTCTCTGTACCGGAAGAGAGGGTCACTCCATGTACGGCCATTTGCAAACGGAACTGGCTCTGGTCCTCGTCAATCTCTTCCCAATTCTGACGGTTAAAGTCAGTACCCGCCGAAGTTAATTGAAAGACACCCGCTTGCACATCACTTTCATTCGATACTTCCACACCAGCTAAAATCAAGTGGTCGGCAGCATTAACAGACTGTGTAGCCAAGAGCACGGCTGTGTCGACAAAGGTGGTTCCTTGATGAATGGTCTTGCTTGTTTGGCTGTCGGTGTAGACGTTCGCAAAGTCCGCGAATGGCATCGCAACGATGGCCGAATTCTTGATGCACATTTCATCTTCAACACCGGAGCCCTTAACCTCTATATTGTAGGTGTGGGCGCTGGCTTCAACGTTTTCAAATGCAACTCCACCAGCAGTGAAGTATTTATTATCATTGGATGTAGTTGTCATCCTAATGCGACCAGACAACCCAAATATCACAGTATCCGTATCGTTAACGAAACGCATGGCAGCTTGAGCGTGGGTTTCATCTTCCGCCTTCATCTCTGCCGCCCAGATGAACACATAATTTCCTTCTATTGCGGGCGTGAAGGTAAGCGATACTCCCGCTGTGAATGTGTTGTCGTTGATACAAAGTTCCGAGGTACGCTCGGCATACTCTGCCCCTGCGGACTTCTCCATAACAACAATGGAGGCGTTTTCGGCTGTGATCGTACCCGTCCCGGAACCAACCGCAAACTCATTGCTAAAGGTGTGCGAGGCAGCGGTCAGGTTGACTTGCTTTAGAGCCTGAAACGATATGCCCTTGTGAATGTCCGTGTCTGGGCCGTGGTTGATGTCGGGGGTCTCGAAAATAGTAGCACCATCATGTTCCAACCGTGCCTTAACCGTCTCACTGCCACCCGCTGTCGTTCCGAGGTGATTGAATACAAAGAAGTCTTTGGAAACGCTCTCACCGCTGCGATCTACAGTTAACGTCAGATAGTCAACATAGGTCGTACCAGTTTCGTTCTGATTGTCCGTCTTGGACGCTTTGTAAAATTCGAGAGAGGCTGGCCCACCAGCGACGGCTCGACGTGCGAACTGTACGTTGTAACTCTGGCCCATGCTGATGAGGCAGAACCCCAGCAGAACCACAACCATTGAGAGCCGCTTAATTATGTTACTCAATCTGGCAAGTCGCATCGCACCCGTCACCGGGGTCAAGTTCCCCGTCGTCGCACTGTTCGCCTGCCGTGACGTTGAGTATGCCGTCCCCGCACACGGACGTGGTGCAATTCACGTTGCAGGTGGCCGACTCGCTACCGTCATCGCATTGCTCTGTGTCAAACACTTGCGAGTCACCGCAGGTATTCGGGGTGAAAGGGATGGGCCACTCCACGTTACGAAAATTAGCCAGACCCTCCGTGAACACCACGTTCGCTGCACTGGAGCAGGCGTTGATCGTGTTGCTCCTGGTCGTGCCGAGATCCCTGGAGACCCCTATCTCGACGCCCACCCTCGTCAGCATGGACGCACAAATACTGACGCTCCAATCAGCCGCGTGCGCCCCCATAGACAACCGCAGAGATTCGCACTGCGTCAAGGCAGTCGCGACACCATCGTTGGTCGGGATGGTGACCGTCGCGATGCCCCCCTGCCCGAACGCTTGCGTCGCGCAACACAGGAGAGCAAGCAAGATCAGTGTACGTCTCATTGTCAGTCTCCCACGTTGGTGGTGTGTTCCATCTTCATATGCGTCAGATTCACGTTGGCGCAGTTCGCGCCACTGCCCGCCGCGTCAACCTCCAGCTCCCATCGGATCTCATCACTAGCAGCGCAGGTACCCGTGCAGGTGATCCCGCCTGATTGCCCAGCGGATTGTGTTTGATCGACGAGCGTAGTGAACACCAGAGAGATTTCAGTTGTCGCCGTCTCCGACGTGAAGGTAGTCGTGTACGCCTCGCCGTCTCCGACGCACTGGCAACCCACGTCGTAAAGGCAGGTCAGCGCCTCAGACGTGGCGTGGTGAGCGGACAAGAAGAACTGGACTGTCCCTGCGTCCCAGCCATTCGGCATGAACGTGCTGTCGGTCGCCTGGGCCGCATCGGAGTCGGTACACTTGACGGTCCACTTCTCCGGGTTATTCGCTCCCGCCGGGATTGCCACCTCGGTAGCGTCGGCGCAACCGTTCTGGGTATGCCAGGAGCCCGCACCCCACTGCATCGAGCGGACCTCGGTGGCGATCTCGCTCGATAGGATGTCATTGGCCGCGAACACGGTCGTCACACTGGAGAAGTCCTGCGAGCCAGACGTGTACGTGTTCGCTTCGTTGTCCATCACCACGTCGCCGTCCAGGTCGCCCTGATCCACCGGGGTCGTCAAGTCGATCTCGATGGTGCCTGCGCCGAGGGTCACGATAAGCTCGGCCCCGGCCTCTGCCGTTATCACGCCCAGCACCGGGTCGGTCGTGCCGTCGCCTATCGGGATCTGCCCGTTGGTCGCCTCGCCGAGCGCCACAATCGCACCCCCAGCGTTGCCAATCAGTATCCCGCCGTCTGTAAACGTCGTGGCGCCCGTCCCGCCGCTGTCCACGTCCAGCGTGCCGGTGAGGTTGGGCAGGGTATCGACGGCGAACGTGACAACATGGTCCGAACCATCCGCCGTCAGCGTCACCGTCATATCCGCCCCGGCGGCAAACTGCACCTCCTCCGTGTCGTCTACAGTCTGGATCGGCGAGTCGTCCGTGTCGGTTATGTCCCACGACGATCCCGCGCCACCCGCCGTGCATGACGTGCCGCTCCACTCCAGGTCGTCGTTGCCCGTGTTCAGCACCAGGCAGGAGTTCGAGACGGTCGGGTACTCCCTGGCTGCGGCCACGAAGAAGTCCTCCGCGCCGGCTCGAAACGTGAGCATGTCGTGCGTGATGTTCGTGCCGTCGCCGGTGTTGTCAATAATCATCCCGCCGTTGTTGACCGGGGGCGCTGTGTCCTCGCTGATCGAGTTAAGCTCTGACGTGTCGAGCCGCATTTCCAGCGTGCCAGCTCCCACAAAGAAGTCGATCCCGTTAGTGCTGGTCGGCAACGCGAATACCGGGTCCGCTCCGGTCGATCCGATCAGTAGTTGACCGTTGGTGCCGGCAGCCAGGGCAGTAAACGGATTCGCCGCAGAGCCGACGAGCACACCGAAGTCGGTGAACGTGACCGCGCCGCTGCCACCGCTATCCACGTCCAGCGTGCCGGTCAAGTTGGGCAGGGCGTCCACGTCGCACAGGCCCGCGTTGAGCGTGAGGTCCGTGCCGCAGCCCGCGAGCGTCACCGAGGCCCACGGGATCACGACGTTCACGTCGCCTCCAACCTCAGCGGCGGCCTGGAGGAACATCTCATCGGTGTCATCCACGTCTCCCTCAAAAATTATCCCAGTTTGACCTAGCCACACCTCGTCAGCTTCCATCGTGGGGTTGGTGCTCTGCGTGTAGTTGATTTCCTCGAAGCCGATGATGTTGTCGGCGATCTCTGTAGCAGCGTCGATGTGGTCCGCGCCAGCGATGTTTTGCTGCAACACGTCGCAGTCCATCGTACTCGCCGCGCCACCCTGGCAGTAGGAGCCATCGTTGACGGTCGTGACACCGGACAGCGCGGTAATGAGATCGCCCGACAGGTCGTCCTCATCGAGCCCCAGCCCGTTCACGGTGAACGTGGCCGCGCCCGTTATCACAAGCGAGTCGTCAGTAAAAGCCAGTGTCGGATTGGTGGCACCGCCAACATCAAATACCCAGGTGCTGGTCGTGTCGTTGCCCCAGATCGGGCCGTCAACTCCACTTGGCCGGAAGTCCCACGTCACCTCGTCGGTTGTCGTGTCAACAGCGGTCACAGCAATCGTCACGGTGTCGTTGAAGATCGGATCAACCGGGTCCGCGAAGGGCGACTGAACGGTAATGTCGTCCCCACCCCCGGTGCCGCAGGCTGCGCCCGCGCCGATCAGGTCGCCGTTGGCATCGAACTGCCCGCACTCACCCACCGTCGCCGTACCCGTCACGAACTCCAGATCGTCGCCGGTCTTTAGCCCGGCGGCGACCTCTGTGATTAGGTCGATATGAGCAGCACCGACTCGGCCAACAGGAACGGTCCCTGCCGTCAGATGCGCCGCGTCCTTCAGGTCAGTCAGCACCCCGTCCGTCGTCTCGATGAACACCTCCAGCAGCCCGGTACCGGTGTTGATGAACTCGACGTTCTCGTTACTCGAAGTCGAAAGAAATATCCGTAGGTCATCGGTGGTATCTTCGACGTTCATCAGAAAAGCCGTACCCGTAGCGGGAGCAAGCGTAAGTGTATTGGAACCGCTCACGGTGGCCCCGGCGCTAAAGTCATGCAGTCCAAGCCAAGTCGGCGCGTCGTTCAGGTCAACCAGTGCGGCGTTGCGCCCGTCCAGCAGCAGGATCTCGGCAGGCAGCACCGTGCCCACAGTCAACCCGCTGGCCTTGATAACAACGTCGCCCGTGTCGCCAACGGTCGGCCCGTCAGACGTGTACCCCTGGATCACCTTCCCGTCAGTCAAGTGGAACC
>SDBT01003332.1_pt1 | contig 27870 bp, 41 predicted proteins | sample 2277101 | NCBI WGS metagenome assembly SDBT01 (sample SAMN10404973, study PRJNA504765) | marine sediment metagenome | isolation source: marine sediment core GS10_PC15, 103 cmbsf | place: Arctic Ocean: Southern Knipovich Ridge | collected 2010 | reverse complement strand
CACCAGCTGCTGGAGCAGATTCCGGATCGGAACGAAGCTGTCGCGGATGGTGTTGCCCACCTGCGCGATCGGTACGTCGGTCGGCCCCGCCACGATGCCGCGGATCTCCCGGCTCTGGTCCACGGCCGTATCCACGAGGTCGTTCTTGACGTCGGTCTGCGTGCTCTTCAGCGCGCTGGCCAGGATCGCCCCACCGATGCCGACGGCTGCGCCGATGGCCCGGCCGAAGCCCTTCCCCAATCCGCCGAGGTCGAGCTTGTCGAACAGCTTGGCAACGTCATCCTGCAAGTCCTCCAACACAGCGCTCAACGAATTGCTCAACAGCTGTCCAGAAATGTCCGCCAGTGACTCGGCGAAGTCGACACCCTCTCCGCTAACGGCGGCGCGCAGACTCTTGCCGATGGCGTTCTGGAAGGGCCCGACGAGATCCGAAGCCAGGCGATCCGCTGCGGCCAGGTTGGCTGCAGCCCCCTCATCGATTGCCTCATCTGCGATCTCGTTCTTGAGTTTCAGCTGCTTCTCCAGCGAGAGATTTTGCCCATCGATAGCCGTGAGTTGCTCTGCGAGCTTGAGCGCGCGGTCTTCATCGAGTAGGGCCAGCGCAGCGATGGCAGTACGGGCGCGCTCGTGAGCGGCCGGCAGCCGGTCGAACGCGGTGTTGACTCCGATGGCGAGTACCTCTCGCTGAGCGAGGAGATCGTTCTGTACGATGTCCAGCCTCACGTTCTCCTTGGCCTGTGTGGCCAGATCCTTTTCCAGCTGCAGCTCCGTGTTCTTTAGCCTAGCGGCCAGACCTTCCTTCTCTTTTTTGTCATCGACGTCATCCAGCAGATTCACCTGCTTCCGCAGCTGCCTGATTTGCGTCTCGCGCGCGCGCACCTCAGCACCCAGGGACACGCGCACCGTGTCGAGCTTCTGGATCTTCACATCGATTGCTGCGATCTCGCCGAGCTGCGCGTCCTTGTTCTTCTCGTTCTCGACGCCGAGCTGCTGAAGCAGACTGACGACCTTCTTGAGGCCTGCCGCCTGCTCGGTGAACGCGGCGGTATCGATCGGTCGGACGGACTCGAACGCGCGCTGAAGCGCAGCTTCCGACTCGGGATCTCTCGCAGCCTCCGCTGCAGCCTCAGCCCTCGCCACGAGGCCGAACTTCTTGATGTTCGCGCTCAGCTTCGAGAGGTTGGCGTCCGCTGCTTCAAACCCCTCGGCCAACAGCTGCTGGGCCCTTGCGGCAGCAACGCCACTCGCCTCCAGCTCGTCGATCTCGGTGGTCAGCGCGGCGATCTCGTCTTCGAGCTGTCCACGTCCAATGACTGTAGTCAGCAGGCTCAGCTGCTTCTGGATGCGTAGGAGCTTCGTGAGGCCGAGGCGCAAAGCGGTGAAGCCCACAGTCGCCGTAGCCAGGGCACTCGCCAGAGAGATTACAGAACGCGCAATGAAGATGAAGATCTGTGCGAGTGACGTCAGCGCAATGTCGGAGAACTCCCGGACCTTCTGCTCGTTCTCCTCAATCGCCTTCCGTACGTCATTCAGGGTGTTGATGAAAATTGTCAGGAAGCCGATGATCGCTGAGCCGAAGGCTTCACCCAGTGCATTCTGGAAACGGAAGATCGCATCGCCAGCGATCGAGATGGCGCCGGGCAACGTGGTAGCGAACTGAATCGCGGCGTTGCCGAACACACCATCCTTGCCAAAGGTATCCTCAAACGCCTGCTCGACCACACTGAGCGGCTGAGTGATCAGGTTCGGGATTTGCGTGACAGCCTCAACGATGGCGCGGACACCGCGCTCACGGAACAGGTCGGCGGCGCCAATGCCCTGGGCCAATGTCCGCTGAAGGTTGGACGACGCCTGCGGCAGTGTGAGGCCGGTGACCGCGGCGATGTTGGTTGCCTGCTGCGTGAGGTTCTTGACCTTGCTCGCGGAGCCCAGCGCAACGGTACCGAGGGTCGCGGCGGCGCCCGCGATGTCGCGGAAACTCGGCGCCACCTGGGTGGCGAACTCGGCCAAGTCAGAGATTAGGCCGTTGGCCTGTTCGACAGATCCGAGGACGTTGGTCAGCCGGATCCCGAAGGTGTCCATCGCGGAGGCTGCATCGATCGCCCCCCGCGCCAGGGCTCCGAAGCCTGCGATGGAAGCGATACCGGAGAGCGCCGTGGAGATGCCGGTGAAGCGAAGCAGCATCCGGCCGACCGAACGGCTGATGCGCTTGAAGGAGCGCTGGGACTTCTTGCTGAAGGAATCGATCTTGGCGGTGGCCTGGCTAAGCCCCTTCGATAGCCCGTCGACGCGCGCTTCGAGCTTTACCAGAAGCTCCGCTACTTCCGTCGCCATCTCTTTCCTCTCGCTCCTGCTTCTGCTGGACTGCCAACTTCTTCAGCACGTCGCGAAGATCCTTGGGGACTGCTGTACTGTTTTGCTGGGAGAGGTCTCCGGTAAGCTGGCGGGCCCACTCCTGAAGTGGTTTAGTGTTACCGGACAACCCGACACCTACGCCCATCGCCATGCCCTGTGCGGTCATCACAGCTTCCCTCCCGACACGGAGGGTGGCGATCTCGACGAAGGTCTGAATCTCTTCGAGAGTATAGTCCAGAACCCCCGGGTAGGAGTGTCCGTTGGCGATCAGGAACTCGAAGGCCTCGACTACGGCGTTGGGGTTTCCGTCTCCGTCTCCGTCGTCTCGCTCGCTGGAGCGCCCTCTTCGGTCACGCTGCTGATCTTTTCCAGCGTCTCGAAGAGGGCTTCCAAGTTTTTTACCAGTCTCCGGCCAGGGCGCGAGAGGAAGTTCACCGTGATGATGCCGTTCATCAGGCCGATCATGTCGCCGAAGGTGTATTTGTCCTCGTCCTCCAGCTCGGCGACCGAGACCTTGAGTGTCTCGGCAATCATCTTGATCAGGTCGTCGGCGTAGCGCTCCATGATCACGGGGATGCGGGACTCCCCGTCTTCTACCTGGACGGCAGAGCCAATGGTGAGCATTGCGACGATCTGACGCAGCATGCGCTTGCCAGACTTGATGCCCCACGGGCGTAGGTCGATGTGCCGGCCATCGGTCAGCTCTACATCGACCACTCCCAGCAGGGCCTGTTCGGAAACAGACTCGTCCATGGGTGATCTCTCCTCCGTTGGATTGTGGTGGGTCTACTTGCTGCGGTTTGCCCAAGCAGCTTTCAGTTTTGGAACGATGGCCCAGAGCGTACCACCGCCTGCGCCGAGCGCAAGCACGGCGTTCTTGATGAGGTTGAGGGTCTCGTTGTCCAGCTCGACGCCGAACCCGGCGGCTGCCGCGAGGCTGATGGCGCCCACGATCTGTCCAACGCGCATTGCGCTCATCGCTACTCCTTACGCGGCGGTCTCATCGTAGTGGGTGAAGGTGCCGAACGGATCCGCGGTACCGTCGTCGACCAGCGTCACCGACAGGTTGCCGATGGCGAACTCGTCTCGGCTCCACTCGAAGTCGTCGTCGGTGAGACGGACGTTCACGAGCGGGATAGTCCAGTCGAAGTTGATGCCGACATCCGAGGACTGGCGGACCCGCGCCCGCCCCTCGAACACGAACTGCGTGAACGGTCGGATCACCGAGCCGGAGGCCTGCTGGTGCGTGTAGTTCACTTCCACCGGCTGCAGCGTGCGGAGCAACGTGGTTGCCTCGTCGATGCTGATGTGGCGGATCCGGCTGTTCAGGTAGTCGATCACGTAGTGAGTATTCTCGACCAGGGTGAACGTGGGCGTGTAGGTTGCGACGATGTCTCCCGTCACGTCCGTGGCCACGTCGGTACCGGTGAGGAACTGGAGGTCGCCGGACGTCGCACCCGTACCGATCACCACCTCGACCTCGTTGCCCGAGGCTCCGGCGCCGACCGCGACCGGCGTGTAGGGCACGCCTGCGACGGTGATGGTGGCCAAGTCGGCCACGGCGAACACCTTGAAGTCGAGACTGAAGTCACCACTGACCGCGCCGCTGCCTGCGAGCCCGTCACCCGTGCCGACTGCTTCCGCGGTCACGACCGAGGGGAGCACATCCTGCTTGGTGTCGATCTGCTTCTGGAGGTCGGACCAGCCCAGGTCGGCGGGCAGGTTCACGATCTCATCGGGTGAGGTGATCGCGACCGCACCCGCCGTCAGCGCGACGATGTCTGCGGAGGCGAAGAACAGCTGCATGTTGTTGACGTCGAAGTTGAACATGCCGACGTTCAGCCGCGCCTCGAAGCTCTGCACCAGCTCCTTGATCAGCACCGAGGTGCCGGACTGCGAGCACTTGAACGAGGCGATCTCGATCTCCTTCGCGAGCGCGGAAGAGTCGATGCAGCCAAGCTGACGGAAGGCGCCGAAGAGACCGGTGACGGCATCCTTGGGAGCGAACTCCACAAAGGGCATCCCGATGAAGAGGTTGATCTTGTCGATGTCCGTGAGGCCAACCGGGCGAGTGAGGACGGATCCCATCGGGGCTTTCTCCTACGTCGGCTCCAGGTTCTTGACCAGGAGGGCAAACCCCTGGCTGAAGATGTGCCGATTGTTTGCGTCCCTTCCAAGGGGGATCGGGTTGGACTCCGCGACGATTCGGGCGACCAGGATTTCGGGCTCAAGTATACCTTGGTTCTCGTGCAAAATCCTCTGGATCTGCTGGGCCACAGTCCGTCCGTCCACGTAGTTCTCGTCGTAGACCAGGATCGTGATCTGGCGCTCCTGGGCGAACTTGTTCGGGGGAGGCTCTCCACCACCCTCCTGCAGGACGATCAGCCGGCCTTCCTCCTGCTCGGGAACCTCGCCCGTGAAGATGACGCGCGGAGTGATGTCCTCGGTGCCTAGGTTGCCGAAGCCCTGGGCGTTCAGGTAGGCAGCGAGCTGTACTTCCAGGAGCGGTTCGGTCATGATTTGCTGAACGCCTTGGTGATGTCGAACTTGGCACGCCGGATGATCGACTTGGCGTACTTCTCACGGTGAATGTTGAACGGACGAAGTAGGAAGCCACCGCCTACCACGCCGTCTGAGGTGCTGGGCTTCTTCGAGCTGATCGGCCCCAGCCCGAACGGTCCGAACGGTGTGATCTGTTCGTGTGCAAACACAGCGTGGTCAGTGCCGTAGGTTACGAAGCGAGTGACGCGCAGCCTGGAAGTGTCGCCGGTCACCCGCCCACTTCGGATCAGGTCGCCGGTCAGGATGGGCGCAACGCCCGCCGAGCGGGACAGGAGGTCCGCGGCCACGCGGTTCAGTGCGATCTCCACACCGACGAGCGCTGCCCTCTGCACCTTCTTCTTCGTGGCGAACAGCTTCCGCAACCCGCTGATCTTCTTGGACCGCGAGGTCACACCAATCTGTGCCTCGATCACAATCTTGACAGCCATCAGCCTATGGCTTCCACGAGCAGGTGGTCGAGCCGCCCACCGAACCCGTCGTAGATGGGTAGCACCAGGCGCACGGTGGAGACCTGGCGGTCTCCTTGCCAGTCCGGCCAGGTGATCTCGTCGCCCTCTTTGATGTCCAGCTTCTCCCCCTTCGCGGTGATGTGTCGCATCCAGAAGATCGTTTCGTTCGACGCACCCCGGACGCGGCCTTCCTGCGACAGGGCGCTCGCGTTCTGCACCTTCGCGCGGAGACCGATGTGGATAGTGATCTTCGAGCGGTCACCACCGTCGAGGTAGGCGCCGTTACGCTGGATCGCGACATCCTGTGTGTTCAGCATGTGATCAAGCAGAGGCACGGAAGAACTCCTCGAAGCTCACGCCTGCTTCGATGCGGCCGGCGGATCGGGCGACAGCGAACTCCAGCTCCCTGTTGCTCTGGAGGTCAGAGACAAAGGGTAGCAGAGCGTGACGGCACCGCGGGTGAAACGGTGGGCGCTCGGTGAGTATCGGGAAGCGCTTGTCACGCCCGGAGATCGAGAACACCTTCCCAGCGAACGGGTCGCAGAACTTGTCGGTCCTCCCGTGGTCAGAGATGCGGACCGTGTCGATCCCCATGCTCACCACGGAGCGGAACGCCGCCTCGGTCGTGGCCTCGGTGAGGCGCGTGCGGGCGATCAGGTCGGCATAGGTGGACAGCCGCCAGAACCGTCCGTTGATGTTGATCAGCTGGCCGCTTGCAGCGTGGCTCGCGAAGAGCCGCTGCAGGCGCCGGCCGCGCGCATTGGCGTTCTCCAGCCTGGCCTCGGATAGCAGCAGGCTGGTGTTGATCGCTGCCTCGTCGAGGAGGATCTGCTGGGATGCGCGGAAGTGGCGCCGCATGTTCCGGCGCGAGGAGTCGATGGCGAAGTCGAGGTCGTTCAGGATGTCCTCGGAGATCACCCGGATCCCCGCGGTGTTGACCACGCCCAGGGCTCCGACGGTGTTGACGTTGAACCCCTGGGCCAGGGCGCTCGCCACCGCGGCGTCCGAGCCAACGGTCGTGGCGGTCGGCACCGAGCCACGGGTCCACTCGATCGTGTTGGCGCGCAGCCCGGCGAGGGTCGTGTTCACCTCCGCCATGAGCGTGGAGGCGCGGGCCTGCGCGAAGCTCAGGTCGTTGGCGCTCAGGAACGCGGGGTCGCGGGCGAGCACCTCCAGGCGCCGCTGGGCGGCGCCCCACAGCACCTCCAGCTCGGTGACGTCCTTGGCGAACGCCGGGCCGAAGAACTCGCGCTCCGGTTGGGTTGTGGCCACTACGCCCTCGCGACGATGAGGCCGTGCTCGATGTACGGGTTGAGGAGGTTCCGCGCCTGGGAGCACAGCTTGAACTTCGCCATGCTCTCCGCGTGGAACGGGTACATCCGGATTCGCGTATCACCCGCGTCGCTCTGTCGGACACCTGCGGCCTGCATCTCCAGGAACTCCTGGCGCCGTGAGAAGTTGCCCGTCATCAGATCGAGGGCCTGCTCCAGCTGAGCGTGCTGGACACCCAGCGGCACCACGGTCTCGCCGTTGCGCGGGAACTGGAGGGCCCCGGCTTCGACGCTCTTCCGTGACCAGAAGACCTCGCGCTCGATCTGGATCGTCGCGAAGATCAGGTGGCCGCGCTTGTCCTGCGTATCCAGCTCCGCCCAGTCTTCCGCCCCCGGGCGCAGCCGCATGTAGGTGTCGGCCTCCGCCTCGGTGACGTAGCTGTTCGAGGTCGTGCCACTCGCGGTTGCGACGATCGGTACTATTTCTGCCATGTCGGGAGTTTAGCTCTCCAGGCGCGCCATGGCATCGGGGCGCATGTCCGCCAGGAACTTCGTCGGGCACCGTGCCCTTACGCGCTCCCAGCTATCGAAGTTGTTGAAGCCACCCTTGCCCATGTGCTCGACGTAAGAGATCTGCGAGCACAGCACCTCGTGGTCAGCCAGCTGACGACAGAACGCCCCGTCCCAGGCCTGCTTGTTCTTCTGCTCGTAGTCCTTGATCTTCGCGACGGACGTGCGCGGGAACAGGATGCTGATGCCGGCGGCGCCGTGTGACTTCTGGGTGTGCGTCTTGAGGTCCGAGGTGTGGTAGTAGCTGAGGAACAGCGAGTAGGCTCCCCAGTTCTTCTCGGCGCGTATCATCTGTTCGAACCGCAGCATGAAGTTCGGGTCGTGAATGGCATCGCTGTCCGTCATGTACAGCCAGTCGTAGTCGCGGCGCTGCGTGAACTCCTTGGCCATCATGATGCGTAGTGCGTGGACGCCTTCGCGCTTCCCCTCACCACGGGGAAGCATGTGGACCTCATCGGCGAACTGTCGGAGGAACTCTTTGTCGTACTCCGTCGAGCCGTCGTCGTAGATCACCAGCCGAGCGTTGTGCTTGTGTGCTGCCAGGTTCGCCATGCACATCTCGACGACGTTACGTCGCTCCCAGGTGCACACGCAAATCAGTACCTTGCTGGAGAACTCCTCGACGCGGGAGTGGTCGTAGTTCTCAAACCTCTCAGCGCTGTCCTCGACGTACTTCACCTTGTAGTTGCCGTACGCCGACATTACGACAGCACCTCCTCGAAAAGCTTCTTATGGTCCATCGCCCAGTCTTTCCACAGGCGAGGCTTCAACCCCTTGAGCACCTTGTGCAGGCTGTTCCAGCTTCCCTTCTCATACCGCAACGTGCTGTACTCCCAGCACCAACCGACATCCGGGGCGATCACCGGCACGCCGTGAGCCAGGGCATCCAGTACGGGGAACGGTCCGCCCTCGTTCAGGGAGGAGACCACGTAGTAATCAAGTCCTTCGAAGAACTCACTCCGCGTCATGCTGACTTCTGGGCACGGCCAGCCTGGTCCGAGGGCGCTCACGATGTAGCCCTCGTCGACCATGTGCTTGATGAGGTACTCGCCCTTGCGCCCTGTCTTGTAGGTGCGCCCAGCTACGCCAAACCGCAGAGGCCTGCGCTCCTCTACTCCGCAGTGGATGATGTGCACGTCCTTGTCCGTGTAGTCGCGGACGATGTCAGCTGTGTCCTCACACATGGCGATGTGGTGGTCCACCTTTGGGATGGAGTCGATGAAGAACTTCCGCCAGTGGCCCTTCTCCTCCAGGTGTGTGTACAGCGCTGCGCTGGCACCTGGCATGTTTTCATATTGTGCGTAGTTGATGAAATAGTTGAGCACCCCAGGGGAGCCGTTCATGGATATTTTTGGGATGTAACGTGCGATCTCCCAGGCTGCACGGGCCAGGATCCAATCATCCTCCATGAACACGAGGTTCACCCTATCCACGCCGGGTCACCTTCACGAAGTTGATGCGTAGCACTCCCGCCTCCTTCTTGAACTCGTCGGTGCCATCCAGCAGCTCAACGTCGAACTCATTCCTGTCGATAGCTTCGACGGTCACCATGCTCCCGCGCTCGGCAACCCCATGGTAATAGTCGTCAAAGATCACCACCGTGTCCCTGTCCATCACCAGCTGGACGTTGGCCCAGTCGCTAGCGATGGTGTCGATGGAGTGCCCACCATCGATGAACACGAAGTCCATCGTGGGGAGCTTGTCACCGACTAGGGTTTCCCTGGTGTCCCCCTTCACAAGGAATGACAGGGCGTCGAGTTCGTTGAGCCTGGCGAGTACTTTTTCGACGGACGGCGGCGGAACCTTTCCTCCCTGTTCCTCGGACTCCCAGGTAACACCAGCCTCGAACAAGTCGAACCCGTAGTACTCGATGTCGGACCGATACTTACTCGCGCACTCGATCATTTGCTTCGCGTGCGCACCGTTCCAGGTTCCGATCTCCATGATGCGACGAGGCTTCCGCTTATCAATCTCTGTGAACAGGTGCCTGTATCTCACTTCTCCACCAATCCTATCATCTGCTGCAGGCGGCGCGCAGCAGTGTGGTTCTTCAGATACTCCTCCAGTCCGGCATTTCGGATCTGGTTCATCCTCGTGCGGCGTGCCTTGTAATGGTTGATCAGATCGATCGCCTCTTCTACGCTCTCGAACCAGACGAGGTGCTTGTGATTCTGGAACTGGTCCTCGATGCCTGGGTACTTCAGCGTGAGACAGAAGCCACCTGCGGACAAGATGTTGTACATCCTGTTCGATGTATAGCCTGGAATCGGCGGCGAGATTGCCAAGCAGAATGGGGTTGATCGGTAGATGCTCTTTTGATTCTTGGTAGCCCTCTCACCCTGTATGATCTCGACGGTGATGCCAGCAGCACGGAGGGCCTCGATTACGGGCAGCCTGTTACTATGCACATCTAGCAGCGCTGCATCAAAAAACTGATGAGTCATCCCCAATAGCTTCGTTGCCTTGGGGAGGCGCATTGTAGGGACATGCCCGATGAATACGCAGTCATCGGATCTAGGAAATACGCAGGGAGGACTAGGCATATCGTCGCCACATTGTGGCATGTGAAAGGATTTCACATCGAACACCTCCTCGTACTGCTGTAGCAGGAAGGTGTTGCAGAGGAACACGTAGTCCGCGGTGCCCTTCACACCTTCGCTCACCTGTATCACCCGCTGTGGTGTGCGCGCATCACACATCCACCATGCCACCTTCGCCGTAGTTTCCATCGTTGGCGGGCGGTTGTGAAACCAGATCACGAGGTCATAGTCGTCCCAATCTTCTTTTCTGGAGGCATACAGAATGGGGATGCCCTGCCTCTCCGACTCCTGAAATAGTGAGCGCGGAATGGGCCCATGTGGCTTTCCTGTGTGGTCGATGAAAGCGAGTGCGTACTTCATTGAAACAGCTCGATCAGCTTCTGGCACACCACGGAATACCGCAGCCCACGCATCGGGTCGGAGAAGAACTCGCGCAGGCTCCGCACGCGAAGCACCCTGTCCTCGAAGGCGCTGGAGTTGTCATCCATCGTCACCACGGGCACGCCGCACGCGATGGCCTCGGCAGCCATGTTGCAGTGACCCAGGCGCTCCTCGGCAGAAGCAAACCAGTCCAACTCGCGGTAGGTCTCACGCAGACCGAAGTCCGTCATGCCAGACATCGGCACGAGCTGCACGAACGCAAGCGGCTCCAGTTCCTGCCGCACACGCTCACCCTTGCCTGCGTGATAGCCGACGGTGAGGTGCGTCGGCTGCCAATAGTCAGACACGCCACCTTCCACCAGCGTGGCCCATGGATAGTCCTTCAGGAACCCTGGGTTGTTCACGAGCATGGTGTACTTCTTCGCCAGCTTGTCGTAGTGCTTGAGATACTCACCACCAGCGATCACCCAGATGTATAGCTTGCCTCGCACCGTGGTGAAGTCCGGACAGGAAAGCGGGTCACCGGTGATGACGTAGGTGTCCTCGATATGCGACCAGTCCTTCACGGGGAAGGGGAGGTCCCATTCGTGCTCCTCGATCGATCCGGAGTACAGGGTGAAAGGAACTCCCCGGTTCACGAACTCCCGGCCCAGCTCAACGAAGCGGCGGAGTCCGCCATTCTTCGTCTTCAGGTGGGGAACTATCGCTCCGACTGTTTCGTCGGGCCTCATCTCAGCACAGGAAGCCGACGCCGGGTCAGCAGGATGTTCGTGAATCTCTGCACGCGGTTTGGATCGAAAGGTACCAGCTTGCTCTGCGCTGGCGCCCTGCTACCACCAAGGTCCCACTTTTGAAATCTGTGGGAGTCGATCAGGTTCAGCAACTGCGAGGCCTCCCAGTTCGCACGCTTCAATCCTTCCGGCCAGTACTCCAGCACGATAATCAGGTCTAGATTGCTCGCGATCTGTCTTGCCAGTCCGTGCATCACCAGGCCCTCGAAGCCCTGGATGTCTACCTTGACACAGTCTACGCACGCGTCACCCACGTAGGCGTCGATGGAAGTTGTCGAGACTACTGGACCCAGACCGCCATTCACATCCAGCCAACTGTCACCCATATTGGTCGGATGTGCCGCCATCGGTAGCTCGCCCACACGGTCAGACACCGCCACCTTTTCCAGGGTGACATTCTCCAGAGCGTTCCTCTCCACGTTGCGGCGCAGGTAAGAGAACGCGTTGTCCATGGGCTCGAACGCTATGACTCGTCCCCTCGGTCCAACCCTGCGTGATCCGAACAGGGTGAAGTAGCCGAGGTTGGCGCCAACGTCGACGAACGTGCTGCCAGATCGCAGCGAGGCCATCATCCACTGATTGGTGTTGGCCTCGAAGATACCATGGTTGTTCCGGAGACTGCGGCTCACCCCCGTGTCGTCAGGGTCGATCTCGATCTCCAGGTCCGGCGCGATCTGAATGATCACGGTTTCACCAGCTCGCATGTGAAGAAGCGTCCGTCCGTCGACAGGCCCTTGAGATCCCATCCCTGGAAACCGTAGTGCCGTCCGTAGTTCTTCCACTGGTCCTTCGCCCGGTCCACGTACAGGAACGAGCGCGGAACGAAGAAGCGCTTGTGCGTCGGGTCGCCATACGCTCCATCGGGCCAGCTCAGTGCGTCGGGAACTTTCCACCAGAACAACCCGCCAGGACGCAGCACGCGGAACACGTCGTTCATGGCGAACATGAACTCGTGGTTGTCGAAGTGCTCCATGAGGTTGTCAGCCTCGGCCAACTCAACCGAGTTGCCGACGAATGGCAACCCCTGCTTGCCAATGTCGCAGAGGTAGTCCGCCGGCATCTGCATGTCGACGTTCGCGTAGCCCTTCTTGTGGAGGTGGCCACACCCGAGGTTGATTTTCATTTGCCCTTCCACTTCGCCTTGTACAGCGCACCGGACTCCGCCTGCATCTTCGCGACGTCCTTGCCTCGTTTCTTTGCGACTGGTGTGCTCTGCCTTCCGTGGTGGAACACGAACACGTCAGTGCGCACGATGAGGTCGTAGCCCAGTGTACCGAGTGTTCGGCAGAAGTCACTGTCCTCACCATACAGCTTGAAGCGCTCATCAAACCCACCGGCCTCCTCCCAGACGCGCTTCGGGAAGAGTATGCAGAACCCCACCAGGCATCCCTTACCGATGCGGATCAGCTTGCGGGCGCGTACCTGAGCGCCGCTGCGTCCCTGTATCCCGCTGGACCGGTTGGTCATTGGGCCCACGGCACCCACTGGTTTGCCCGGCTCATCGAAGCACTCCATCAGCTTGCTCAGCCAGTCCACCTCCTCGATCCGGGTATCGTTGTTGAGCAGACAGATGTACTCGGAGGTCGAGGCCCGGATCAGGTCGTTCCAAACCTTGGACAGGCTCTCGTCCTTCTCGTAGTTGTCGTAGGCTGTGATGGTGAAGTCAACGCCGGTGGTGTGTGCGACGGTGGCTACGCACTCTGCCTCCAGCTTGGGGAGTCCGTACTTGACGATGATGATGTCGACGGTCACGCCGCACCACGGGCAAGGGAGATGGTCGAGCAGCCCCGTGCGAGGATCCCCTCGCTGTTGGGCGGATGCTGCCGGAGCAAGTCGCGAGACCGCGGTGCGGCGCTACTCATCGTCCGAGCGTATCAGATCACGGGTGGGCCCCACAATGTCCTTGATGCTGCGGTGGCCCTCGGGGCGCATGTCGCTCGGGTTGAGGCGCCTGTCCCGCTTGAAGGTGCGGTCGGCGGTGACGAACGAGCCTGGGAACCTGGCCTGGTGGTCAAGCACCTGACGCGGGTGGATGAAGAGATTGGCACCCTTTGGGTACTGATCGCATGGGAGCACGCGCAGTGTGATGACGCGGATGGTCCGGTAGGGGTCACGCTTCTCGCCGCGGTCCTTGTCGACACCCTTGACCTCGATGCGCGAGGCTGCGTTGATGATGGCGGCTGCGTCGTCGTCGGGCATGGCTCCTCCGTTGAGGGGTCGAACACCCGGCGGTCCGTGACGGAGGGGCACGGACCGCCGGGCTAGAAAGAGCTGCCGAAGCAGCTCCGTCGACTTACGCTACGGCGTCGCTCGACAGGACGCGGACCGCGTGCGTATCGGCGCGCAGCGACTTGACACCGAAGAGGATGTCGATCGTCATCTGCATGCCGAGGTGGTCGGCGTTGTACGCCCGGATCGCGCGCATCCCAACTCCGTCCTCGGAGATGGTCGCGGCCGTCGCACCCGAATTGGGCGGGGGCAGCGGCAGTACCCGGGTGACCAGCACGAAGGCGTCGCGCGTGAACGCGAGGTTCTGCACCGCCGGGGGCGAGCCCGAGGTGATCACCTGCTGGTCCATGAAGAAGTCGAACCCGAACCGGCGACCCAGGGCAGCTTCGACGATCGCCGGAGCGGTCGTGTTCAGCCCACCGAAGTCGGAGCTGGTGAACTTCAGCTCGTTCAGCAGAGCCCCCTCGGGACCGGAGCCGATGACCATCACGCGCCCACGCTGGGGCACCTTGTTGTCGTTCAGCTCCTTCCGGACATTGACGATGACGGCGGTCGACAGGATCGTCGAACCGTCACTGACGGAGCCGGAAGCGTCGGGAAAGAGGCCGAGGAGTGCGAGGTCCACGTCCTCCGCGATCACGATCGCGGCGTCCTCCACGTAGTTGACCGCGTCCTCGATGGCCTTCGCCGAAGCGAGGTCTTCGAGGAGGAACGACACCTCGTTGTGGGTGTCGAGCACGATCGGGATCGTGGTGTTCGCCGGGTTCTGCAGCGTGACCGCAGTGTTCCGGGCCTTGGCGTTGACGCTCAGGGCGCCGCGCTTCGTGACGTTGACGGTCTGGCCCTGAGTGGCGACCATGTTGTCGAAGTCCCGACGCACGAGCTGCGCCATGACCGTGTTGGCCTTGAGAGCGCCGAGGGCAGTCGCGGCCCAGAACTCGGGGATGGCGACATCGACTTCGGCTACGGTGATATTCGTTGCCATGGCAGTGGCTTCCTTTTAGGCGAACTGCTTCCTACGCAGAGACCGCCTGGTTATGTGTACCGCCGAACTTGGGCTTTCCGCCGGCTGCGACGAAGGCCATGATCTCCTTGCGGTACTGGGTGAACTGACTGGGCAGTATGTTGTCCGGGTCGACACCTTCGGGCAGCGCGGGCAGCCCACCTGTGTTCGACTCGTCGCCGGCCTGTCCAGATCCGGCTCCCTGGCCACTGCCAGTACGCCCCGACGGTTGCACCATGTGCGTCCGCTGGTTCAAGTACTCCTCGACGGCTGCGTCGACGCTCAGGAGGGGGGCACCCTCCGCTGTCACGTCGATCCGCGGCTGGCCGGTGGTGGGGTTGACCACCTGCCAGTTTCCATCGGAGTCTTCTTTGAAAACGCCGGTCTCCTTCATGAGGATGAACACCTCATCGGGAGCGACGGCGCGCTGATCTGCAGCAGCACGGATCACGTCGTTGCGGAGTGTTTCGTTTCGCAGCTTCGCATCGGATTCCTTGCCTGCGGTTTCGGCGGCGGTCGTGCGATCGGTGAGCGCGACGAGCTTCGCCTCGTACTCGCCGGTGATGCCTTCGAGCTTCAGCGTCAGCTCTTCGACCACCGCGGCAGACCGCGCCAGGTCATCGGCGCCATCGCCGGTGCCGGTGCCCTTCTTCGCGGTCTTCTTGAGCTGCTCCAGCTTCTCGTTCAGCTCCGTGATGGCCGTCTCGGAAGCCTTCTGTGCAGCGACAGCCTCCTCCAGCTTCTTGGCGGTGTCGCCGTTGGCCGCGCCGCGTGAGAAGGATGCGTTGAGCAACTCATCGAGGCGCTCCTGCGACATCTCGACACCAGTGCCTTCGGCTGCCTTCTTGGCAGCTTCCGCCTTCTCTGCAGCTTCTTTCGCGATCTCTTCGTCAGTCATCTGGTTTCAGTCTCCGTTGGGTGATTCGATTCCGGAAGTGTAGCCCCTCGGGGGCCCGGCAGTCCACTGCTGTACTTCGGATAGGTCAGTAGGCCCCCTTCGACCGTCCGGGACTTGACCTCGGCCCGGTACTTCAGGGGTACCTTCTCGATCTCGCCAGCGAAGCCGAGCGATCCGTCAGAGGCGCTCCAGAAGAACACCACGAGCAGCGCGGCGATGCATTTCTCCATCAGCTCTTCTCCTGCTTGTTCCCGCCCTCGACGCGGTTAGCGGTCGAGACGTTGGGCTTGGCCGGCTGGGCCGAGCCAGGGCCGCGCGCCCCGCCACCGGGACCATTCCTCTGGCTGGGGTCGTCGCCACCCTGTCGCGGGTCAGCGAACGGGTCCATGGGTATCGTCTCGGCCATCTTGATCTCGCGGTCGCGGCGTTTCTCCATCTCCTTGACGATGGTTTCTCGCTGCGAGGTCGGGAGGTTGGGCTCCATCTGGTCCATGATCCGGACGCGCTCCACGAAGTTCAGCGTGGGACTCCAGGTGTCCAGCTCCTCGGCGCGCACCTGCTGATCGATGCGCTCCAGCAGGCCCATGATGTCGAAGTTCGCCGGGTAGCTGACCAGCTCCCGGAGCTTCTTCTTGTCGATGGTCTCGCCGATGCCGGACATCCAGGCCTCGACGGTCACGGCGATCCACGTCTCTGCCTTCTGCAGCTGGTCACCCATGGAGGCGAGCATCTTGTTCAACCGATCGAAATCGTAGGCCTTCGACGTTCCAGACTGGGTCTTCACCTCTCGTCCGACCTGGGTGAGCAGACCCACGAGGCGGTAGATCTCGTCCGTCTGGTCCTTGATCGTCGCGCGCACCACGTCCGCCTGAGTGGCATCCGGGGAGATGTAACGGGGCGGGTGGGTCGTCTGCCCGTTGAACAGGAACACCCGCTTCGTCCCCATCTCCAGCATTCGGGTCCGTACCTGCACCTCGCTGGCCGGCTGGATTGCGCCTTCGCGCGCCTCCTCGCGGGACGGGGAGTTCAGAGCGATGGCATCCGCCGGGATCGCCAGCTGGCTGAAGGTCTGGTCGAGGATGATCGTGTCGAGCTGGGACATCTTGTTGAAGATGTCGCGGTCAAGGTAGGCCACGTCGTCCAGCAGTCCGGGCGCGACGAACGCATCCTCGCTCTCGGACATCTTGATCGGCAGGAACGGCACGAAGCCGAGGCCGTGGAACCCTTCATCGACCTTGATGAAGGGCAGTCCGGGGCCACCCTCATCGCGAGGCTTCTTGACGAATGTCTGGAACCCCTCGCGGTCCCACAGCATGAAGTGCGGGATCACCGGGGAGGGCATCATGGGGTCGTCGTCGAGCCGACGGTTCTCGCGCACGAGTAGCCAGGTCAGCTCGCCCTTCTCGTCGAAGCCGGCATCGAGCACGTCGAACGGAAACCAGAACTTGATAAAGGGCATGCCTTCCTCAAGCTCTTGGGTCCGCGAGTTGAACAGGAAAGCAGGACGGTCGATGCTGATCCAGATCAGCCCCGTCGTCATCATCCACTGGGCGATGAGCCCGACGGTGGAGTCGATCGTCGAACCCTGTCCGTCGGTGTTCTCCCAGTACTCGTTAAGGACTTCGCTGGCATCCTCGGTGCGCCGCACCGGTGGCTTGCGTGCGAGGAACGAGGTCAGCTGTGTGACAACCCGCTTCGAATAGTTGTTCCGGTGAGCCCGCTGCAGTCGCTCGGCGTACTCCGACTCACCCTCCTTGAAGTACCGGAAGAGGTTCCGTGAGTTCAGGTTGGTTGGATTGGCTGACCGTCCCTGGAGAGGGGTGTTCATCCCCTTGAACAGGTACTCGGGACCGCCAGAGAAAGACTCCAGCAGGAAGCGCCAGTGCGACTCGAATAGGTTGAACCTTGGGTGGCGCCGCTCGGTGATGTCTAGGACAACTCCCCCGGTGGGAAGCTGAACCAGTCCGCGACTGAGTGAGCGGAGCGCGCGCGAAGGTGAAGTCGGGGCCAACGTGGGCGTACGCGACATGGATATCCTCTAGAATTTCCGCTCAAGTATAGCTGCTAGGAGAAATTGATGGCGGTCAGCGGCACGGAATCCCCAACGTGCTGGTACATCTGCCAGGCGATCGCGGCCGACATGACGCGGTCGTCATGGCAGCCCTTCTGCGCCTCGGGGCGTCCCTTCTTGTTTCTCACGAAGGTCAGGCACTCCGCTACTAGGCCAGGGTCGTTCACCTGCATCCAGCCCTTGTCCACCGCCCGCACGAGGTCGGTGATCATGATCGGCCGGGTCTGCTGGCTGGTCCGCCACCCGGGCTTGCGGATGTGCGATTGCCTCACCTTATCGTAGGCGAACTCGTGGTAGATGTTCGAGTATCCTATGTGATTGCGAAGTTGGTTCAGGGTCGCGTGACCGTACTCGTTCCGCTCGACGCCCAGCAGCGGCAGGCCAGCATGGGCGCTGCTGAAATGGTAGGCCACCTTGTTCAGGATCTCGGCGAACTCGTCCGGCTCCCAGGAGCCGTAGACAGACGCGGCCTGTATCCCGGTCCTGCGCTCGATGATGCTGGCCGAGCAGAAGTCGCCGGGCATGCCAGGCTGGTCCTCATCCGCCAGTCCCTCAGAGGTGTCGGCGCCGATGACGTACTCGACGGCCATGCGCTGCTTCTTGTCCGCCGGCTTCCAGTAGATCTTCAGACCGATCGCCTCGTCCTCCTCGATCACGTTGCTCTCGCCACGGAGGATCAACAGCTCCAGCAGCGCCTTCATCTTGAGCCCGTCGAACACCATGTTGCCCGAGGTGAGGAAGCACTCGATGTCGTTCTCAGCATACTCCTGCGGGAACCGCGACTTGAACCGGGTTATGTTCCGGCGGCGCCAGCGGATCTGCGCGTCGTCGATCGGGAGCGACTGCTCCTTCACGGTCGGCACCAGCTGCTTCTGCTCACCGGCATCAGTGAACTCCATCGGGTCGCGCACGGCGTCGGCCTTGTCACGACGGTACTTCGTGTCGATCCACCACGGGAAGAAGTGCGTCTTGTATCCGCTCTTCCCCTGCTTCCCTTGCAGCCACTCCTGGTGCCAGTAGTTGCCAGCACCGTTGGCGGTGGACTCGCGAAACACCTCGGGGTCTTCGCCGAGCGCAGCAGCGATGGATGTCATCGTCGTGTCTGGCTCGTCCCAGAAGGCGATCTCGGAGCAGTGCAGGAAGTCGATCGTGTCACCACGGCCGATGTCGACGTTGCGTGCGGTGTGGCAGCGGATGCCTGAGGTCAGTCCGCGAAACTTCAGCTCCTTGGTATTGTCCACATCGAGCGCCGGCTTCAGCTGGTCGGGCAGATGCTCCCACGCGGTGCGTGCGATGCCTAGCAAAGTCTTCGAGGACTCGTGTTCGTGCGCGAGGATGAAGCCGCGGCGGTTCTCGTGGGTGAGGCAGTAGTGAAGCATCCGGAGGATGATGTATGTCGAGACGCCACCCTTCCGCGCCTTCAGGATGTCGTCCGCGCCCATCAGGTTGTCGTGCAGCTCCTGCTGCAGCTCGTTCATCTTGAACGGGATGATCTTACTGTGGGCGTCGCGAATGCTGAAGAAGCGCTCGGAGAACCACTGGAAGTCCTGGAAGTTGTCACGTAGCTCGGCGTTCATTCGTCTTCCACCAGTGCACCAGCGCGGTCCACGATCAGCCGGATGGCCTGTGCCCGCGTCAGCGTAACAGGTACCACTTCCAGCACGGTGATGCCCCAGTCGGCCAGGCGGTCCTGGATCAGCTTGCGGGTGTCAGGCCCGAGGCTCTCGCGGAGGTGGTCCCACTCCAGCTGCGCGCAGGCCCACGCTGCCTGGCCCATCACCTCGTTCTGAACAGTCTCGGTCACGCTGTGAATCCGGTCGAGCGTGCGGCGAAGGTTCCGCACCTTGAGCTTGACCGCCAAGGCGAAGGTCGCCTCCACACCGTCCTCGGTCCGCACAGTCTGGAAGTCGGTCTCGATCACCTCGATGTTGGACTCGCGCGTGATGATGTCGCCGAGCAGCGGAATGAACCAATGGAGGCCCGGACGCAGGAGCTGCTTCGTCCTGCCCTTGTACATGCGAACGCCCTGCTCCCACTGCTGCACGATCCGCAGGGGCCAGAGGCCTACGATGAACTCGGCGAACTGGCCGAGGATCTCGCCGATGGTTGTCATGGCCGGCGCTCGCGGGCGCGGCTCTCCGGCGACTCCTCGACATCCTCGTACTCGTAGGCGCAGGCGCCGGTGGTGTCCCAGTAGAGCGACACGCCGAGGCGCATGCTCTCATCGTCACTGCGGTAGATGGACCCCTCGGAGTACTCGACTGAGTTGCCCCAGGACTTCCCGCCTTCGATGTAGGTCTCGTATCCCGTCAGGCAAGCCTGCGGGTAGGCGACGGCGCAGCCAGTGATGCAGAGGAGGAAGGCTAGAGAGGCGAGTCCTTGACGGTATTCCAAGCTGGGCATCCTCGCGTCTTGTACACGCACCAACCACAGAGCGGGCTCATGTCCGTCTCAGCATCGCGCGTCTCTTTGAAGCGCGGCTCGAATTCAAGGTCTTTGGTGACGCCCCGTTCCGCCCAGGACCATGCTTCGTTCCGCCGGGCCTGATCGGTTTTGATGGTCTCCGTCTTCCCGAAGCCAAGATAGTAGCGCACCACAGGGATCTCGACGTCCTCGGGCAGTCCACGGTGCCGGCGGGCCAGCTCGGCGTAGAGCGGGAGCTGATGGTTCTCCTCGAACCACTTCCGTTTCGGCTTCTTCCCAGACTTGAAGTCGTGGATCTCCAGGCCACCCGGAGTCTCGACCCAGCGGTCGATGATGCCCACGATCTTGGACGCGAGGATCGGCTGCACGATCTTCTCCTCGATCCCGATCAGCTTCATGGTGGGTGTGAGGACGGCCGTCGCCAGGTAGTTGCCAATGCACTTCAGCCCGTACTGGTAGCGGTCCTGTGCGGTGTGCTCCTCGCGGACAGCGACGATCCGCTTCGCGTCGTAGCGCTTCGCCCAGAGGTCGCGGAACATCTCCCACATGTCGGGGTCCTGGACCTCGCCCTTGTGGTGCGCCTCGACACACTCGTGGACGAGCTTCCCTACGAACGCCTCGATCCCCTCTTCATCCGGGCGCCACTTGTCGTAGTAGTGCCACGCGTGCTTTGCCCCGCACTGGTTCAGCGAACTGATCCTTGAAAAGCTGTATGTCGTCGTCACCCACTCTCCCCGTCTGTTGGGAACGTCCGGTCCCACCAGTCCATCAACTCTGTCTGCGCTGGATCTGCGGCCTCGTCCAGCTCTCCCTCGGTCTCGGCGAATGCATCTTCGAGCGCGTTGGTCGCATCCCTGAACTCGGCGAACAGCTCGGCGAAGTCTTCCTCAGTCGGGTCTTCCCCGCGATCGACGAACCCCTTGAGCTTCGCGATCGAGCCCAGGAGAAGGGCGCCGACCTTGTCGTCGAGTCCGTAGTACTTGATGACCATCGTCAGGATCTGTAGGAGCACAAGGATCGCTGGAGCGAACGCACTCTGCACCCCGTACTTCAGTAGCTCTGTCAGTGCCTGCCCGATGATCGCGTTGAGTAGCTCGTAGCGGTTGTCCGGGATCTCGCCCTCGTTCTGTGTCTTGCGCCAGGTCTCGAAGGCCTCGATTCTCTCATCGGTCGCGCGCACCACATCGAGGATCTTCTGCTTGGTGCCGCGGTCGACCACGGTGCTCTTCATGATCGGGAGCGCCGCCTCTTTGGCGTCGGTGTAGTCAGACACGAGGGCGAAGTATCGCTGCTTCGCGGTGACGTCTTTCTGAGTGAGAAGGAAAGCCGACGCGCATCCAAGGGTGAGGACGCACGCAGCCATGATGAGTGCGCGTTTCATGGGAATCTCCTGGTGAGTGGTCTGCGTGGTTGGATTCGAACCAACGACATCTCCCTTCCGAGGGGAGGACTCTGACCCGGCTGAGCTACACGCAGGGGGCAAGTCTAGTGCATCGCAAGCGGCTGCGCGAGCGCGCGCGTGATCACGCCCCGGGACACACCGAGCGCCTCCGCGGCGGCGCGCTGGCTGCCATGATTTTCAACCAGCACCTGTGCGTCGACTCGGGTCAGCTCGACCACCTTGGGGCGCCCGAGCTTCACACCCTGTGACCGGGCGTAGTCCATGCCGGCCTTGGTTCGCTCCCGAATGAGGTCTGCCTCGAACTCGGCGATCGCTCCCAGCATGGTGAACAGGAGCCTGCCGGCGGGTGTCGAGGTATCGAGATCTTGGTCCTTGATCAGCAACTCCGTGGAAGTACTCGCGAAATCGGCGGACAGCTTGAGGAGATGCGAGACCGAGCGGGCCAGGCGGTCGAGCTTCACCACGGCCACAGCCTCTATGTGATTCGTGGAACACTCCGCCAGGAGTCGATCCATGGCGGGTCTGTCACGCTTGGTTCCGGAGATCGTGTCCTCGTATACCTCGCCGATCTCGTGGCCACGCGCCACGATCCAGGCCTTCAGGGCCTCGACCTGGACGGCGTTGTGCTGGTCCTCGGTGCTGACCCGGGTGTAGATTGCGACCTTCATGGATCACTTATCGGCAGGGCGGCGCCCAAACTTGAGCACTTTCCAACCAGCTGGAAAAGAAACTTCAGATAGCCTGCGCCCCATCAGCCGGCGTCGCAAGATAGGGGCTGACCGAACGATCACGCCAGTCTTGTCCACGAGGAATCCAGCGACGAACTTCCGACTCACCACTCGGTAGAGGTCCACAGTTGCCTCCAGCCTGCGTGATCGTCACGCGGCTCCAGCGCCTCGCCTCGCCGTACGGCGGATCGAGCACAGACTCTTGCCGCTCGATGGTCCGGACGCAGGGCTCGACCGGCGTCGTGGTGCAGGAGCACGAGAGCAGCAGGATTGGAAACAACCAGCGCACCTCAGTTCACCGACGATCCGGCGGGAATGATGATGTCGGGCTCGCACTCCATGCGCAGCTTCACGAGCAACGTCGTCACGGCGAACGAGAGGTGTGAGGCAATCGCCACCGCCTTCGCCGTGTTGATGTCGGGCTCCTGCAGCTGCGCCATGTAGCGGTCCTGCGCCGAGCTGACGGCGTCCGCCACGTCCATCGGGTCGTCGTCGATCAGGCTGGCCAGGTAGGTGTCGCGTGTCCTCACCTGCTCGGCGACCACAGGGTCTGTCTCCTGGAGGAGTGCGTACTCCTCGTCTGTCATTCCGGTCCATGTGTAGCCCATGAATACTCCTAGAAGAGGTCGTCGGCGTACTTCTTCGTCGCCGCGACACAGTGTCCGCGCAGCTTCCGGAAGTCCACCGTGGCCCCGAACAGCTTCAGCTTGTGCATCGTGTTGTACAACTCCTCGGTGATGAGGACGTGGAACATCGTGTCGAGCAACCGCGGGATCAGCGCTCGCCGGTAGTCCTCGGGATCGATGTCCACCTCGATCTTCGTCCGCTCCTTGCGCACGAGGTCGGGAGTGATGGCGTGCTCGATGATCTTCGCCTCGGGCGTCGCCGTTCCGTCGCGTTCGCTGTACCCGAACTCGCGGCGTGCGTCCTCCTTGGATTCGTTGCGCACGATCTTGGCGTGGTTCTCCGAACCGAACGCATTGAGGAACCCGTAGTTCTTGATCACGATGCCTTCGCCAGCTCCCTGCCCATCCTCGATCAGGTAGGTGTTGGTCGCCACCATCTTCTGGAGCTGCTCCTCGGTCGGGTTGGTGATTGACGTCAGCGGTTCGATGACATCGAAGCCCAGGGGCTTCAGCACCTCGGCGTAGTACTTGTAATGGATGTAGCCACCACGCACGTCGTATACGTCGAACACATAGAACTTTCGCCACGCCGACTCGCGGTAGGTCTTGAGCGTGTGCGGCACGAGCCACTCACCGTAGATGATCCAGTTTGAATGCTCGTCGAACAGATCCCAGAGCATGTCGACGTTCTTGAGTAGGAAATCCTGATAGAACCCGGCATTGTCATTCTCACGCGTGAGGATGCGATTGCGACTACCAGCGTTCAGTGCAACAGAGCTGATTGCGTGCTCCTTCGTGCTCCACACAGATGCGTTGATGCCATCCAGCTTCGGGAACACGTAGCACTCGCCGATGTCGATCCCCTCTACCGCCGGGCTGCCGAAGTGCTCTACGTGCTGGTATCGGTGGAAGCCAGCTTCTTTTCGTGACATTCTCTTTCCTCTGTTTGCCAGCGCGCTACGCGCTCGCAGATGCTGTCGACAAGCCCATCAGGCCTCGGGCCACTGGACTTGAGAAAGATCCGCAGCACGCCCCCGCGTGGATCCAGATCGATGTTCTTGACGCCGAGCACATGGAGGTCGGTCTCCAGCTCATCCCGGCGGTCCTGCGCCCCGTTCACTTCTTGCCCGTGTGTGCGTTCTGCCCGCGCTGCCGGCGGATCCGGTGCAGTCGCTTCAGCCGTCGCTGGTGCCCGCGGCGCTGCCGGCGGTACTGCTCGACACGCTCCTCATCATCGAACCACGACGCCTTCTGGAGCCCCAGGCCCACCGCCACCGTGTGGGGCAGGCTGGCGATCCTCTGAAACACGCTCTTCATCAGCCGCATCGGATCCATCAGCTTCCTCCTCTTCCCACTCGGCCAGCCACTCGGCCTGATCGTTGTGGGCACCGCCCCGCGGGGCGCGTCGGTCCTTCATGAACCCCGCGCCGCTGCGGAGCCATGCGTCTGTCACCCGTTTGTTTGCGATGCCCATGTCTACCTCTTCGGCTGACCCAGGCAGAACTTTAGCTCATCGCCGCCTTCCTGTAGTAGTCGATGATTCCCTCGTGCGCCTTGATCATCGCAGGTGTCAGCGGTGACGTCAAGCTCAGCCCCTCCAGGCTCCGGCAGCGGCTCAGGGCCACGTAGGTCTGCCCCTCCGCGAACACGCGGCTGAGGTCCAGCTCGACGTTGCTGAGCGACATGCCCTGGCTCTTGTGGATCGTGATGGCCCAGGCGAGCCGCAGCGGGAACTGCTTCATGGTGGCGATCACCCGCTTGCCGTCGTGCCACTCGAACGCGGCGCGCTCCAGCGGGATCTCGCGGCCGTCCTCCAGGGTGACGTTGACCATGCCCGTCTTGTAGCTGGTCACGATCGCACGGCTGCCGTTCGCGTATCCCTCGCCATTCTTGCAGATCAGAACCGGCGCGCCCACCTTGAGTAGGAGCTGGTCCGGCACCACGCACGATTTGCGGATCTTGTCGAACGCCCACTCCTTCCCGGTGAACACGCCCTCGGCCTTGGCCGGCGAGCCCTCCATCTCATCCAGCCGGCGGATGTTGATCGAGTCCACCTCGCGGTTGGTCGGGAGCAGGGCCAGCGGCTTGTCCAGTTCGCGCCCGACGCAGGCGTTGAACACGGTGAGTACCTCGGACGAGGATTCGCCATAGCGGAGTGCATTGAGCGCATCCACCAGGCGCTGATCGTCCTGCCTGAACGATTTCACCAGAGTGACGACCTTGAGGCCGCACTCATTCCACACCGGTGCGTCGAACGCGAACCTGAACGTGAGCCTGCTGTCCTCCGTTTCTACCGGCGGCAGCTGAAGCAAGTCGCCGACGAAGATCATCTGGAGCCCACCGAAGGGCTCGTCCATCTCACCACGCACGAGGCGCAGCCAGTAGTCCATCATGTCGATGTAGTCGCCCGAGAGCATCGAGACCTCGTCGACGATGAGCGCGTGTATGCGATCGAGGCCCTTGAACTTCCGTGCTCGGGACACTGCGTTCGACGCACCCGCCCACTTGTCGATCTCTTCCCGCGTGCTCCGGATCCCCGTGCAGAGCAGCGAGTGGATCGTCGACCCACCGATACTGAGCGCAGAGATCCCTGTCGAGCTGGTGGTGCGGATATCAAGATCCTGCTCCCAGAACGCGGAACGGATGTACTCGATCAGATACGACTTCCCTGTCCCACCCGGACCGGAGATGTAGACGTTCTGGCCCTGGACCGCGAGGTCGTAGGCTACCTGCTGTTCAGGACTGAGGTCCACTGCGCCCTCCGTTCTCCAGTGCGTGGAGCATCGTCAGTAGGATACGCGGCGTATCGCTCCGCGTCGCCTTGAGTCGAACCCTTCGAAAGTGCGCCGGGTGCGAGACACAGATCTCGTCGCCCTTCGCATCCTTGATCGTGCACCCCAGCTCGCGCGCATACTTCAGCGCGTGTCGAAGGGTGTTCAGGTTTCGTGTGCGTCTCTTCATCGCGCTAGCAGGATCCTTTTCTTCAGGCGCTTGGCCTCCTTCGAGTCCGGGTTGCCAGACCGCTCGATCGTCAGCTTCAGCTGCTCTCGGTCCGACCGTCCGTCGCGCAGCGCCTGTCGCTCCGCGGCCTCCACCTGTCGCTCTTCACGTCGTGTCATGCTGCCTCCAGTAGGCTGCCCCACGGCAGCGTCCATGCGGGTCGTTCGTTCACCTTGAACGTGGCGTTGGCCACCCACTGGCAGCGACGGAGTGCGAAGATGTACACCGAACTCTCGAACTCGCGCGCCACGATCACCACGCCGAAGGCGAACTCTCTCGGCTGGTGCATCACGATGCCCTTGTCTCCGATGCGCGGTCTCATCCCACCACCCTCTTCAGATCGTCGCTGCACTCGCGGATGGACTCGATCACACGCTCCCGTGCAGCGCGCGTCTTCGTGTTCTCAGCCAGGCACAGGGAGTTGCTGATGAGGTGCAGGCGATCTAGCGCCCGCTTGGCAATGCGGAAGTTCTCCGCCTCATCCTCGGTCTCGACGATGTCAGGGGTCCGCAGGTAGTCACGGTCCAGGTCGACCTCGACCAGATTGCTGGCGATCGGGCGAAGGATGAGGGAATCGTCGCCGCGCACCTCGACCCTACCATCGCGGAGTCCCAGCTCGATGCGCGCGTTGTTGTCGTCCAGTTCGATGCCGACTATACCGGCGTCGCGGATTTGCCGAAGCCCGGATTTGCCGAAGCCCCTCACGAAAAACTTGCCACCTCGATCGATCATTTCTTCCACACTCCTTCGTTCAGTCCTCGTAGCTGATCGCAGTCAGCCTGGTGAATTCGAATGCCGGCCACCCACTTGGCGCCGCATCCCTCGCACGGCGACTTACCGCGGGCCACCGAAGGCCTTGTTGAGGTTGCGCAGAGCAGCCTTAGCGTGTGCGCGCAGCAGCTTGCCCTCTTCCTTGCGCGACTTGGAGCCATACTCCTTCGCACCCGACTTCGCTGTCCCGTGTTTCGTGTTGGTCATGTGTACTGTATCGTCCGGCGGCAGGAGATCTTGAGTCTTTTCTTCCAGCTCCCGAAGCTTCCTCTCCCACATCCGCGCCGCGTCATACGCCTCCTTGGTAATGATGCAGTAGCACCAGACGCAGACCAAGAAGAGGCCCCCTTCCTGGTGCTCCCGGTGCTTGAATGACCGGTATGCGCCGCGCGCCCTCTGGCAGATCGGACACATCAGGCCTCCACCTGTGCGCCAATCCAGACCTTGCGCCAGTCACCCAGCCTGCACTCCGGCTCCTCGTCCGTCATGGCATAGCCATACCCGTACGGGTCTTCCGTCGCCTCATGCAGGCAGCCGTGAACATCACACCAGATCTCGTTCTCGATCGGTGTCACAAGATGCGACTCGCGAAGAACCCACTCCCGTAGATGCCGCCGCTCGCCTCGACCTCGCCGAAGAACGCGGGGCCCGGCTTCCAGTGTCCATAGCGCCTGAACTCTGTGACGCCGTCGACCTTGCAGGTGTCGGTGTCATAGGAGCCTCGCACGCTGACCTCGCCGCTGTTGGCCTGGCGGAAGGTCGTCGGGGAATCGAAGAGTACCTCGACGTCGCCGAGGCTCGCGTTGTCGAACTCGAACAGGTAGAGAGCCTGGTCCAGGTCGGTGCACACCAGCTCCTCGTGCTCGTGCGACGAGCCGGTGGTGACGTTGGTGGGATAGCTGTCGCTGCATGCGACGGTCAGGGTGAGCAAGAACAGGACGAGCAGTTTCATTGGGTCTCCGTGGTTGGGGTACATGTTTGATGTATCGGCCTACGCCTCGGGAACTTGAGTGCCTTCGTCGACCTCGATGATCTTTTCCCGCGGGACGTGCGCGCCCACATACTCCCGCTTGATCTTCCAGAACGTGTACTCGTCCTTGAGCACCCGACGCGCATCCTCGATCGCCAGGTGCTCGCCCATCCGCGCGAACTGCCGCGCAGCGACGTGTGGCGCACCGGCCTGCTCCGCCATGACGCACCGGGCCACGAGGGCCGAGACTTCCGAGACCACTTCCTTGGCGTCCATCGTCAGCTCCATCATTCCCCCTCTAGAAGGATACGCAGCGTTTGCAGCTCAGCCTCGGCCTTGATCAGGAACCGCCTAATCTCACTCCTCGGCTGGTGCAACTCGAACAGGCTCCTGGCGATTTCGGTATGCCCACGGATACGGTCAAAGTGCTCCTGCACCTGCTGCCACTTCTTGAGATCCCTGATCACATCCGCCATGAGTGTCCGTCCTTCGCCGATTTCAGCAGTGCCGGGCCCACGCGCTCCCAGTCCACACACGGACGTCGACGCCCGCGAAAGTGTATCAGAGGGCAGCCGAACGCGAGGTCGTCCACCAGGATGTCGTAGTAGATCTTGCGTCCCACCGGGTGGGTGAAGTGCGCCGGGAAGCTCTCGTTGATCCAGTCGAAGCGCAACTCGCGCTGCAGGCACCAGTCGATCGCCAGCTTGAGCGGGTCGTCCTCACGCATGGTGAGGAGGGTCGCGTGTACGTTCGGCAAGGCGATCAGATGCTTGAGCCAGTACACGGCCCCATCATTCTCGATACCGATCTCGGGATACTTCGGTCGAGC
>SDBT01003331.1_pt1 | contig 27872 bp, 30 predicted proteins | sample 2277101 | NCBI WGS metagenome assembly SDBT01 (sample SAMN10404973, study PRJNA504765) | marine sediment metagenome | isolation source: marine sediment core GS10_PC15, 103 cmbsf | place: Arctic Ocean: Southern Knipovich Ridge | collected 2010 | reverse complement strand
CCCTCTCACTTCAGTTACTCCCTTGAATACGGATCTGAAAGGATTGTTGCAAAAAAAATCGTTAAAAAATGAATAAAAAAAGTTAAAAACGAAATTTTTTTGAGTTATTTTGTAAACTCAAGAAATGTATTTTTTCGAGGAGTCTTGAATTTCCTGTGTTCACGATGTTTAAATGCTGAATACCACTCAGTTCGATCAACAGTCTCTGACTGTCTGTACGCTGGTTCAGAAGAGATTATTTCCAGACGATTATCATGATTGTATTAAAAAATATTTTATCAGCTTGTCCATAGAGATCAGATATGATATCAGCTGGAAAAATAAATTCTAAACAGGCATTTGTTCCGCTTTGATTCTCTTGTAGTTGCCATTTCTCAAAAACTGTGGGACTCGTTGTACCTGCTACTAAAGTTATGTATACTTCTTGAATAGAATAGCCTATTGTTTGATCAAAAGTTGCTGAAACCCCAAATGCATAGTCAGCTTCAAATGATCCATTAATTTCTACGAGAGCTGTCGCCCAATCAATTTCTACACTTAAATTCCCTCTTTCTTTGATAAATTTGGTAAAATTTTTGTTAACAAGGCTAACTGCACCATAAATTCCTTCTGCAGTTCTTGTTACCCTAATGTTATCAAATTGTGGAAAATAAATTTCATTAATGTTGCTATCTTCGCCATTTATGGGATCACCATTCATTTGATCATACGTTATATTGGAATTTGACCAATCAGAAAGATTCCCATCAAGTATAATGTTATTAGATGGTGATTCTGCAATTTCTGTAAGAGATCGTAAGTTCGACTGAAACTTGTGATATGCAATATATTCAATTGTTGGAGTGGTACGAATTTGTGAAAGCGATTCGATTGGAATTACCCCTTTTTTATATATAATACTAAGGGCAACTGTAGTCTCATTAATAAAAGGATAAGAATTTGATAACTGAAAATTAGTATCTTTTGTAAATTCAAAATTAAGGAAATTATGACCGACATTTAGTTTTCCTTCAGAGAATAGAAGATTCCCGTCCTCATATATTGTCCATGAGATTTCAACTTTGCGATATATTAAATAGCGTGGTGCAAGAATATCATTGCTTTTGATTGAAACAGGAACGCTACCATTCCATTTTATTAAGAAATAGAGATTTTTACCCTCAATAGCATAATTTGATTCTACTATTTTTGCCCATGGGGCATTTTCAAAGGATGGATTAGTAACTGCCACTGAGATCCACTCAATCGCTTCAGGATCCACTGTTGTAGGTAGTATTCTTGTGGGGAAGCCGATTATGAATATTGAAATTAGAAAAGTACTAATAAAAACAATCAATGCAATACTAATTTTGGTTTTAGTAGGTACATTGGTTCTTTTTCTTGGTAGAACTATCTTTCGTCGTAGAAAGGCTTTTAGTTGTCTTAATGATTTCTTACCCGATAAATTATAGAGAATTCCACCGCAGTATATGCAAAATTTATGCTGTGCATTTGTTTCATGACCACATTCTTCACATGTTCTTTTTGATCCCTCAATCATTGATCTAACACTCATATATTCATTCTTTAATGGAGAATATCGTAAAAATATTGGTTTTTTTTATTCTCTCGTTCTCTCTAGGTTGATATATCAGTAATAATTCTTTCCTATCGTACTATCTCTTATTTAGGTATCCATTAATTGGCCGAAAAATATCACGAAAGAAAAAAAAAGAAGGAGAGAGGAGGAGTTAATATATCAAGTCATTATTCTATTATTCTTTAATAAAATATACGCCACTACCATGATGTCACCTGATGGTTATTTCCTTCCAAGCTTGGAACGATTATTGGACTAAAAGGATTACCTAAAAAGTGTGTTATACCAAGCCACCAAACTGCTCCCACTTTTAAATAATATTCGACACTATATGGAATGAACCAAATCTTATTTAATTTTATATCCCTTATAATAGACCAAATAGCGCCTTCTTCATCTTTAAAGAAGTAATTAAGAATATACTGTATAGTATACCCTAGTAATCCTAATATTACCCCAGCGATTATGGCTGCAACAACTTGTCCTGTTGCTGATAATACTGCCGCTAGAGCGACACCTATGTATGATGAAATGATGCTAGTAAAAAATATATGTAAAATGGAATAAATAGCATCAAGAGCATCGACAAAATATTTGTCTAATTGTATTACGTGGACATTAGTATAGTAATTAGGTCTATAAGTAGTTGTGTAAATAGATATACCGTGTATTTCACGATCAGGATGATCATAATGGATATAACGATAACTGTCTCCTGGCCAACGATCCCACCACCAACCTCTCCATTCACTGATAGTTATAGCAAGAAACTGGAAATTATTGTTTTCAAGCTTATTTATCCATAGATCTATCACTTCTTTCTGACAATCAGCAATAATCTGATCTGTTTCTGATGTTGTACTCTTGTATGAATTTCTTTCTGATGTAGCTATAGATGTAAAAGATAGAATTTCTCTTGTAGTCTTTGTGACTACTAATGCAATATCAACATCTATCAATCCTTTGAATGTACGTATAACTTTAGGGTGGTTGTTTAATTCATCAGAGTAACAAGCAAGTATATAGTGTTTAAACGATGGAGAAGAATCTAATACTCTTCCTACCTCATTCCAGTTGAGGATGCCTGAACGGAGCTGAAGACCTTCTCTGTCTCCATGCCCAACAATGAAAACTTCACTATATGCCTTCTTTTCAATCTCAACTAAATCCTCTATTGAAACAGGATTAACCATACGTGCTGTTTTTATTGTAGCCTGTAAATCATTAGTTGCTTTGATAATCGTCTCATCATTGTTTAATTGAACAATAATGGGTCGTAGTATTTCATACCGATTTGATGCCTCAATACTTGCAGATGTTGATTGTGAAAAAATCATCGACAAGCTTATCATTAATAAAGCAATTACTAGACTCATCCTAATGGATGAACTTGTTCTTTTCATCTTTTTTCCCTTTTTTAGTTTTCTAAGTATAAGTTCATTAGTATAAACTAAAATATAAAAACTATATATCTTAAAACCTCCCCTGTTTCAGTCTAATTCTATTTCATTAACATTTCATTTACTAGACATTTTCAATTCATTAACATCCCAGTTATTAGACATTTTCAATTCATTAACATCCCAGTTATTAGACATTTTTAGTTCAATTTCATCGCATTTAATTTATATTATACATTTCTAGTCACTTACCGTAAGGACATTTAATTCGTTCTAATACCTCTTTTTCTAATTTTTGTGCTTTAATAGTTAGTTGATAAAATTTACGTCTAATTCGGTTGGGATTAAGACATTTAATTACATCATTTGCCTCCAATTCTTTTATTGAGCGTTGTACTGAGGAAATATTGAGAGCATTTTCTTGAGCGATTTCATAAGCGAAACTAGGCTTTTTTAGTAGAAAAGAGTAAATTTTCATTCTAACTTGTCCACTCAGGATGAATCCAAGCATATCGTAATCTTTCTCTTTTCCCTGATCCAATAGTTTATCTCCTTCTTAAATAATCTTCAAGAAAACTATTGAGAAAATTGTTTACTATACTGCTCCTTTTTAATACAGATTGTTGTTAACATTAAGAAAAACAGAAATGTTGTATCTGAATCTGATTTTTTTGATTCGATTGAACTAAAGGAGTTGTTTTTCCCTCTATTAAGGAGAGCAGTGGAGTTATACCCATTTCTCAGGTCTTCAAACATAATAATCATCGTATCGAGTATATATATTTTATGAATGTAGCTCAAAACTAATTCATAATTAACTACCAACATTTATTACGAGAGAAAGAAATGAGTGAGAAGAAGAGGAATAAATCAAGAAGAAGGATTTTCTTTAAGTTTTTTAAGTTTTTTACTCTGGTAAACTTTATACCCTAGTTGGGTGATAGCCTCTTTGAGCATTTCTCTTACGTAAGGACGTCTATCCATGATCATAACCTTGATTCTGATTATTCAAATTCTAAAACCAAGATCTTTAAGATTTTTAATTAATTCAGGATTCTTCCTTTGAACTTTTAATAATAAAAAAATCTCCGAAATTTCCATATCCTACCTTATATCGCTTAATATGAGCATTATTCTGGAGTGATTTCAAATTCTTAAGAATTTGTTGTTTTTTGAAAGAAAGAATTTTTCCACATAAAAATATCCAGTAAAATAGAATCCTGCTTTTTTTGGGTTAAACACAGAGTCCTGATATGAAACTAGCTTAGCTAGAAAGAAAATGTAGTCCCTTTGTTGAATAGATGTTAATTTTGCACTTTTAGGAATTCCTGTTCTATCACCATAGGTATAAGTATTAAATTCAGGATCGTTGTGTACCTTAAAGGTGTGTGTTTCTAGAGGAAGATAATTTGTAAGAACATCATCCGAATTATGACATTTAATATCTTTGTAAGTCGGTATAATGTCCCCAGTAACCTCTGATCGCTCTGGAATTGGAATAAATTCAAATGTGCCATCAGGGAATAAAGGACTCCTCAAACCATAATCTTTTTCATAATCTGTATTATCTCCTACATTAACAATAAAAATACGAGTCATATTCTACTTCCTTCTTTGATGGTTATTCAGTTTTTTTATCAAATTCTCCCTAGAGTTCTTTTCCTTTCTTGTAGTAACTATTTTAAATTTCTTTATTGGAAATTATTGTTGGATTTCTGTTTTGGTCTTTCATGGATTAAATTGTAATGAATTTAGTGAAAACATAATTGGATGATGAAAAACAGATTGAGCCATTTCCAATAAGATGTGATTAACATAGTAGAAGAAATATTGGAGTTGGTACAATAATATATTTAGTATGTTCTGCAAAATCTTTTTTCTTTCCTAAAACAATGCCATGTAAAGTTTGAGGTGCTTTTAAGAAATTAAAAAGGCCATTTAGATCTTTCTTACTTATTTTGTTTTTATATTTAACTTCAATGGGTAAAAATCTTGGTTTTGATTGGGTTGCAGTATTAAATACAAAATCGACTTCATTACCTTCTGCATCTCTCCAATAGAATAATTGTTTTTGAGATTCGATCAAAGGAGATTTTTTTTCTTCATCTAGCCTATGGAGGAGATGCTCACATACAATCGCTTCTACAAGGAGTGAAGTTTTTTCTTCATCTTTTAAAAACTCCCACGTCTCTTCATATGGATTTTCTATACCATAAACCCATGAACGAAGAGAATGAAATACATAGGGATCCCTAAAGAAAAATTTTTTGTTTTTAACATTATGAGCAAGCGCTTTAGGGTATGCCAATCTATTGATTATTGATAAGACATAAGAGTGTTGTAATTGATGGACATAATCAATTCCAGTATTCCTAGATCCTAAATTAGTACCTTTATGCAGCTTATTATAACTTACAGGATTACTTTGAACTTGAAATAGTCTTAAAAGCATTTCCTCGAGATATTGCTCACTCTTTCCTCGTTTAAGAAAATCCCCAACTAAAATTTCTTTAAGGGTGAAATATAAGGGGATGGGAATCTGGGATGATTTTAAATACGTTTCAATAGCGAAAATTACTCCTCCGTGGATCATATAATCAAAAAATAATTGATACAATGATTTTGAATATAAAATTAACTCAGTAAGAAGATGATGAATTTTTCCTTGTGCTAGTGCAACTATAATTTCTGAACGGATTTTCAATTTATTAAATTCATTTTTAGTGATCCACTTCCTAATTTCTGAATCTTTTATTTTAACATATTCAATAAATTTCATGGGATAGAGAACTTTATCAGGTAAAGGGTCTATTAAACCCCTCCTTCCTGGTAATCTCTCTGCACCACGAGCTAAATCCATCGTATGGGATGAACAAGCTATAGTTGTGGTGTTTCTCAGAGCGTTCGCTTCATATAAGTGTTTTATTGATAATTGCCATTCAGGGACAATTGTTACTTCATCTAAGAATAAGAATCTTCTTTTAGAGGATTTCGCTTCGGTCCATTTGATATATTCTGATAACAATTCTTGGAGTTCTTTTTTATCTGAAATTGTCTCCATCGAATAATAAAGTATATTCCTAGGATCTATCCCTTTTTCTATGAGTAGATCGCGAATCAAGATTTTTATTAAAGTCGTCTTCCCCACTTGCCGGATTCCACGTAAAGTATAAATATGATCTGATTCAATATTAAATTTAGTGATCATAGTTGGTATATATTTAAGGATGCTATTCTTCCAAGTAATTACGTAAGAATCTCTCTCAATATTAGATGCATCTGTCCACCATGGGTTCATTTCGCCCAGCTGTGCAATTTTCGACACAAGATAAACCCCTTAAATTAACGAAGATTGGAGTCTTTCCATATTTCAATCCTTAGAACTGTCAAGCTTCTCGAGTGACCAACTTTTTGGAATGGTCAAGCTACTCGAGTGACCAACTTTTTGGAATGGTCAAGCTACTCGAGTGACCAACTCTTTATAAAGGTCAAGCTACTCGAGTGACCAACTCTTTATAAAGGTCAAGCTACTCGAGTGACCAACTCTTTATAAAGGTCAAGCTACTCGAGTGACCAACTTTTTATAAAGGTCAAGCTACTTAAGTGACCAACTCTTTATAAAGTTTAAGCTACTTAAGTGACCAACTCTTTATAAAGTTTAAGCTACTTAAGTGACCAACTCTTTATAAAGTTTAAGCTACTTAAGTGACCAACTTTTTGGAATGGTCAAGCTACTCGAGTGACCAACTTTTTATAAAGGTCAAGCTACTTAAGTGACCAACTCTTTATAAAGGTCAAGCTACTTAAGTGACCAACTCTTTATAAAGGTCAAGCTACTCGAGTGACCAGCTTTTTGAATGGACAAATTACTCATGACCATTTTTTTTACTGAAATTTGCATTATTATTTTATCCAAAATTTTAACAATTAAAATTCTATTCTGGCTTTTTAATAAAAACTATATGAATTCACTATATGAATTACCTGAGCCGTTTTGCAAAGAATGTGCATTCGCTAGGTATGCAGTAGAGCCAGTGGCGGAAATAGATCTGTTAGAATGATCTAGCATTTAGTATTGATTTAGCTGGAAATAGAAAATCATTTTCGGTTCAAATATCTGTTCAATATTATCAGGATTACTCCGTGGCTATACTGGGCCCAGAATCAGAGATTTGCTTAAATCGATTGATGATCCAATATTGAATGATGAATTCTTAGAAAAAAAAAACATAAGTCCAACTAAAGACCCATATACCTTCCTTACTAGTCTTTTAAACAGAAATCAAAGTATAGGGATTGAAAAGATAATAATCTGGGTTTTGCATAATAAACCAAATATATCAAAAATGAGAGATGCTGAATATGAGAAGAGAACTCTTTCATTACTTGAAACATTAAAGAAAGATGGAATTAATTATAAAAATGGGCAATTGATTTATGAATACACATCGATTATTCAGAGCAATGAAATTGTTAAGAGAATTTATGATAACTTAGATAAATTTCAATTCAATAGAACAAAGCAAGAATTTAAAACTTTCTTGAATTTCTATTCCACTTCTCCAACCTCATCTTTGGGACAACTAAGAAAAGTCCATGATGAATTAATAAATCAGGTTCTTGATTATAAGAATGTAACAAAAAAACTAAGTTCCATGAGAGATAAAATAGACTATTTAATAGTCATTAAAATTCTTCCCTCGTTAAAAGATGAACAAACAAGACACCATTTTCAACAACACTTTTATGGAATCTTTTGCTGTTTATCAGACTGGGGAGGTCATGGAAATGCTCCTTCACAAATTATCTTAGAATATGTTATTAATGTAACCCTTAGCGGTATATTATTAATTCTTGATAGTATTTAATGCTAGGTTTTGAAGAGATTAAGATAGGATATCGATAGTATAGTTCAGTCTAAAATCTAAAATTCATATGATTTTAGAAAGACACATCCTGCCGTTAAATGGCCCATTCATGGTCCTATCTCATTTTTTTAAAATAGAGTTAGCCTTTTGGATCCATTCTTCAGCAATCTTCTTAGATACTTTAGCAAATTTTTCCACGTTATGTCCATCAGCGTTACCCAGATCTCTTATTGTATGAATTTTATTTTCTTTAAGCATATCTAGTCTTTTTAATCCCATTTGATCAAAAAGATGATGATTTAATTCGACTTCTATTTCCTCTGGTTCGTCTTCCTCATTTTCCCCCATTTCCTTCCTCTTCGTAGTAAAATCTACTATGTAAAAACATAAACCGAGGAATATTGTTTGTGGGGTTGGATTTTGGAATATATACCCTAGATAATTATTTATAGCACTACAACTTAAAATAATGGTACTTGTAAGTACTTCTTTCTTATAGATCCTGAGTTGTTTTATTATTTTTAATTCATTTACCTTTGATACTGCTTTTCCCACTTTTATCCTAATGGTTATCAGTCGTTTTTTGAAGTATCGTCGCAAATTTCCAGAGTTTGTCCAAAAAAATGCATTAGGGTCATTTCTACATTCTTTAATCATTTCTAAAATCTTAGTAATAAAACTAGAATTAGTAGAAAAAGCTCTGATCCTAATGTTCTCTTGAGAATCAAGAGTATTTAGTACCTCACCTATTACCAATAACCTCTCAATAAAATCCTCTTTAAAGAGCTGGAAAATAAACATATTTGCCTCATTCTTCATTCCATCTATTGGACTTTCAAAGTAATCCGATGCCAATCCAAGAAAAAAGAAACCTTGAAACACTTCATAAGAAAAATACCCATCTTCTAAATTATCCAAAAACATATTTAGGCGTTCGTCTTTATTAGGGTTCCAAAAATAAAGGAATTCTTCCAATATTTGATTTAAGTTTTTCTCACTGTCCTCATCGACATTAAATATTTTGGTTTTATATGTATATATGGAACGTAAAAACGATCCTAATTCTGTAAAATTTATTCCATCATTCAAAATCCTCGTGACGTTCCTTAATCTTTTTTTGTTATCGCGGTCAGGAATAAAGTTTTTTAACCATTTAAGACATTCTAATACTTCTGACATTACATATAAGTTATGTTCAGAGTAAATCTCAACACTTTCACGGATGTAATGTAGGAATGCTTCTATATATTTATCCGACTTCAGAAATGAAAGGTCCGTAAATATGCTTATTGTACCTTCAGACTTGGAACCATATTCATCAGGAAGAGGAATCATCCCGAGAATTTTAGAAAGCTCTTTAGAGGAAAAAATGGCAACATGATCTATCCTTTGATATTCTTGTTTACTCATCTTCCTCTCAATTCCGACTAAAATAGTATAGAAGTAATTCTTATTAAATTCTTATAAAATTATTTTCCTTACTTTTATGCATTTCTAAGTGTAATCTGCTGATTTTTCTCAAATCTGTAATACTTTAAAACGAATATTTGGATTATTTTAGATGATTCGCAATGGAATCTAGCATAAGTTGTTTTACGTTCCTTTGAATTTCTTTGTATTTAGACACAGGAATTTTCAGCCATAAAGGCGCTGGTACATGGCCTATAGTATTCCCAATATCATTTTCTAATGATTCGACTAAATCCCCGAAGAATTTTGAAAGATCCAGATGTACGCTTTCTGGCTTTTCAAAAAGAATCGAAAGATCTCCTAGACTTTTCAATATTGGAACATTAACTCCAACATCCCGTAGTTGAATCCAGAATTCTTCATTAAACAAATTTGGTATCTGACTTTTAACTTGTTGAATATGAATAATCCTACTAGATGGAATTTCAACAGTCTTCCTGTAATAACCGTCATATTCAGCTAATAATATTTCAGGGAGCTCTACATCGTTGATTTTTGCCCAGCTGATTAATCTATCTAAAGCTTTCACCTCATCAATCGAATCATTTAGTATATTGTCATGTAAATCTTGTAAATCTGATTCTGGTTTTGATAAATTTTGTAAACGTGGTGGAATTGCACTTAAATGTGATTGATTGATCTTAGTATATATCCAGAAAATTCCTCCAACTATACCTGTTATCAGGAAAATTATATCCCCAATCAGAACCAAAATTGACAAAAATGATATAATTTGCTGAATTTCGGGGTAGTTGTTTGACAGACTAAATAAAATATAGGTAATAACTAATAATACCAGAAATACTCCACTACTCATTATTGTTACCAGTCTAATTTGTTGTAAACGGTCTGTTTCTTGATTTTTTACAGTAGTCAATTCCTCTACTTCTGTTGTAAACCAATTCGGATTTTCGAAGTCAAAATGGTTGACTGTGCCAAATATTCGTTTTATTAAGGTTGGTTTATTTCCTGTTCGTGTTATCCTCAGTTCAACGCATAACTCTCTTAATTCATCCATATCTAGCCAAGTAAGAAACATCAAAGGGGTAAATCGCTCATGTCTCACGATCCGCTTTATTAACTCATCTTTAGTTCCTGAGACTTTTCCTCCTAATTTATCATCTAAGAAGTCCTTAAGCTCCTCCTTGTAAAAATATTCATCTAAAAAGTTTTTTGATCTTCAAATCCCTCTTGCTCCAATCATCGCTTGGTGTTTCTTTTTATTATCATCGTTCTTATAATAAGTTCATAATAAACTCTGGATAATGAGTATTTTAAGATTATTCCTAGATATGATCATAATGATCTCATTCAAGCTCAATTATGTTTATGACCATTGAATTGATACCTTTGTCAAAGCAAAGTAGTCGATCAAGAATGAATTACATGAGCCGTTTTGCAAAGAATGTGCATTCGCTAGGTATGCAGTAGAGCCAGTGGCGGAAATAGATCTGTTAGAATGATCTAATGCGATGATTTTCTACATTCCTAGTATCTTTTGTATTTTTTGGATTATATAAGTCTGAAGTGGAATACTGGGTGAAGGTGAACATATGTCAGATCACTCATCTATTCAAGAAGCTATAGCCCTATCACTACTTCATCGATCCGCCGTTCCATCGTTGCATACAATTCACTAGGTACAGTTATTTCATCAAAATTACTTATCCCATCTATTGTGGCACGATTTACAACTACTCCTCAAAACGGACAAACAATATCTTCAAGCTTGGACTTTTTTTTTTATATGAGGGAACACATAGTCCTCTCAAAGAGAAGGAAGATGATGCTAGTCAAAGACTTGACATGCTAGTGCGTAAGAATCCTTTTTCCAGAATTATTATCACATCTCGACCTACAGAAAGGCTAGAAAAGCCATTCAATATGATACATTCTTTTGAGATTGATGATTTAAAGGAAGAACAGCTTCATATAGGTATATCTCTCTATTTGATATGTGAATTAATTACAACGAAAGATGTTTTAAAACGAATGCTCAAAATATATTCATAACGAAACCACATTAAAGGAGATTCATCATGAAAGACAGAAAAGCGAAGGTTTATTGGTTTCAAGACGAGAAAAAATTAATTTTTGATCCTGGTTATGTCGGAGGTGATATACACATTTATAACCATGATCAATCAATGTCAGCTACTCATTTAGAGGAAAAAATGAAGCTGTTCGGCCATTACATGGATTGGGATATCAGACGCCCAGGCGATCCAGTGACAAAAGAAGAACTGGAACAAGCACTTAGAGTCGTTCAAGAATCGTTATGGGAATTTCGAAAAATCTTTGAACGAGCTACAGAATAAATCTAATTCTTGTTTTCTTGTATGTCAAGATGTTTTTAACAGTTTAGTACGGTTAGGTGACCTATTAGCTCTAGCAAGAGAAGATAAAAGACAAGAATTTTCAAATGAGATCGGAAGGCTTGACAATGTTAACTTGAACTTCTCTATGATAACTTGAACTTCTCTATGATAAGCAACGCAGGAAGTATTCATTCAAGCGTTCAATCCGATTGCGATGTTCAGATAAATAAGACATAACTCCTCGTTACTTATTACTGGTTAAGATTTTTATTAACGTAAAATTTGTTGATGTTTTTTTTCAGAAATGCTTTTTTCGTCTATTATCTGGGGGATGTTTCTCACACCTTACTAAAGCCATTTTACATCATTAAGAATAAATTTCACTATCTAAATAAGTTTTTGATTTATTTCATTCTTGAGTTTACAAGATAATTATAAATGAAATTTATAAATGAATAGAAGACCAACTTGCAAATCGAAGAGAAAATACTCCTTGTCAATGCCAGTCAAGGGCAAGTGTGTATTATCACTCCAAAGGGAGACTATACAATAGAGGAGTTGAAACCCCGAAAGGATGAGAGTAAATCATGTCCACGCTCTTAATACAATGTGTCAGTTGTGGTATAACTATCCGTCCTACTGCTCTCTTGGTTTGTAAAGGATGTCAAAGCAATAGAGAATGGCAGAATACTCGGGAGATTAAAAACATAAAACGAAAATAAACGAATAATAACGAAGACTATGCTTTGAGGTTCTATCGTCTCTTTATACCTAATAAATTCGTTTTTAGGCACGGTAGAACCTCGACCCTCCCCCCCTAATATTTCAGAGGAATCAAGTGTCAAATACTCTAACCAGCGAATAATTAGAAGACGAGGAATTAAGATGAACGATGATAGAAAGCTAAATAAGGAACTTATGGAGGTCAACAAACAGTATAAACACATTTCAACAGAACTAAATCGGTATGGAAAAGGATCTAAGCATGTAAAGTACAAAATTGGAAAGCATAAGTATCGTATCACAAAAGAAGTACATAAAAGACTGATAAGGCAGGAGATTGAATCACTGAAAGAAAAATTGCTTTCGTCTCCCATAGATGACCATCTCTCAACTAGAATTCAGAAGGTGTTCAAGAACCAGAAATATAAAAAGATGAAACCTGTAGAACGATCATCGTTGTAGAACGATCGTAACATTTACTTGTCTCAATTTGACCCTGTAGAAAGCTTAAGATGCTATGAAAAAGCATTAAATATTGCAAGAGAATCCGAATACAATCAAGGAATGGTAATCTCATTACAGTTCTTTATTCAATTATAAAGATGCATATACTCAAGCAAAGCGTATTGAATACTTCCAAGGAATGATTACTAGTTCAAATAACAATGCATTAATTTATCAATTAATGGGTGATTTTCAGAAAGCCCTGCATTACTATAATACGGCTCTTTTTCTCGCTGAAAAATCAAATCAGAAAGAAATGGCTGCTTGCCTGAGTAATATTGGAGAGCTCTATCAAGTCCGAGGAGAATTTCAGGAAGCAATATCTGCATACAACCAAGCATTATCTCAAACAATTCAAAGTGGGGATATGGTAGGGAAAACCTATGTCTTAATTAATTTAGGATCATTACGTCAAGTTCAGGGGAAATTAGAATTAGCTTTGGACAAATATACTGAAGCTTTACAACTTGCAGACCGCTTAGGAATTATCGATGCAATAATCGCGTGTCATAACAACATTGGAAGAGTGAAGATACAATTTGATAATTTTGATGAAGCGTTATCTGATTTCAAAAGGGGTTACTATCTTGCAAACTCTTTAGGATATTTAGAGGGAAAATTTGCTTGCGTGAACAGTATTGCTTTTGTTTACCTCAAACAAGGAAATCTAATCAAAGCTATTCCAGCTGCAAAAGAAGCATTAAAAATAGCTGAATTTCTAAATGATTTAGAAGGAAAAGCTGGAACATTGAACATTCTTGCAAAAGTATATGAGCAACAAAATGAAATTGAATTAGCTATCTCAACCTGTAAGGAAGCATTGGAACTTTCAGAAAGACTTGGGATAATAGAAGGTAAAACAATTTGTCATTATGATATCGGTAGACTCCTAGAGAAACATAATCTACCAGAAGAAGCCCAAATATCATATAAAAAAGCGATAAGATTTGCAAAACAAGTTGGTGATAAGACACTAATTAATTTGATAGAACAAAGAGTTTCTGGATATATGAACTACGGCAAAATTATTTTCAAGAAGAATATGGAGAGGACTTTAACTATGACGATATACGTTCAGATGATATTGATGAATTTAATTCAACCTTGTTCTTGACGCTAGATCAAATTTTGGATGAATGTAATCAGATAGTAGAAAATATTCAAATTGAATTGAAAGAATTTGAGGATACTTCTATTTCTAAAAATACAGAGAAGGTAAAGGCCTTCAATCAGAATAATCTACAGATTTTTATTAGTCATATAACTGAAGAAGCAAAATATGCAAAAATTTTGAAAGATTTTTTATTGGAATTAGATCCTTCTAATATTGAAGTTTTTATATCCTCGGATATGAGAGTATTAATCTTGGAACAAAATGGTTCAATGAAATCGAGAATAGTATTTCTGTATCTGGAATAATGTTTGTTCTTTGTAGTGAGATATCGGTAAAAAGTGCTTGGATAAATTTTGAAGCGGGAGCATTTTGGTTTAAAATTAAGGATAGGAAACCTTTGATTCCTGTTGTTTTGCCTGGATTTACTAAGGGAGAGCTGCCTATACCTTTACGTTTATTACAAGCAGCGAGTATAGTAAATGAGACTGATCTTAAACAATTGTTTAAACAAATTGCAGATATTGTGAATATTGATATTTCAAAGGTGAACTATTCTAGTTTAATAAGTAAAATTCATGAAGTAAAACCAGTTTATAAAGACAATTTAAAGAATGACTTTGAGAACAAATCTCTTGATTTAATCAATGAGTTTAAGAAACCATTCTATCCTCCAGAAGAGGTTATTGAATATATAGCAAACCACTCGAAGGGATTATTCTTTAAAAATTTTTCAGATCCTCTATATTATGAAACTCCTAAATCCCTACAAGAACAAATTAGAATGGCTACATCAGGGATTTCTAGAAATAGGATTTTTGATATTGAAGTCAAAAGAGAAGAAGATAAGTATTTTATTATTTATCGATTAGGATGATTTCATTTATAGTCATCCATTTTTCTACAATCGTGTAATTGTACTTGTACTGATGATAAAGGAGATGAAGTTATAGTAAACTTTAATTCTCCTCCAAAATCCAAACAAATTCAAATCTCTAACCAATAATAAAATGATTATTTCACTATTCCTTTTTCAATAAACTTGATTACATTAACTCTAATTTAATTCGATTTTTTCTTAAAATAATTTGAATAATGATTCATAATTTGATCTCTAAGTGAAAGAATCTCATTGAGCCTAATTTGGTCTAATTCATCCTTAGTTTCAGTTTTACGAATGAGTTCTACCAGACCCAAATAAAACCCATTATAAGCTGGTCTAATCTTGTCAGGGATAATATGATACCGTCCTTCACTAATTACTCTATCCCATACTACTTTTTTAAGATCTTTGGCATTTTGTACATTGTTATTCGAATTCATTCCTTTTAAAATCTGATAATTATATCCTAATTCTGCAGATATAGCTGTTAAAAACCTCTTATTATTTCGTCTTTCTTTAAGATAATCTAGTAATAATGAAGTTATTAAAGTTAAAAAAACCCCAACTATTACACCTAATAGTGTGTTAAATACTTCTTCGGTCATTATTCTTCTCTCAATTTAATACTTTTTAGTTCCATTTTTAAAAGGGAATCTTTGCTACTCATAATAAGTAGTAGAAACAATATTTAAAATCCTTTCCACAGATCTATCTAGATTAATCTTGTTCCTATAATATTTAAAATCCTTTCCACAGATCTATGTCTTCATTGAGATTCGGATCGTAAAAGAAAATCTCATCCCCAGGAAAATTAGAACTTTTTTAGCTGTTGAATTAATTAAATAAAGGGGAAGAAGATTGATAGAGTCAAGTTTAAAGAGATGATAAATGATTATTATGATCTTCATGGATGGGATGAAAATGGGGTTCCCAATGAAGAGACCCTTCATAAACTTGGTTTAGAAAAACAGCAATCAAATAGCATGGAGAAATAAATATGCAGAAATTTTTATTCGTTAATCCTGAAAAGTGCTCTGGTTGCCGAATTTGTGAAACAGTGTGTTCGCTTCATCACGAAAAAGTCGTTAATCCTGCAAGATCTCGTATTCAGGTAATCAAATGGGAATCCTCAGGATTGTACATTCCTATGGTCTGTCAACAGTGTGAATCCCCAATTTGTGAAACTGTCTGTTCAATGGGTGCAGTATCGAGGGATGAGACGACAGGTGCATTAATAATAAATTATGATTTATGCGTAGGTTGTAAGCTTTGTGTAACGCATTGTCCATTTGGTGGAATAGTCATAAATAAAGACCGAAAGGTTATAAAATGTGATTTATGCGACGGTGATCCTTTATGTGTAAAAAATTGTGAACCAGGGGTCCTCCTTCACATTGAGGCGAATACCATCAATTTTCTCAAAAGAAAAGCTGCTGCCCAGAAATTCTCTGATTTGATGCAAAAAATGTTGACATCTACTTAATTGGAGTAAAGGATAGATAAAAAAATATATTGACAAATTATTTTGATATCATAGTTTCTTCGACAATTTCAACAATATCCTTAATTTTTAATGGAATTTTTTTCCTACGAGAAGTAATGTTGAAGTTCATCTGACATTGTGGACATGCGGTGGCTAATATATTCGTGTTTGTAGGTTTCCAGTCCTCTTTTAACCTAGTACATGCGGAATCCATACTTACACGATGATTAAAAGACCAAAGTCCTCCTCCACCTCCACAACATCGAGTGTTATCTCGATTGAATGGCATTTCAATAAGATTAAGATTAGGTATTGCATTTAATACATTTCTAGGTGCATCATAAACTTGACAATGCCTTCCCAGTGAACATGGGTCATGAAAAGCCACACTCTTATTATAAGCTTGAAATTTCAATACTCCTTGATTGATCTTTTTTTCAATAAACTGAGTTGCGTGAAGGATTTCACAAGGCAATGATACATCTAGCATCTCTGGATATAATTTCGTAAACGTATAATAGCAACCAGAACATGGTGTAATTAGAAATTTGGCATTGGTTTCTTCAATCTTCTTGATAACATCCTCAGCAACTTTTTTACTTTCCTTATGTAATCCTGCTGACAATAAAACATATCCACAACATCCCTCATTACCTCCTAAAAGAGTAAAATCGGATTGAACGTGATTTAGAATATTATAAAGAGATATTGCAGTCTGGGGAGTACGTGTTGAAACCATACATCCTGCCCAAAATAAATTTTCTGCTTTTTCAGGTAATTTTCTATTAGAGACACCCTTTAACCATGAAAGACGCCGATCAACGGATGATGCGCCAGGATCTCCTGTTGTCAAAATATTATTTGCAGCTATTTGAAAAACTTGAGGTACTAATTCTTTTTCAGCTATGATTTGTCTCATTCGAGTAATTACTTTATGGAAATCAGATGATTGAAAACATTCACTAAAACAGTTACCACATTTACTACAGGTGAATATAATATCAATAACTTTTTTTGAATATTCTAAATCTCCCCTCATTAAGCCTCTAATTAAAAAAAATCTTCCCTTGGCAGACCACGTCTCAATTCCCTTATAATATGGAGTAATAGTACAATATCCTCCACATACATCATGTTGTAAGCATTTACTATATTCTTTTCTAGACATTATCAATTGTACGGCTGAAGCAAGGTTATTATAGATACTAAATGCATTTCTCGACATCTTATACTCAAGAGAAAATCTATTATTCTTTGGTTCATCTGATATTCTATCAATTTCAGGCCTTTCAATATCATCTAGGAGAATTTTTATTTTTTCTAAATCATTGTGTGTACTATAATCACGTGTTTTTCTACTAATTAGGTTTAAATTCTGGTTTTTTGTCCACTCTAAGAATTTTATATAATTATCGGACTGATCAATCCTAACCACAATATCGGGTAATGAATAAGCCGTTTTATTGTATATTTTCTCAAAAGAATAGACATAGGTATCTTCAATGTCAGTTAAAACTTGCCAATCTTCAAAATACTGGCTTATTTGTTGAAGCACTTCATTTGTTGATTTCATAGTCCTTACTCTACGTTTGTATACTTAAATGAAGATTTTGAACATCTAATTAAGATTAGGATTTAAGAGTCACTTACCTCCTTTAAAATAGCAGAATTATAGTTATTCGATCTTGTATTTCATTATATCAATGTAAATTCTTTTTCAATTCTGTGGAAATTTTTCTCTCAAGTAAAAAAACTGGGGTGACATCTCCGTTGATTATAATAGTTCGACCACCTACTCCAAGCTCAAGTGCACGAGGAGAATCTGAAGTTAGACTCACAATTTCAAGTTGATCCTTATATCTCATCAGAATATCCCAAACCTTTCCAATCCATACAGAAAATGAACAACTACACACTCCTGCTGGAGAAACCACCTCAACTTTCGGTTTATTCATTCCAGTTCCATCGTTTTCATTCATATTCTTGAAACAATTGTACAAGCTTGTTTACAGGAAGATAACGACCAGAAAGGATAATTTTTCCATCAACAGCTAATGCAGGCGTGGAATTGATTCCTCTTTGGATTATATCCGACATATCGGTATTGTAGAGCAAATTTACCTCGGTCCATCCTAATGTTTTGATTGCTTCTTCCGCACTCTTTTTTAACGCCTTACATTTGGCACAACCTGCTCCAAAGACTTCTATTTCTTTTACCATATTAATGAAACCTCGTTAATTTTTTAATTCTTTCTTTAATATAATAGAAATTTCCTATTTGTTATTACCATAAACCTATTCCTTGACCTAGGACATATCCAAATATTAAGCCAGAAATGGTCGAGAAAATCGTAACAAGAATAATATAAAATGAGTTTCTTCTATCTCCTAGATATTTACGGGTGACTAAAATACTCTGTATGGACAATTCAGGATCTGCTAATAAGTACGCTAATAACGGTCCGCGAGCCATGCCTAGATCTAAGAAGATTCGGGCTATAGGAACCTCCATTAAAGTTGGAAAGTACATAAATACACCAAATAACACTCCAATAAGATTTGCTAAAACAGTATTACTACCTACCAAATCTACAATTATTTCAGGAGGAATAAAGTACTTGACAAAGCCTGCAATGACTACTCCTGAAATAATTAATGGAAAAATCGATTTTACAAAGATCCACGTTTCCATTAACCAAGCATTCACATCATCCACGTCAAACATCTTCCATACAAAAAGAATTAATCCCAAAACCACTATTCCTGTTAATAGAACCTTTATCAACATATTGCTTATGGAAGGTGTAATAATAATCCCGAATAGAGTGATATTCTCTGCAAAATAAGTGATTTGAGAGGTTCCTGACATTAGCACATAGAATAACCATAGAAATAGTCTTAATTCTTTACTTGAAATGTTATATGTTATGAAACCGAGTATTATCAAACCAATTAAGTAAATGAGGGTTTGAAGTAAAGCTGGATTCTGAAAAAGTAAGCCTATTATGGATATTCCTGAAAAGAGAGTACTACCGATATTGCTAATCATGTTAGAATCTAAAGTAGCCAAAAGCAACGAACACATTCCCAGGCCAATTATCAGGATTATGTTTAGCTTAGTGAAACCTATTACTGACTCGCTAGTAGTTATTATGTCTTGTGATTTTGAAGAAGTACTCAAATTATCAGGATTATTATGGTGAGAATTAATTGGATCTATTTCCTTTCCAAATACTCTAGCCATTATCAATCCAATTAAAATAGCAAAAAAGATGGCTAGAACCCCTCTTGCGACAGCAATATCCATTCCAATCAATGTACCCGTGTAAGTTAAAGCTAGAATGTTAACTGCGGGAGCAACAAATAAAAATGTCATCGCTGGTCCTAATCCTGCTCCTCGTTTCCAAATTCCTACAAATAGAGGTAAAACTGTACAGCTACAGACTGCCAATAGAAAACCTCCAGCAGTAGCCATAGGATATGCTATTTTTGGGTCTGCATCCTTTCCCATATAGCGTGTAATTAATTCTTTAGGGATAAAACATGTCATAGCTCCTGCAATAAAAAAAGCAGGAATAAGACATAGTAGAACATGTAGAGAGAGGTAATCTAGTAACGTTGCAAAAGCGCTATCTAGTGCTCCTTGAAGTATTTGTACAATATCTGGCATTCATTGAACCTTCAAAAGATTCTAATCTCCAATATATATCGAAATTATTTCATTTATCAATTGCATACTTATTTTCAGAGTTTAAAATATTTTTAAATTAGTTGTATTGGTGATAGAATATTAATTGATTCAACACTCATTAAAAATCGATTTAATTCATATTTTTGAAATTATATTAACTTACATGCTGATTTTTTCATTTGTAAATAACCTCATGTGAACAGAATAACCTTTAAACTGTGTTCAAATTTTCACTATTGTATTTTGGTTAATCAATCTCATGTCGCTATAGTTGTCTCATTAAGTCCAGATAAGAGCAAATGATGCAAAACTAGAGTCTAGCGTGATTTACATCGTTAATAATACTGATTATTCCATAATTAAAAAAATTGAAGATGTGGTGAAGAAAATTGAGCAATGAATTAATTATGATCGAAAAAGAAGGGAACATCGGAAAAATTATTTTTAACAATGGTTCGTTGAATATTCTAAATATTGCGATGATGGAACAGATCAATGAAGCACTTGATGATTTCTTAGAAGACGATACACTCAAAGTGGTTGTTATTGGTCACCATGGAAAATCATTTTCCGCAGGAGTGGATGTAGGTGAGCATATGGGAGACACAGCTAAAAAAATGTTGGCAGTATTCCATGGAATGTTTAAAAGATTAAATCGTATCAAAGTTCCTACAGTCGCGTGTGTTAAGGGAGCAGCACTTGGTGGAGGTTGTGAGGTGGCTGCTTTCTGCGACATTATCTTAGCTTCTGAAAAAGCGAAATTTGGAAATCCTGAAATAAAGGTTGGAGTATTTCCCCCTGTATCAGCTGTTATATTTCCATTTATCATTGGTGGGAAGAAATCGTTTGAGCTCTTATTGCAGGGAGAAATAATCAATGCGAACGAATCACATAGAATAGGCCTTGTTAATCATGTATTCCCTTTAGAGTCTTATGATCAAGAAGTAACCACATTTATTGAAAGATTTACTAAATTGAGTAAAATTGTATTGCAATACACGAAAAGAGCTATTAATATAAGCATAGATTCAGATTTTGACAAGAAGTTAGATGAAATCGAAGACCTTTATCTCAATCAACTCATGACAACCCATGATGCGAATGAAGGTTTACAAGCTTTTATCGAGAAACGTGCTGCTAAATGGCAAAATCGCTAAGAGAAAATTAAAGTAGAAAAATTATCTTTATAGGAAGTTACTAGTATGAGAGCTGCTGTTTTTGAAAAAGTAAAAGAACCATTAAAGATTGTGGATGATTATGATTCCCCAAAAATTGATGGCGTTACAGGACAAGTAATTGTTGATATTACTGCATGTGGTGTTTGTCACACTGATATAGGCTTTCTTGACCACGGTGTTCCAACAGGTAAATCTCCACCTTTAATTCTTGGACATGAGATGGCAGGAGTAGTTAGAGAAATAAGTGATGATGTTAAATCCTTTAAACAGGGTGATCATGTTCTTATTCCTGCCGTAATATCTTGTGGTAATTGTTATCAGTGTAGAATTGGGCGGGAGAACATTTGTTCAAATCAAACCTTCTTTGGTAGCAATGTTGATGGAGGATTTGCAGAACAAATTATGGTCCCAGCAAAAGATATATTCCACCTTCCGTCAGAAATCCCATTAGAGGAAGGATGTATAATCGCTGATGCGATTTCTACGCCTTATCATGCAGTTAAAAATCGGGGTAAGGTTAGACCAGGAGATTGGGCTGTTGTGATTGGATGTGGTGGGATAGGTTTGAATCTAGTTCAAAACATCAAAGTTGCAGGTGGTTTACCTATCGCTGTAGATATTGTTCCTGAAAAATTAGATATTGCTAAAAATTTAGGAGCTGTTGAGACAATATCAGCTAAAGATATGGACGATCGTGGGATTGTTGGAACCATTCGAAAAATGACAAAAGGGGGAGCAGATATCGCATTTGAAGCAATTGGTAATCCAGCTACCTTTAAGCAAGCATTCAATAGTTTAAGAACTGGTGGTCGATTAGTTGCGGTTGGTTACTCTCCTAAACGGTGGGATGGTTTTGATATTGGACGAGTAATGTTTCGTGAAATGGAATTGATAGGGAGCCTAGGATGTCGAACAGTAGATTATCCTCGGATTATTGAACTAGTTAAAAATAAAAAACTTGTAGTTGAACCTCTTGTAACCGCAAAATATCCTCTTGCTGAAATTAATGAGGCTTTTGATGTTATGCGTCGTGGTGAAGGTGTTCGTACGGTTATTTTATGCCAGAAATAATAATTATTCCTTCCTTTAACACGATAAATTAGACATAGGAATGAAATAAAAGATGGAATTAAGTCATGTTTTTGATCTATTTGATAAGGGAAAATTCGATGAATGTATAATTTCTGTTGAGGAATTAAAAGGAGATGAGAAACTACAGGGAGAAATTGTAAGACTAATGGCCCTATTAGAAGGAAAGGGTGAGACTGAAAAGGCAAGAACTTTAACAAATATAATATTAGATAAAAATAAGGAAAATATAAAGAACCAAATAATAGGACGGTTTGCAAAGTCGATATTATTATGGTGGGATGCAAAACAAGAAGAAGCACTAAATGAAATTGAACCTATAGAACAATTACTCGAATCTTTGAATGATGCTGAACAAGAAAATTTTTATTTTTCCAAAGTCTTAATAAGATACTCTAGAGCATGTTTCTTTCAGGAATTGGGGAAACATGACCAGGCGTTAAAATTATTTAATAATTACTTGACTATGATTGAAGAAAAGCCTGTTTCTTGGGGGAGTTTGATTCCAATGCATTACAAACGAATTGGAGATATTTATTTTGCAACTGGTGAGTTCAACCAAGCATTAGATTCTTACCTGATTAGTTTCACAAAAGCAGAAAAAATCGGGTCAGAATATGTCCTATCATTTATCCCAAATTTCATTAGTGGAGTATATCATATTCTCGGGGAGCTTGAACTATCAATAAGTTATGCACAAAAAGCTCTGGATCGAAGCCAAAAAATAGATTTGAAACGCTCAATTTTCCGGTCATTATTTAACTTGGGGTCAGCTAATCAAAGTAAGGGCGAACTTCAGCTGGCATATAAGTACTTTCAAAGAAGTTCAGATGTTTCAAAAGAAATTGGATACGAGCATTACCGTGCATTAAGTTATTATAAGTTATGTATTCTATTTTTAGAATTAAATTCACCAAACCAAGCCCAAGAAAACTTAAAGCAATTGAAAGAATTAGCTGAAAAAGCACAATTTTATGATATTAAAATCCTAGCAAAATTAGCTGAAGCTCTTGTACTAAAAAATAGTAATCGTTTTAAAGAGAAAGGCCTTGCTCAAGATATATTTAGTTACATATTAGAAGATGAAGATGCCTCTCAAGATTTAAGAGTTCTTGCTGTTCTTAATTTATGCGATCTTTTGATAATTGAACTACAGACATTTGGAGACGAAGAAATCTTCATTGAAGTTCAAAGGTTAATTGGATTTCTTTTCAGTCTAGCCAAAAAATGGGATTCTCCCACTTTAATGATCGAAGTATTCATTCTACAAGCAAAATTTGCACTCATCGATGGTACTGCTAAAGAAGCTGCCATGTTGTTAGAAAATGCTCTAAGTATTGCAGAAAAAAAGAAGTTAGAACAATTAGCTCAAAAGACTAAAAATGAACAGGAAACCTTGAAAGATCAGCTGAACAAATGGGCTGAATTAGTTGAAAAAAATGCCCCACTTGTCGAAAAATTAGAATATGCACAGATTAAAGAATACATAGATGAAGCAATCAAATTGAAAGAAATAACAAAGGATAGTTCTCTTCGGTAATAATTTAGAATAATATTCCTTTTCATGATTAGAATCCAGTAGGAAATGATATGGAATGAAAGTAGGTATTGTAGGTATTGGACACAGTAAATTCGGTCGTCGAGACGATGTGACAGTTCAAGAGCTAGCGTTTGAACCATTTGTAGAGGCGTTAACTGATGCAGGGGTCGATCGTAAAGATATTGGGGCTACAATTATCGGAGCAAGTCCTGTTTACATGACACAAAGAAGCATTGCTGGCCCAGTTACAGAATATCTTGGTTTAAATCCTCAACCAGTATGGCTTACTGAAGCTGCTTGTAGTAGTTCAGCTGCAGCACTCCGTACTGCTTATGCACTGGTTAAATCAAAAATGCACGATATAGTTTTAGTGCTTGGTGTTCAAAAAATGTTGGAAAATCCGACGTCTGAAATTTTAAAAATTATGGGACGAACAGGAGATGTACAATGGGAAGCTCCCTATGGTACAACTTTCGCTAACTATTACGCAATGTATGCTCAGAGTCATATGACAAAGTATGGGACAACATCAAAACAATTAGCAGAAGTTGCTGTAAAAAATCATCATTATGGGGTAATGAACGAGAAAGCTATGTTTCAGAAAGAAATTACTATCGAAAGAGTTCTGGAATCACGAATTATTTCTTCTCCATTACATTTATATGATTGCTGTGCAAATGCTGATGGTAGTGCGGCCTTAATTGTGGCAAATGAGGAGAAATCAAATCAACTCTCTGATACTCCGATATGGATAAAAGGACTTGGGGCTGCAACAGCACCGTTCTCTCTTTTAACCCGTCCTGAATTAAGTACGTTATCAAGCGCTGTTGAGGCTTCAAAGATAGCTTATAAACAAGCGAAATTAGAACCTAAAGACATTAATGTTGCAGAAGTGCACGACTGTTTTACAATTGCTGAAATTCTTGCTTATGAAGATCTTGGCTTTGCTGAGCGTGGAAAAGGAGGAGAATTTGTGAAGGAAGCATATATTGGAGGTAAACTTCCTATTAATATTGATGGGGGACTTAAGGCTAAAGGCCACCCCGTGGGTGCGACTGGAGCGGCTCAGGTTTATGGAATAGTCCGTCAACTTCGCGGAGAGGCAGGAAAGACACAAGTTGATGATGCTGAGATTGGTTTGACTCACAATGTCGGTGGACATGGGCAGTATTGTGTTGTTCACGTTTTTTCGAGGTGAAATGAATGAAGAACTTTGGATATCGAGATTATATCTCCCAATCGAAAATTGGAAAACGTTTTCTATCTGCTTTAAAGGAAGGAAGACTTGAAGGGACTAGATGTACAAAATGTGATGTTCTTTATTTTCCCCCTAGAGCGAACTGTAAGGAATGCTTATCTGATAATAATATTGAATATTTAGATTTTTCAGGTGAGGGAAAGATTTTGTCCTTCTCCGAAGTACAAGTCCCTCCTGCAGGATTTGAACGATTTGCTCCTTATACTGTATGTGTAATTGATTTAAAAGAGGGTGGACGTTTAGTGGCATGGATAGATCCAGGTGAAGAACCACTTAAGATTGGTGAAAGTGTTACTGTAAAACCTGAGATTATTGAGGGAGATAGAGTAATTTATCATGTCAGCAGAGGTGGAATTTCAACCAAGCTCGAGGTGGAATCTTTAGATGAACTAGACCCAGATATCAGAACAAACCGACTGGATGGAAGGATAGCAATTATTACTGGAGCAGGAAAAGGGATTGGTCGTGAAATTGCAATACAATATGCACGAGAAGGAGCTAAAGTTGTAGTTGCTGCAAGAACATTATTAGATATTGAATCAGTTGCTGAAAAAATTGGAGAATTGGGAGGAGAAGCTTATGCTGTAACTTGTGATGTATCTGATGTGGATAGTGTCCAACAACTGATTATAAAGACTTTGGAGAAATTTAACCAGATTGACATTTTAGTTAATAATGCTGGAATATCTCGAAGTGCTTTAATCAGCAAAATGACTGATGAGCTTTGGAATTCAGTCCTTAATGTCAATTTAACAGGCACATTTAATTGTATTCGAGCTGTAACTCCTCATTTAATGAGTAAAAGACCTCTTGGAGGTAAAATTATAAATTTTACGTCAACTGCTGCAAAATTTGGTAATCCAGGCCAATCTGCGTATGCAGCATCAAAATGGGGAATTATTGCTTTATCAAAAACAGCAGCGAGAGAGTTAGCGCTCTATAAAGTGAATGTAAATTGTGTTATGCCTGGATATATTGAAACTGCAATGACAGCTGACACTCCTACAGTTTATAAAGACCAAACAATCGCTCAGATACCGCAAATGAGAATCGGGTTCCCTGCAGATGTTGCGAGAGTTGCTGTGTTTTTAGCCAGTTCTGACTCAGATTATATGACTGGAAGTGTTGTTCAAGTCGATGGTGGCTTGCGAATGTGATAATTAGAGCATTATCACAACCATTGCAGACATTGCTCTCTGAAAAGCGTGTTTGATAATTTAGAAAAACTTAAAAAGTGTAGACTCTTTATTTTGCTTGTTTGTTAAAAAATTGGTTTGTAAATTTAATAATATAATGTAAATTAAGGTTTTTCTCACTGAATGAAATGTGTGAGGTTCTAAGATGATTGATACTCAGAATGATCCATACATGCGTCTTATGGAGACTTTAGATAAAATCCCCCATGGTTTTCCTAAAGCAAAAGATGGGGTTACTCATTTAAATGTTTTAAAATGGATATTTACTAAAGAAGAAGCAGATCTTGCTAGTAAAATGAAGTTAATGGGAGAAACAGTTGAAGAACTGTCACACAGGCTTGATTTGCCGCTTGAAGATTTGGAACAAAAACTAGAAGAAATGATTAAACGAGGACAAATTTTGGGTATTAACACTAGTACAGGGAGAAGATATGCATTGATGCCTTATGCTGGTGGTTTTTATGATGAAATACTTCATCGCATGGATAAAGAATCTGCTCAGCTATTCGAGGATTATCATTCACAATTCGAGGCGAATCATACATTTGATACTGAACCTGCTTTCTTTAAAATCATTCCTATTAATGAGGTTATTAAATCTGAATTAATGATTCAGCCATTTGAGCAAGCAAAACACATAGCTGAACAAGCAAAATCTTGGGGAATTCGCGAATGTATCTGTAAAATACAAAAAAATCTTATTGGGGACCCATGTAAATATCCTACAACCGTTTGTTTGAATTTTGCGAAAAAAGAAAATGCTTTTGACGATCACCACATTTCTAAACCAATATCATTAGAGGAAGCTCTGAAGTATTTGAAGGAAGCTGAAGAGGCAGGTCTTGTTCATAGTACTATGAACATCCAAACAGGACAATATATGTTTTGTAACTGTTGTACGTGTTGTTGTTCTATTCTTCGTGCTGTTTCAGAGCATGATTATCCCCTTGCTTATGTTAAATCAAATTATCAAATATCAATTGAGAAAGAATTATGCGAAGGGTGTGAGACGTGTGTGGATCGATGTCAATTTAATGCCCTAAAAGTAATTGATGATATTTGTACAATAAATCTCGATCGGTGCGTAGGATGTGGAGTATGTGCCGTTACATGTCCTGAAAACGCCCTTTATTTAATTGCACGACCAGAGAATGAACAATCAACTCCGCCGTTATCCTTGAGAGATTGGATGAGCCAGAAAGCTATGTCACGTAACGTTGACCCATCTGATTTACTCTAGTTTGCTTTTTGAACTCCTAAAAATAGTTTGAAGACAAAATTAAGGGCATAGGAACATCAAATTTAGCATTCTCTTATTTATTGTTAGAAATCATAATGGAAATGCTGTCGAAAGTCGATGGTGGCTTGCAAATGTGATATTTAATGTCAAGAATGGAACTTTAATTCATGTCGTTTAACCAACCAGTACTTCGTAACTATGGGAGAGGGTGATCTTCGTGAAATCTCAAAGAGGAAAGACTTAAATGTGGAGAAAAGCAATTAGTAGTCATTATGGACAAAATAAAACTACCTCGCTTTCCACCACGGAAAGCACGAAATACACCGACCCTTATAAACTTT
>SDBT01003330.1_pt1 | contig 27873 bp, 61 predicted proteins | sample 2277101 | NCBI WGS metagenome assembly SDBT01 (sample SAMN10404973, study PRJNA504765) | marine sediment metagenome | isolation source: marine sediment core GS10_PC15, 103 cmbsf | place: Arctic Ocean: Southern Knipovich Ridge | collected 2010 | reverse complement strand
ACTGGGATAATTGTTATTGCTTGTCCTTATGGAAATACGACGGGAGATTTAGAGCCCATGAGTCTTGATTTTCATATTTCGTCGTGGTACGAGAAGGACTTTAACGATTTAGGGTATAAGACCCGGCATCTGCGTTTTAGTCACAGAGCTGGGAGGGCAATAGCATTGTTTGAGGCTTTTTGGTATTGGTTGCGGGGGAGCCGTAGAGGTGGGGTGATGGTAGCATGGAAATCAGTATAAATCGTCCTGTTTTTCTCGGGGCTCACCCAGATGATAACTGCATTGGAGCAGGAGGAATTATGTCTAGGTTAAGGGGCTCGGAGTTTCACTGTTATACATTCTCACGAGATAACCAAGATAGGGCCTCTGAGTGGGCGAAAGCGATGGATTATCTTCAGCCAACCTCTAGTGGACTTTTTTCCATCAAAGGAGACTCATTACCTGATAATCGTTACGAGATCAGAGACAGACTAGAGAAAATCAAGGCTGAAATTAACCCCGATGTCATTTTCACGCATAGCCTGAACAGCATTCATCAAAGTCATCTCGCTCTTGTTGAGGAAACAGAGAGAATAATGAGGAACGTATCTATTCTCGGTCATGCAGGGCTAAAGAGTGGACCTAGATTCGTACCCAACTTTTTCATTGAACTAAACAGGGAAGAACTTGATGAGAAAATAAAGCTGATCTCATTCCATAAGTCTGAGGGGAAGAAGTATTTTCTTCAGCCAGACGTTATTGAAGCAGTAGCTAGATATGCTGGTGCAAGAATAGGCGTAGAGTTCGCCGAAGGATTCGACGTTCTCAGGATAAAGGTGTAAGGCATGAAGAACACAAACCCGCGTAATGTTGAAGATATTAAAGACTTCAATAAAAGACCATACAGAGATCCAGTGATAACCAAGGGAGATAACACCAAAATTCACCCATCGTCTACGCTAGGAGGTGACGGATTTACCTGGGCGCGTGAAGAAGATGGAAGCATATTGCAAGCCCACAATCTAGGTGACATCACCATCGAGGATAATGTTAGAATTGGGGAACACTGCACCATTAGGAGAGCTACGCTTCCAGATAAAGCCACAATTATAGGCCGTGGGTCTGTTCTCATTAGTTATGTTAATGTTGGGCATAATTGCGTAATTGGTAAAAACACGTTCTTAGGTCCACATGTTTGCTTGAATGGAAGTGTCCATATTGGGGATAGTTGCTGGATAGCTGCACATGCTGTAATTCATCAAGGGGTAAAGATAGGAGATGGGTCTGTCGTAGGCATGGGTGCTGTGGTTACAAGAGATGTTCCGGCAGGTGAAACAGTGGTAGGAGTTCCGGCGATGCCCACCAAGTTCATCGGGAACTACATTCACCCATCCATCCAGTACGGTAAAAACCTCAAAGTGGGCAAGTTCAACCACATCTATGAGGGAGTAGTCCTCGGGGATGATGTTACGGTCAAAAGCTACGTCGAACTCAGACCAGATACGATCATCGGTGACAGGGTGTACCTGGACTCTGGGGTAAAGACCTCTGGAGAATGCAGGATTGGAAACGATGTCAAATTGAGGTATGATAGCATTATCGCAAAGGGATGTGTAATCGAGGATGATGTTTTTATCGCGCCTCAACTTATGACTGAAAATCTTAACCATAAAGGTGAACCAGTTGGCGGGGCGCATATCGGGATAGGTGTCTGGTCTAAGAAAAAACAGTTCAGGGTATTTATCGGTACTAACGTAACATTAGCGGCTGGAATTACAATATGTCCAGATGTAGTAATTGGGTCGAAGGCCAACGTAAGGAAAAGCATAACTGAGCCTGGAGTGTATATCGGAAATCCAGCGAGGAAAATACAATGATACATGAAACCGTAATCATAAATCAACCCGCTACCATAGGGAAAAACTTTGAAGCGATGGAGCATGTTGTAATAGGGACTGATCCCGTAAAATATGTACGTAAAAACCTATCATACACCCGTGAACCACCAGGATTCGGGGTAAGAATAGGAAACAACGTCACTATCCACTATGGATCATACATCGTAAAAGGATTAGAACGAGACACAAACATAGGAAATGATGTCGTTATAGGTCAACGATGCGGCATAGGGCATGATTGCGTAGTTGGACGCGGAGCTCATCTTTTAGCGGCTGTTACGATAGTTGGATATGTGGAGATTGGCGAAAGAGCCGTATTAGGGACAGGAACAGTTGTGAAGCAACGGGTAAAAATTGGGGCTGGATCTATCATCGGTATGGGAAGCACCGTGGTAAAGGATATTCCAGATAATGTGGTTGCCGTCAATACTTGTGTAGACGGGAAAGTGTATTGCCGTCCCATTGGGAAAGCTAGGGGAGCGTTAAAGAATTGGGTAAGAACACATCTGATTTAACGGTTCTCCATGATTGGGACAGTGATACTCTATACGGAAAACGGATTCTGTTACAGGGAATATTTTCATCTGTCTGTATTTTGGTTGTGTCATTCATGCCGTTTCTGTTACGGGTCAGGTTTGTTCGTGACATTCATGAGAAGTATCGAGCAAATAAACGTAGATACCTAGACACATTATCAAAGTTAGATACCTTGATAGGAGTTACCCCTATATTCGGCATACGGGACACGGTTTTAGCTAAGTATCTTGATCTAAAAACTTACCCAAATCTTAGAGTACATACCCACATCGGCAAAGTTCCTGATCCTAACCGGGTAAGAACATGGGATCCACCGCTAAACCAGCCCTCCTATACATGGCGTTATGATATGGATTATATGAGTGGAAAACCCGTTTTGCTGAAAAGCAGAGATACCTACCCCGTATGGCATGTTGATTATCCTCAACATCTATCACATTACATAGATTTCTTATACGCTGTAATCTGTGAGGGGAAACAAATTTATGAATAAAATCGCTGTCGCTGGTGGCCTCGGTAATGCATCAAGAGCTGCCATGATGCTGAAGAAACATGCACCACCAGGGGTATCCGTGTCATTCATAGGTCATCTTAAGCCTTTCACTAAGGGATATGATCTTATACTCAACTTTAGCACCCGTCCAGGTAGAATCCTTGTGCTTCTTACTTGTGGTGGCGTGAAGGTTGCTAGGGTTTGTGGGTCTGATTGGCATAGGTCTATAATCGGTAAACGGCTTCACAGGATCATGTTATGGTTATCAGGGGTCCACGTTATGTATGCTAGTGAAGATTTGAAAAAGGATGTAAGGCTAAATGGGGAGGTGTATGTTAACCCCGTGAATGAAGATCATTTTTATCCAAGGGATGTGCCTCGAAGTAAAGATGTTTGTTACTATGTGCGAGCTGGGTTATCCTCTTATCACCCTGAGAGGATGCCAGTGGGAGCCACGGTGATAGATGGAACAGTATCTTATGATGATATGCCTTTGGTGCTTTCGGCTCATAAGAAATACGTTAGATATATATTACATAATGCTGCGCCGAAACTGCCGTATGAAGCTCTATTGTGTGGCTGTGAAGTCATTGTTAATGATGAACGGTTGACAAAAATTCCAGAGTATATGACTACTGCTTATCAGGCTCCACGGTGGATACAATATCTTCTAACAAAAACAGTTAAATAGCCTGTATGTATGGGTGTATGTATGGAGTGTTGGAACTGCAATAACTCAGACTTGCGAAAGTACGGGTTTAATATAACCAAAAAAGGAAAATTTCAAATTTATCAATGTAAAAACTGTGGAGCTACTATGTCAAGTAAGCTGCCCATAGTCGAGGTAAAAAAGAAGATATTGCTTCTTCTCATTATAGTTTCTTCTCTTGTCCCTCTGGTGTCTGCGTTTGAAACAAGTTACAGCGTTATGCCAGGGTCAGGGTCATACAATGAAAATATAGTGATAACTGTTAGGGGAGATCCCATAATCGATGAAAAGCCAATGTGGGTTAGCATATACTGGGATAAACGGCTCGTAAAAAGTCGAATACCAAGCCCAGCCTATGGAAAAACTCAGTATCAACACAGGTGGGATATAACTATAACTCCACCGGCAAAACACGCTGAGGAAGGAAAACACAGCATTGAGATCTGGATAGAAAATCAAGCCGGAGGCATAACTGTTAACCGTTGGCAGTACACGGTTGATGATGGGCTCCCTCCGTTCAGTGTGTGGGAGGCGTTCTTAGAGGAACACCCAGAAATACTTATACAGATTACAGGTCCAGAAGGACCAATAGGTGGTCCCGGTTTAACTGGACCAAAGGGGGACCGAGGAATAAGGGGAGCAACTGGTAATACTGGACCTACTGGAGAAAGAGGCCGGAACGGTGTAATCGGTTTAACTGGAGCAAAAGGAGCCAAAGGGGTAAAAGGCGATACTGGTGCTGGGCCTTCGCTGATTTACTTTGGTATCTTCGTCTTGGTAAGTGTGATTATCTCTTGTGGGTTCACATATTACTGGACAACCATTAAAGAGGCAAAACTTAGGATAGATGAGGAATAGACAATGGGAAATCCAAATGACGAATCGTTTATTGAATTGCCACCTTATGCGCTATTGCTTATGGCAAAGTGCATGAACCGTGGCCTGATCCTCACCAGGAAAGGAGAAGTACGAGAAATGAGGATCGATAAGGTCTACAAGATCACTCAAGATTGTGAGGTCATGGACAAAGAATTAGGTCTATCTCACACAAGTGAGACTCAAGTAAAACTGCAAAGTTTGATGGATGAAGTTTGGCAATTAATGGCCGGGTCAACAACTTACAGCCATAACATTCACATGATCTATGAGGGACTTGGGGGAATCCTGGATACCTTAGATACATCTGAACTTAGGTCAAAGGAGCCAGAACAATGAAACTAAGTTCATTACTTGTGTATATCGGGTTTGTTTTCATCCTAATGGGAAGTTATGTTTTATATGTTCAAGCAGATATGGCTTTCTTCGCGTTTACTGTGGGATCTGCCGCTTATCTTTATGCCCATAGCAACAGACTCCATATAGATGAATCCTTAGACACCCATGAAGTCAGGTTAAAGGAGGAAACACAATGATTTCAGGACTTAGTTTTGGGATCATCATCTTTGTAGCTTCTATGTGTTCTAAGAAAATGACAGAGCTACATTTCTCAGGTCAGCCAACCGAAGAAAAGATTATCAATTCCTATCTAACTGAAAAGACGATATACACCGGATCGATCATCATCGGAGTATTGGGAGGCATGTTTGCAGAGGGAACAGTTCTCATGTCCTTTTGGGATGGCCTTTTTGTGTTCGTTGTGGGATTTGGAGGAATAGCCACGATGATCGCCCTTGTCTTAACTAAAGACCTGGAATCCAGATTATACACGGAAAAGAGGTAAACAAAAATGACAAAACTAGAATATAATGGAAAAGTAATAACCGAAAACTACCTTGTAGCATCTGTTCTGATGGCATTCGGGATAATGCTATTCCCATTGATTGCAGTTGGATTTATGACTATTTTCGGTGAAGGCTTGGCCTACTTATTCCCTGGATGGTTTGAACCAAAACTGATCCTATCTGTTTTCACTGAAATGTGGATGGGCGGTGTTCTTACCCTTATGGGGTTCTTCATGGTCTTTGGTAAAAAAGGAAACTCCTTTGGAGTAAACATACCATCCTTAGACAATCAGGAAGTCAGGTAAAATGAAAGTGAGAAGATTCAGACGACCAAATGATGGAACCCTAAAAAGATTCACTCCGTTCTCACAGGATGAAAGGGATGATAATGAAGAAAAGAGAACCGGGGTTATTCCAGGACTTTATGGGGTAATGGGAGTTCTTACAAGCACAAGAAAAGGAGCCCATTTAGGACAGCTTTTCAAATTGGTCCAGAACCAAGATTATGCTTTTACTCCTAAACATATTTGTTGGGGCCAAGACGAATCAATAATTGGGGCATACAAATTTTCTAATGAATTTTTGTATAAATGTTTCGCGGTTCTTGAAATAGGGAATTCAAAACATGCCAGATTAAGCATGATCCCTAGTGGATTAATGTTCATTCAGAATATCCGAGGAGAAACAATGGTCCTCGCTCCAAGAGTAGAGAAACCAGATAGGCCAAAGTGGTTAAAATTAATCGAGGAACAGAAAGCATCCATTTTAAACGGTGGAGTCGGGACACAATGAACTTGAACGAAAAAGCCGTTGTAGATATGCTCTTGAAATCAAGAAAAGCATGTCCTGATTGCGGTGGTCAAATGATCACAATGAGTTTTTCTTATTATTGTAAAAAATGTGGGAAATCATTCCCAAGAGAGTCCATAGATAACAAGGAAGTAAGGTAAAATGCTAGGTAAAAACTCAGATCTAAACGAAGTGGAACAAATCATGTACTCTGACCTTGAGCCATTCTTCAAGGCCATAGCAAAGGAACTAGGTAGGCACTCAAAGGAGAAGCATCTCTCATACAGAAATTGTATGTGGGGCGATCTTCCGGCTCAGACTGTTATCCTGGATATTCTCAAGGACAAGCCAATAGATGAGCTGCTAACAAACAAGGATGATGCCCTGGATAGAGCCGCGTTCCTTGGGTGGTTCTGGCTTCACATGAAGGGACTTATGCCAGCATATGAGATGGACCCAACGCAAAAAGCGTGGTATAACTTAGCAACCGAGGGAATAAGGTAAAATGTTCAAAATATACATGAGTCCAAAAAGTTACAAACTAAACGGACCAGACCCTATGAACAAAGAAAAATCATATTGGCTGAGATTTAAAGACCACACCGGGGCAGAAATAGACATCAAGCTAACTCCAGAACAGTTTGACGAGTTTACCACTTTATGCGCCGATCTTAGGAGAGACAACGATGAGTAAAACAGTTACATTTTCAGATTTCGCCATACGGTACAAGAACCTCAAGGATCAGAACCCAGAGTTGGGTAAGTGTTCAGTCAAGGGATGCGACAACCCCCAGGATATTACTATGATGGGTGTGGACAGTTCATGTTCATATCATAGAATGCTATTCGATTGGTGGTTCGGGGTCTTGGACTCTGAGAAGATCGATTACTATTTCGTGAATCAGAGAGCCCGCCGATCAGCATTCACCAAATGGAGAAACAAGATCGGTAAGGAAGCCTGTGATAAAATCGTTTTGAAGATGGCGCAAGAAGCTATCAATTGGGAGTGCTAATGATGAATAAAACAAAAATCGAAACCTCGGAATACACCTGGAACCCCATGACGGGCTGTGATCAAATCTGTTTTGATGGTGACTGTTACGCTTACGGATTAGTTGAAAGGTTCGGATCTGTGTGGGGATATGATTGGACTCCACAGCTTCATGAAAAGAGATTGTATGAACCTCTTAGCCTTGTAGAACCAAGTCTGATCTTTTCTCCTAGTATGGGTGACTTATTCACACCAACCATAAAACATGATGAAATACAGACCATACTAGACATCATGAAAGATTGTCCTCAACATCGGTTCCAGTTACAAACCAAGTTCCCTGAACGATTGAATCACTTTGATTATCCCTCAAATGTATGGTTAGGCGTTTCCCTGTGCTACAAACGCGACGAAGAGAGGCTAAATTATCTCAGAAACACTAATGCCAGGATAAAATACGCTTACTGTGAACCATTACTTGAGGAACTAGACCCCAACCTCAGAGGTATTGATTGGGTTGTTATCGGTGCTAAAACAGGAGCAAGGCCATTCATACCTGATAATCTTTGGATCATAAAACTGGTTAGAAAATGTATTTCATACACCCCTTTTGTTCCAGTTTTCATGAAGTCAAACCTAAAGTATCCACCTCCCGGGGCATTAACACCAACGAGATTAAGGTATTTCCCTGATCAAGAATGGTTCGACTCAAGGAGGAAAGAATAATGGTTATTTCTTTCAGTGTAAAGGAAGCCCGGGATCAGCTCTTGAATAATGGTGTTGTCTACACATTCAGATGGAACAAACGAAAGACTGTTGGAAAGAATTGGGCCAACGAGAAACGCGGAGGTAAGAAAATAGCCGATGTCAACATAGAATTAGTTGGGGAATATCTGTTCTTAGATCTACTCCTTCCCTATGTCAATCAAAGCGGGTTTAAAACACTCAATGATTGGGCAAGCGCGATCATGGATATGCAAAAGAAACCAGGGCATTATGGCTATCTTTACAAAGTTACCTTAAACTCCCAGCAACTCAGGACGGTGAAAGAATAATGGTTACATCAAAAACAGAATATACCTGCTCCGTATGTTGGAGGCGATATTCTACTGAAAAAGAAGCACTTGCGTGTGAACAGAAAGACCCATATCCACTAGAGTTCGCTATAGGAGATCAATGTATAATTATCTTGAGTGATGGGCATAAGGATAATGCTTACGTCTGTGAGATCACTGGAATGGAAGTAGAAAAGCACCACTATATCAGGCTAATTAAAATCATCAAGCAGTATTCCAAACCCTACACTTCTGGATACAGGCTACGTAAAGAAGATTTAGAGAGGCACGGCCCACATTGATGAAAACAACCATTTGCTCTAAAGAACTTAGGTTAACTGCAATAATTAGGGAGGAAAAGGAATAATGGTAAAAGTTGAAGATTTTATGAAAACGGAAACATTCAAGAAAGCAGAGGAAATATCGAAAAAATCAATCACTGAAATGGTATTGATGCAAGATAAAGCTAATGCCTATGATCTTCTTGTTGAGCCTCTTACGGAACTAATTTTCAAGTATAAAGAAGATGATAGCCTTGGAAGTTATGAAAAGCATCTTTACGGAATCATCGAATCCATTTTATCAGATAAAGAAACAACTCAATTCACATGCGGGTCTTGCGGTGAAAAATGGAATCTGATAAGTCCTAAAAGTGATAGCGATACCTGCCCAGGATGCGGAATAACCGTCTATTCAGATATAAAGAGGACAAAAGAATGCTGCTAAAAATGAAATGTCGTTTGTGCGACTCTGGTCTGAAACTGAAGAGAGTTGAGATTGAGACTCGATTGATTACTTTCATGGCTGATAGATGGGTTTGTAATAATCCTATGTGTTCAAAGTCTGCTACCTACATTAAAAACTATGACACAAAGAGGACACCGCCATGAGTAAAAAATACGAGATAGATGGATATTGTGGGTACACGCTTCATGGTAAAATCTGGAAACAGGGAAGCTCGGGTATCTGTGATCGAGCAGAGGTAACGATAACAATGTTCCCAAAAATGGAACGAGGATTCATACCATCCAAGATATGTAATCATTGTCTTTTATCCTCAGATAAACACACAAAGAGGACACCCGGATGAAAGCCCTCGATCTGTTTTCTGGGCTTGGTGGATGGAGCGACGGTTTAGCTGCCGAGGGTTTTGAAATTCTAGGAGTCGAGCTGGACAAAAAGGTATCAGAATTATACAAGCATCCTGTAATTAACCAGGACATTTTCAACTTAAACCCGGAGGACTTTACCGGATATGATCTGATTGTTGGATCGCCCCCATGCAGGAATTTCAGTAAACTAACTTTCGCTGGGCGCACATTCTGGAAGAATCCCCCGGACCCTTGGGGGCAAGGTCTTGAGCTCGTAAACGAGTTCTTAACATTCGTGAGTATAGCAAAACCTACTTACTGGCTCATGGAAAACGTACCGTACCTGGCTAAATATTACTGGCAAAAGCCGAGAGTAACCACATATATTAGCCAGACAATGAGGCGTAGTTTCTGGGGAACGTTCCCGGCCTTCTTGATTCCAAGAGATTATAATAAAGGAATCCTCAGCTCGGGTATTAATAGAGCTACGGGGAAACCAAGAAAATCAACTCACAACTTCACATATACCGGAAAACTGAGAAAATGGGAACGCGCGTATATTCCTGGTCCAGTATCCCGGGCTCTTGGGAGAGCGATAAAATCATCCATTAATAGCAAAAGTTTTAGGCAATAAGACGGCGGTAAGACTTAAATACAACTTTGAGGGTGAATAAGACATGAGTAAGACAAAGAACAAGGCAAACCAATACACGGTTAGAAGCGATACCAGCGTATTTCAGGCCACAGCAAGAAAAAGCGGAAACAGCACCGTAGTAACCATACCTGGTGAAATAGTTGATGCTATGGAGTTAGAAGGAAAGCGTGTTCGCGTTCTCATAGAGAACAATGAACAAGACACCTCACCCAAACACCTATTCTTCATGTCAGAAGATGGAACAAAATCAATAGGGATCTGGGCGGATGGAGACATAATCGCCTATACTGAACCAGGTAACGTTTTCACGGAAGAACACTTACACCCGCTCGATGATCCTGTCACCTTCAACAAGCTCTGGACATTCATCCGCGAACTAGATAATAAAGAGGTAAACTAGAATGGTCTACATTGGAATAACAAAACAACAAACCAAGACAATGATTTTACTTGGAGAAATACCTTATCCAAGTGTCAACCAAAGCGACTTCATAAAGGAGGTTTCTAAAAAAGCACACCTCATTCTTAATGAATTGAAGTGGAAGTGGAATGGTCATGTTCCAAGATATGATACTGTGGAAAGGGCAGTTGAAAACAAATTTACATGGATTAACCCTCCGTTCTCTGGTGCTGAATCTGGAGGCATCTATGTTACTGGTGTCTTTGATAAAAGCCCAAGAAAGAAAGGGGCAGTAAGACAGGGAACCAGAGTCTATTTCCACGCTTCAAGCGGAAAACAAGGTGATAAGATTAGAGAAATCATCCAGAGAGTAGGTAGTAAAATGGAGGAAAACTAAATGCCTAAAGTAGACGACTTCGTGATCCATCTCAAGGGAGTAGAGCATGTCTGCCCCATCTATTACACCAAGTCCGACAAGAAGTTCAGGATAGAGAAGTTTCCTGCCGAGGTACTACGACCCCTCGGGGTCAGTTTCCACAAGGGAGCTATCTGGGGTGACACGCAGGACGAAGCGGAGAAGAAAGCCCACGAGTACCTGAATAAATTCAACAAGCTCCAGGTAACCGCGGAACGTGTCCTCGTCATTGACTGGAAAGCCTTTGCCTTCATCCGAGAAGAGGGCGAGGGAGCTCACCTGAAACCATACATCTACGCAAAGTACTGGAAGAACATTCAGAGCAACAGCCGCTACGGAGCACCAGACGGCAAAGTAGCCCTCAGCTTTGACTACCGCCTCCTCGTCAAGAAGACAAACGCATTCAGGGAGAACCCCTATTACAACCAGTACGAACCAGACCCAGAGAGGGCAAAGTATACACAACGTGACGAGTCGATTCAAAGTCACGAGATTGTGCTACCTTGGACTCTGGAGGCAGAGGAGTTTTGTAAACAATTTCAACGGATGCTGGAGAACAGCGTCAGGAAAATGAGTGACTTCCTGTACCAAGATCCCATTGAGCTAGAAGCGAAAATACTGTCTATATCTGGCGCGTTGCCCTTCTACGACCGGAGTTTAGATAGTAAAGAGGATGAACCACAATGAATCTCCTTGGGGTACCAATTGTATTTACCTGGTGGGACCTGTTCTTACCAATTTTCATTATAACACTGTACTGGGAAACACGCACCTCAAAAGTAGATAGTAAAGAGGACGAATCAAAATGATTGACTTGGAGGGTTTACACCCAGAGCTATACGAGGAAGAGTATAAGCGTACTATGCGTGGCATAAAAGACGCTTTAGTTCAGTTAGGGGAGTTTGGGTTAAGTATGAAGGTGGAAAGCGTTCTCTCGGAATATACTAGGAAGGCTGAATCTGAGAGATATGAACTTAATCGTAGAGCGTTGAGGGGTAGGAAGTATAACAACTGGCCTTCGTACTGGGAGACTTACCTTAAACGCATTCCAAAGAGAGGGTTAAACAACTTAACAAAGGAACCAGCTTACCACAAACCGTTAGCCCAAAGCGACTTTGGATCAAAATACGGACTAAAAACCGGATCAGAGTGGAAAGGAAAACCTACTCTCCCAGACCGACTACGTAAAATCTGTGTACTCGGATTGTTTGGGGTAAAACTGCCCTTCTTCTATTACCGTGGGTCGATGATGACCCAAAAGCACTACATGGAGGATGTACCCTATGTCCAAGACCTAACAAAACAGATTCTTGGAAGTCTAGAGGTGCTTTATGATGAGATGGATACGGTTACGGTGCTTTCAGAGCGTGAACTTAGATACTGGAAAGAGTCAATCAGACACACAATACGCTATATCAGAGAACAAGGCAAGTGGATCGGACTTAAACTAATCATAAACGTTCCAGATGTCCATTTAGTAGATAGTAAAATAGAGGAAATACAATGAGGCTTCCTACTCCTATTGAGGTTCGTAATCAGATCGAGATGGTAGGAGATTCTATTCACCCGACTTTGAATAAGCGGGTCGCAAACAACGTTGACGAATATCAGTTACAGATGGCTATGAAGTATCAGTACATTGTAGCTGGTCGGGTGGCTGAAATTGCCGGAAAGTATCAAGCCGAGGATAACCTGGCGTATCCGGTCTACATAAACGATATAGAATCCCTGTTGCTGCCAGTTAAGACGGCTAAACGTAAAACAGAATCAGGGTGGACCCTCAGAGGTCCAGCTATTCCTTTTGATCCTAAATATGAGCCCTGGACAGAGGAAATATGGGAGTATCTACAAGATAACACATCCCCGTTCAAATTCGGTGATAAGGCCAGCACCAGTAAACGAATCCTTGAGGCAGCTATTGAGTACACCTTTGAGGGATTCCACTGGAATCTAAAGCCAACCTCGAATCGAGGAAGTAAATGGGTTCCTTTCAAGTCTCACAGCCTAAGACGGTGTAGAACCTTGATGCTTAGAGTTTTCCATAATCTTACCCCATTTGAGTTATTGTTTTACGGAGGATGGGAGGACAAAGATATGACCAAGGAGCCTAGCGGGATGTCTCATTATCTCTACATAGAGATCGATGAAAGCGACTATACTCTACTCATGATACATCAACAAGCTAGACAATTCATTGATAAACTGTGTATCCCATTCAAAGAGATCCACGGAATTAAATTTGAACAGTTCTTGATTAAAGATCGAATCCGTAGATATGAGGGATAAATGTTGAAACAAGAAACTATTATCATATGTTTACCATCAAAAAAACTAGAGCCACAGCCTTGTGAACTATGCGGAAAGAAGGATGATGGGGTCAAATTACATGTAGGTGGTTTATTTACATGGATTCATCTTGAGTGTGCTGAGATAGCAGACAAAGCGATTGCACGATACCGCCGCTCTTTAGCTCTTGGAGAAGTGGCATACTTGGTTGATGAACTGGCTGAAATCCTAAAAGATGAGGGAACAGAGACATGACACAGAAACGATGTCTAAACTGTAGGTTTTACAGTTCAGATGAAAAAACCGTCAATGGATCACCGCTTCTAAAAGGTGCTTATCCTTATGCTGGTTTTTGTTCGGAGGATAAAAAACGAAAAAAGGATGGCTGGTCATGTGGCAAATGGAAAAAGAAAAACGTCCTAAAAGATGAGGGGAAAATGGAATGATACCTGGTAGACCGCACATAACATTTGATTCTATGAGACACCTATTGATTCAAAGTCAAACAGGCTCGTATAAGTCATATAAATTCCCAAGCCACGAATCTTTAGATGACGATTGCATGTTTCTGTTAGACCCCGAGTTTAACCATGAGTTGATTGATCAGATTATTACAGAAACTTGGATTCATAATGATCCATATTTACCGGACCCAGAACTAGACAGGGCTCTATGGGATTTAGTAAAACTGGTCGGAAAATACGACCTAAAAGACGGAGGTACTTAGGTTGAAAGAATTTAATTTGAAACTCAGTGATATAACTCCAGTCCTTACCAATGAACAAGAGCAAGAAATACTATTACAAGTATTATCTATTTTTGATGGGGATTGGTGTCTTATCCTCACAGGATTATCAGGAACATTTAATCAAAAATCAGAACCAATACTCGATCTCCAAGATAGAGTTGAAAAACTCAGACGAATGATAGGCACTATAAACAATAACCGCGTTAGTAGATGGCAACAGGAATACTTCAAACATGAAGCCCTTACCAAGACATCCATTAAAGGAGAGTAAATTAGGTGAAGGGTAGAACCAAAGCTGAGATAAACGCCAAGTTTCGTGTTACATATAGAAAATGGGGACGAAACCATACACGCGCCGATCTGAAAGAGTGGGCTATCATCAAAGACATTATGTTGAGGAAATATTAAAATGATCCATAAAAGGGAGAGTAAAACGGATGAATGAGTACAACTTATTTCACATTTTGGGGAATAAGAACCGGGTGTCTATTCTTAGAGAATTAGCCAAGGAAGATCACATGACCTTTAGTGACTTGTCATTCAATTTGAGAATGAATCCTAAATTAGTAAGAGACTATACCAGGATTCTTATTGATGCTGGAATTATAATTAAATCATATCCAGGATACAGGTTAACATCATTCGGTTCAGATCTTATGTTAATTTTTGAAGATATGTGGGTTAAAATATCTATATTGATTACCCCGAGAAAGGAGAACAAAACTGATGTTAAATAATCCCACATCAAGCAATCCAATCTTAATTATCATAATGGTTATAGTCATTGTATTAATTGCTTCAAGTGATTGGGTTCGTATAGCCTCCGATCCAGTTAATCACATAAGGGAGAGAACTTAGATAATGGTTGAACAGACGCTTTTATCGCCGGCAACTTCAAAGAATCCAATTAATCTCAAAGACCAGGAATATGTGACCATTCCGTACAATGAACCGCACGATCATCTTCCTATCCTTTGGCGAGTCATGACAAGGGACGGTAACAGCTACAGAGGGCCTATTGGAACGGCCCACATGCCGCCATATCACGCAGAATATTCCTATGCCTATCTCTATCTGGACCGGATGTATAATTACAAGAGATTCGCCAAAGAGAAAGGCAACACAGATCGTTTAGTCTCTGAGTGGGCAGGAAAGCAAATCTGGGATACAATGATGCACGAGTTCTTTCACTTGTATTGTAATGATAGATTGGACAAGTCCGACACATACAACTATGTTAAGAACAAAGAAACAGGTAAAATGGACAAGGTAAACTATCAGTTTACGAGGGCTCATGTCTGGGCTCATAATGAAAGGGTTGTAGATTCTTTTGCTACAGTCTTAACCAAGATATTCTTTGAAAGCTCAGAATGGGAGGATGAAGCCATGTCCTGGTATGATTGTTTCCGAGATTTTGATATTGTCCTAAAAGAGGAGAAGAAAGAGGAATGATACCAAATCAGACCCATATAAACTATCAGAAAATGCTTCCAATGATCCTTTTGAGGCAAGCAAGTAATGACGATTACAGAATGTCAACGTTAAACATCCTTGATGATATTATGAACTTCTTGGACCCAGAAATAAATTTTGGGTTAATCGAGGAAATAATTGTTGATGATTGGATACATAATGATCCAGTTTTGCCGAACCCTGAACTAGATAGAGCTCTATGGGATATGGTGAAACTTCTATCAAAATACGAAGATGACCATTTAAAGGGAGATACTTAGGTTGACTTATATACTTCAAATGGAAATGATAAAACATGCCTAAAAATCTGAAACGAACCGATTTTATTTACAACACTGATCATAGCAACTATAGCAGAGTCTATAAGGGTTCAAGGGGTGGCCTTTATGTAAAACTTGGCGGTGAACTAAGTTCTGTGAGAAAGGGATCTATACAGATGAAACGTTCACCTGGGTCTATTGCCAAATTCAAAAAGAAGCGCAAGAAGCGTAAAAGGTAATTTTTTTTATCCATTAACCAAACGATTCTTAGGTTAACCTTTTATATTACTTAGCACATGACTTAGTTGATAACTAATGAAGAACATTAACGTGGAGTTCACGGAAGAAGAGTTCAAGGAATTATCAGAGTGCAAGCGTAAAGGAATGACCTGGAAGGAGTATCTACAATCTTCAATGTGGATACAGGCCAAGCTCACAGGGACCGCCTTTGACACCTGGGGGAAGAATTGGGAGTTTGATGAACCAGTAAAGTTCGATAAACCCTGTCACTCATGCGGATACTGCCCATTCGGAAGCGTTGTTGAAATGTTCCCGATAAAACGTAAACGAGATCAACACTCATGCACCGTCTTTGGCCATGACTGTCCAGCTTTCTATATGGCTGAGCCAATGGCAGAATCTAAGGAGGAAAAATAAATGACAGAGAATCAAGTATTACTATTGGGTGCGTTTCTGTTTATGATGTATTGTGGACAATACATCGCACGTATCCTAGTCCCAATCCGTTTAATGGGCGATTCTAAGGAGGAAACCTAGATGCCGTGGAAAGCTCCCTGGTGTAGAGGTACTACGGACAACCCTCACTTTGACTGGAAAACGGAGTTCGTCAAGTGGATCAAGGAATATAAGGGATGGGCAAAAGACGATTTTCATCGCGGCCAATATTGGGAGGCAGAGTATAAATGTCCGAAGTGTGGACAAACAAAGCATCCAGTTAAAATGCGTACAAATAGGCAACTCAGAAATGCGGGGATAACACCATGACTGAACCCGTATGTTTTGGAAAGTGGGATAAATGCCCATATACTGAGGTTCCTAAAAGAAAGAGAATGTCCGTCTGTCCAAGATATGCTAGGGCTTGCTGTGAAAAGTTCCATAAACTTGGTAACAAAGAGGTAGAAACACAATGAAGAAAATTGATTTGCTTGGACTTGGATTAGTTGCGGTAATGCTGGCCGGTGTAATAATATCGCTCCCTTCACCTAGCGTAAATGGGGTAGATATTACCCAGATTGAATCGTTCACATCGTTCAAGCTTGGACTTGGAGAAACCCATAGAGAACAAAGATTTTCTGAGGATTATTTTGTTTATCTAGGGCATGTTGGTAACGTTGGCGGTGCTTACATTATAGGTGTCTGTGACAGAGTTAATAACGTCATGAGTGGTGTGGGTAGTGCGGCGGTCTATGAGATCCGATTGTCCCATAACGCTAGAACGTTTTGGGCTTTTGGGGTTCAGTATAAGGTCATAGAGCTTGGCGAATCAGAAATAACGTTGCTGAGGGTGGGGTAAATGAATGAAACTTTTATCCAGAAAGTAGCCACAACTGAGGATGTTGAGTAAAACGAATGGAAGTAAAAAAAATAACAATCCAAGCAATCAACCCAGATCAGATGAAACCAGAGGACGTTTTCAAGTGGATTGAGCAGTTTTCGTTCAAGAGAAGGGTACTTAATCGTTGGCTGGACCCCGGTAAATCTGAGAAATATGTTGAATGGATGGAGGACAGTAAAACTCCTGCTCAACTTTTCCCAGCCATGGTTGTTCCTGAGTTTTATCATCGAAAAGTTATGGTGCTTATCGAAGAAGAAAAGTATGAAAAGCTAAAGGCAGCTTTCAAAGAAACCATCCGTTTAATTAAACCAAGTGAGGTAAACCAGGATGAGTAAATTAACTGATAATGATTTTTTCTTCGGGTGTCTATTTTGTTATGCGGTGGGAGCCAGTTTCATGTTTGGATACTCTCTTTATTGGGATGAATACACCTACGTTTTATCCTGGTTCACGAGAATAATAATCTCTGCCTTTTCAGGAACTTTAACAATGGCCTTATACATTGTTTCACAAAATGATTTTATCCATTTTATAAATAGAAAAATGGATGATGGGGTTTAGTACCCTATCAAAGCCCAACAAGTATCAGAGCTACTATCTTCCATGACCCTTCCGAGTATCTTGTAATTAAGTTTCTCAACAATCATCAAGACATTCTCCAAGTCCATCTGCATACCACCATATTGACTTAGCAACTCTGGTAACACGGTTCTTAGTGGCCTTGCGTAACCATCGTCACCACTTGATACAAGGACATCGTTCATCAAGACAGGTTCACTAATCTTTACCTTTGCCCTACCGAACACACAGACAACAGGATCATTCTTAGGACCATAAACAGGCTCAGAAGAAATAGTTGTTTCTGGACTTACCCAGACTTGTTCAGTTTTAACCCTAGTCAGGTTCAAGTTATAAGTTACAGGATCACCGCTTGACAGCGTTTCAGTGACTTCCTCAAGGTAATACTCGTACTCGTTCCTTGTTTCACTACGTTCAACCTCATAAGAAACCCCATCAGCATCAGTTACAATTTCGTTCCAAGTGTATTCATAAGTTACTGGAGAATCTTCAAAGTACCCATCAACAGTAGTGGAAACATCCTCATAACCAGTAACAATGTTACCAGGGTTCAACGTCACTACACCGATAACGTTTGCAAGTTTCTTAGTGGTCTTTGTGAAATAGTCACCGTCAAGAATCTGAACAAGATCCCCTTCCTCAAATGATTCACCTGGATTTGCTGATATTTCAGTTTCAATGATCTTACCTGTTACCGTGTTTTTGGCAGTTATTGTTGTGAAATATCCGTCTGCTATGCGTGTTCCGTCAAGCCCAACGGTTCCTGTGTTGTTTGTTCCTGTAATGTGAATTAGTTCGACATTACCTGCTGTAAGTTTTATACTGTCTGCCTCATACAGCATAAACGTATCAGCATCTCCATCGTGCTCAAGTTTAGAGGACATTCTGATCGTACCACTATCTAGCGATATTATTGTTCCAGCTAGGTTAAGTTTACCAGCCGACCCAGAATTAATATAAGTCGTTCCATCCCTGAACTGAAATTGGTTTGTTCCTGCTGTAAACAAGTTCCCATCAATCAACAACTTGAGTTGATCCGTATTTCCCTCAGTAAAGAGGACAAGAGGACGATTAACTCCAGCCCCATTTTCTTCTATTGAAATTTCAAACTGTCCAGACGGATTATATGATATAATAATTCTTTCTCTATCAGCAATAGCACCAGGCGTTCCTAACCCATATATATTAATTGAGTTCACATCTGTTCCATCACCATCTTTTGTGAAAAGATCAAAAGAGCTTGATCCAGCCGCATTTTGTGATTGTAACGCAATACCATTACTTCCAGCGTTATCCGTAAACAAGTAATCCTGAGTTAAGTCCAAAAGAAGGCCAACAAAAGTGGAAGTTCCTGCTGGGTTTGCGTTTAAGATATAATCCGTAATGTTCACAGAACTTAGGTAATATTCGTCGGCCTCGACGCTGCTAAAGTTAACGTTTGAAGCTACGAGAACATCCTGGTCCATGTCGTAGAGCTCATTGGCTCCTTGTCCAGTATCGACGGTGGCAAAAACTACGGCTGATGCTTGGAGAACATTCTGGTCCATATCGTAAAGTTCGTTTGCTCCTTGACCTGTATCGAGTGTCACAAAAGTGGCTGCTCTGGTGTTATCAATGATTTCTACACCACCCATAGAGTAACCAAGTGTAGCGTTGACATAATGGCCTACGTAGGTGGTTATGCCTCCGCCTGTGGTTCGTATGGTGCTTTGTGGGACCGCAGCTAGTACGAATCCTCCGAAAGTCATTATGAGGACGATTAACAAGAGTCCTGTAACTCTTACTCTGGTGGTTGATGTTTGTTTATTCATCGTTTGTTTCTCCTTTTAGTTGTAGCTCGCCTAAGTCGGTAATATGCGCGGTAGTACTTTGTGCGTTTAGGGTCTTTACCGCGTACCTTGATCCCTGTTTTACGGTTCTTAGGCATTGCATAACTCAACAAGTATAATAGATTGAACCCACGTTTAAATACTTGTTGAGTTTATACTTTATTGTTGAGTAAATTGAATAAAAAACCTAGTAGATATATGGCTGTATTACTACTGGCATTAATGCTTGTTCCGATAGCTAACGCTTTTACTATTGATGGTCCAATAAATTTCGAATCGGCTAATGGTGGTATAGTAAGATTTGATGATTCAACTGTCTCTTTGAGGTATAATATTTACAATACATTAAGTCAGTTCGGTTCATTAAGATATAATGCTGGCCCAAATAGAGGTACTTTGGCTTTTGATTGTCAGGCCGGGGTGAATATGACGATCTTGGGGGTTTCAAACTTTATTGTTACTTATAATGTTTCAACTTTAAACCCAGGGGCGGTAACTTCGTATGTTTATTATAGGAATCATAATACTGTACCCCCGGTTGGTACAAACACGGATAACTTAGTTTTTAATGCTTTAACTGATATAACAACCGTTACGACAACTGGAAACGGGGTCATTGTGACGCTTGACTATACTAATCTTCAACTTATTTCGGTGGAAGAGTCAATAAATATTATGATTGATTTCTTCCCGATTGTGGTATTTGTGTTCGCTATGATGATTATTGAGCTAGGTAAGATGGACTATGTAAGCAACAACGTTGTGATCTATGCTTTGGTGGTTGCGGTAGCTGCAATAATCTTAGGCATGTACCAGGCTATAGGAGCCTAACCCCTTTACTTTACCTATGGGTAAATTACCACTAGGTAAAGTTGTTCAGTAACCTTAAATATACTTCTTCTTCTTAAGAAGTAGGTAAAACACATGAATATATATATTAGAAACGAGCTTTCGGCAAAGCTCAACAAGGCAGAGATCGAGGACATCCCGAAGTTTGTCCACGAAGCCATAGAAGAGAAACTATCCAAAGAGGAATCCGAATGAGTATACTAACAACATTATCTTTTGGTATAATGATATTTGCTGTTGTTTGGCTCTTTGGTGGTAACATCATAAAATCTCTATCAAAAATGGGTGATCCAGACGAGCCACGGCCAGATTTCCTTAATAATCCACTTATACCTGACTTTATAGAAAAAGCCCCAGGTAAAGCCGTTGCGTATCTGATTATTGGGGTTCTTATACTGACTACGGCTATAGACTGTATTCACTCAGTTCCACCGGGACACAGGGGAGTTATTGTGACTTTTGGTAAGGTTGAGGAAGTTAACCTTGGTGAAGGGCTTCAATTTAAACTACCATACGTGCAGAAAATAGTGGATATGAAGGTTGTTCTTGAAAAAGAAGAGGTTCAAGAAAGCGCGGCATCTAGCGATCTACAGGAGAGCGTATTTTGTTAATGACTTATAATTCAATGATGTTAATAGCCACAGAAACCGCACAACTTATTGTTCCTATTGCATTTTTAGGTGTTGTAACTATGATGGGATCTCTAGGTTTTTGGGCTATCACATATTTTGGTGAACGATTGCTAATATTGTTCCAAATGATAGAGAGTGAGAAAAACAAAACGGAGGATAAACAATGAACGTTGATTCACTCGGGTTCTATATCCTGGGCCTATTGTGTCTGATCGTGCTTGGTGAAATACGGAACGTCCTAAAAACCATATCTCAGAGACTAACCTGGATTAACCAAAACATCCAGAAACTAGTAACTAAGGAGGAACAAAAATGAGTCTTGATGATTATATGGATCGGATAATGGATCATTTACGTAGTTATCTTAAAAAAGAACCAGTGACTTTATCCAAGATACTTATTAAAATTTATGTTGGGTTTGCAGTTACAGGTTATTTGATGATTGTGATCTTTGGGGCTGAATCCCTATTGGAACCAAATACACTTTTTGTTGGTAGTACGTTGATAGAAGTCATGTCAGCAGCAATAATTTTATCAACTATCACAATAGGATTTTATTATATCGGGACCAATGTTTGCGCTTCACTTGATGAAATACTGGACAAAATTGAAGAATGGGGACTTAAACTAAAAAACAACCGTAAAGTAGCAACAAAAGAGGATGAAACACAACCAACGGAGGCTAAAGAATGACTATCGTAGAATCTGTTATCTTAGCCTTGGGTACCTCACTTTTCTTTATAGTTGTCCTAGTTCTCTGGATTATTTTTGCAGCTCCAGAGGAACATCTGTCACCGGACGCACTCTTTCTAAGAAAACGGTTCCGAAGATCTAAAAACAAACGGAGGAAGAGTAGATGATTATAAGCGCATTTGCTTTCTGCTCAATGGTTATTAGCCTAACGATAATCATAAAATCCTGGTATGACTGCGGATCAGATCACATTGAAAGAGATTTCAACGGGAAAACCTTCTATCTTTATGGAACGGCAGACACAAGACAAACGGCTGATGATGTTGTTAAAGCTGCTAGTTCAATGGGTGAAGGATTTCACACAGAACTTGTAGAGGATCATGAGTTTGAGCCTGATTCACCTTGGCAGATATGGATAAGATCAAAGGAAACCCCAGATTGAACTTTGTAAGGAAGTTCGTTTTATTCATTATCGGGGTACTCGGGTTATTTGGTTTGAACTGGTTTTTTAACCCAAGTATAGATGATACTGAGGAATATTGGGAACGACAAGAAGAACTTAACAAAGCTGAAAACAAGACAATTAACATCGTTGAAAGCATCGAGTCAAAGAAGAATTCAGTTAAACGCGGTAAAAGCTTCCTCGATAAGGTCAAGGAAGAGCTTGACAAAGAATAACACCCTTTAAATATTTACACCTTAACTATTTGTTGAGTTACCTTGGTTTCACTGGCAAGCATAAAGGATAAATTTAATAAAACCAAGACCAGGGTTGGGGACATCAGGCGAGCCCGAAAAAGGGCAAAAAACAAATCAGATAAAAAACGCCTAGATCGTAGACTAAAACAAGAGAAAAAGAAACAAGACAAGTTCAAGAAAAAGGAAAAAGCTCTTGATTTGAAACTCAAAAACGAGGCCACTAAAAGACGTATTGCTGAGAAAAAGGAAAAGAAACTTCTCCGTCAACTTGGAACCGTTGTGAGGGTTAAGAAAAAAATAGTAAAACGGGCTAAGGCAATAACTGGTTCTAAACCAAAAGCCAAGAAGAAGAAAAAGAAATCCAAGAAAAAATCAAAAAAGAAGAAATCCAAGAACAAGAAGAAGAAAAAGTGATTATATGCCTGGAACAAGAACATTTGACGGTAAACGATTCAGAGAGCATGATGATTATGGCCCTAAAAATAGACCACAAGCTAGACAGGTTCAAGATCGACTGAAAAAACTTGGTTGGAATACTAGACTTCTCAAGACCACAAAAGGACGCTGGTCTCTCTACAAACGCAAAAAAAAGTAAAAAGAGGGAAAAACGATGGGAAAATCCAAAAATAAGGAAGACCCTCTTATGACTATTCAGAGGAAAAGACTTCACGCTCTTAATTCTTTGATGTCCCCGTATTATAATGCGTTTAAACCAACTTCAGTTCACGTTCTTGTTTTTTTATTATTCCTTTGAGATCAGAGATGTCATTCAAAAGTTTTGTATTTACTATCTTAAAGTTTTTCAATTCACTCAAATTTATTTCTGAACATTGTTCTATCCCATAAGGAATATGAATAACTTCATCAAAAAACAATTCCAAATGAACAAGTTTTTTAGGGTTCCAAGTTCCAAGTTCAATAGCAGTTTTTTTGTCATCTTTTATGCCGACAACATCAACCACATATCCCCATCTTTGTTTAGACTCTTTGATCTTTAATCTATATTCATTCGATATTTCAGTAGATTTATAGCCTCTTTGAAGAAGAATGTGAGCCATTTCTTTAAGATTTTTATGTTCCTGTGATTCGACCATTTTAGAACCTCCTTATTAATAGTTTCTTAAAATAGCTCTGCCAGTTGAGGTGAGCATAACGACTTATTGACACTGCAGCACCAGTCATACCTCCAAGGGTCCATCCTCCAATTACGCTAAGTTCCTGAACACTGAACCCATAAAACTGCATAAGATCCACAGCTCGAAGATGTCTAATAGCATGTGTCCCCATATTTCTTGAATGTGCCTCAATCTTCAACTCAGTTTCATCTATGAGCCTGATATATTCTTCAATAGGGTAGGTTAATCCTGTGAACGCCTTTCGGGCTTGAACATATAGTTTCTGCCTGGTGAAATCAAACACACTTTGGCTAGGAGAAAACTCTTTAAAATAATCCCTAAGTTCCCCAGCCCAAGGCTCATAACTTGGATCCACCGGATAGGCCGCAGTACGAGATAAACCACCACGCTTACTTGTCTTGACATTGAACAGGATCGTAGGGATATTATCTTCGTTAGGTTTATACCGGGTGACCTCAACACTGTCACCAGTAGGACCCCTAGCCGAAGTGTTCTTATCTGAATCGTGGACTTGGCCTACAATCTCAGATACTCTGCAAAGTCCAAGCCAACCAAACTTTAACGCATTTCGGTATGCCTTTTCAGGTATATTTTCTATCCTCCTACGAACTTCTAGCGTATTAGGTAGGGCAAAAGTGTCACGTTCCATGCCTAACTATCCGTAACCCCCATATATTAACATTCCACTTCTATACAACTGTAAAATAACGGCTTTTAGCCGGAAGAAAAAGACAAAAGTAGCCATCTACATACTATAAATAGACGTATAACGTGTGCGGTGGAATATGGGTAATTTACCCATAGGTGGAAGTGATTTTGTCAAGGAATCGTGGAAGGTCACGGTTAGTTATTCGGATACCTAGTTCCTTTAGCCAGCCGTCACATTTAGTTCGGTGGATACTACCGTTCTTCTTGCGAGGAATATCTGACAAGTGCTGCGAGATGATTCCAAGTGCAATAACTGGATCAGTGTATGTATTCTTTGCGTCTTCCTCTGCATCTTCCTCTGTCTGTTTATTCAAGAACCATTCTTTTCGTCTTTCATAGATGGCTCTTAGTGTCTCACATCGTTTATTTTCAGAAGAATTAAGATTGCCACATTTGAAGCAATCACCAAAATTACATAACGATTCATCCGGCATCTGCATATCCATGAGACCAATCCGTTTCTTCCAAGGTTTATCTCCATGATTTGGGAACCACCTTCGGTAGGCAACTGCTTTTCCATGTGATTTTACTAAAAACTCGTAATTCAAAACAAAGTCTCTTACCATCTTGTCAATCATTTTGGTGTGAAGTACGACGATTATCAAAACGTATCCTTTACTTCTTATAGCTGCTATGAGGTTGACAAGTTTTTTTTGATCTCTGTCTTGCCATCCTCTGGCACCTCCCCCAAAGTGAAATTCGTCCAGAACTATTACTTGGCCTCGTTTTAGTGGGCTGTTTTTTCCTACGAGGCATTGTATGTGTTTTCTTTCAAATGCTACATGGCTGTGGTCTTTTTGTGGGTCTGGTGGTGGTGTGTCTACTATGTGGAAGTTTGGGTCTAGTTTTTGCGCCCATCTGAGTGCTATATAGGTTTTTCCTAACCCTGGTCCTCCGGTGACTACTATTACTACGCTTTGGTTTGTTTTTTGTTTTCCTCGTATTTCGTCCATGATGTGAGTTGACATTCCAGGTCCTCGTATGTTTATTGTTCGTCCATATTGGTAAGCTCGGAATCCTTTGTCTTTGAGATGAGAGAACCCTGCTGGTAGTGGCACGGTAGGATCAGCTACTTGCCCTGGTGCCTTTCCGGAGTGTTGAGTCTGTTTAATGGCTGCATAGGTCATGCCTAGTTCCGGTTCTCCGGTAGTTACAATTATTTGTTTACTCATCTTCTGGGTCCTCTTCTCTTTGTTGTGTTTCTTCTCTGATATGGGAGGGCATTCTGTACGGTGTTTTCTTTCTGGTTATCTCTTCTACGGTGTCTCCGCCATCTACTAAGACTGTTTCAGTTTGCCATGTGAGTCCAGCGTATTCGTAGGCTTCCATTATAACTAGGTCCATTTCGGAGTAATCGATGTATTCTGCTTGTGTTAGTGTTGGGCTTATTATGTTTGGATCGCTCCAATCAATTTCCCCTTGATGTCTACTAACTGGTCTGGAATCATCGTATAAAACTGGTTCAAAGTCTTGGTAATCCTCATCTCCGGTATCAACGACTCCTGCTATGTTTGGGTTGCTCCAGTCAATTTCCCCGGGATACCTTCTTACTGGTTTAGTTTCATCATCCAGTAGTGGGGCCTCTATTGATCCTAGTTCTAGTCCACAGAACGTTAAAAACTCGTATTGGGGTTCCATTATTGTGTATCTGTCTGATTGTTCGATTTTTACCCAGGTTGCCCACTTCATAGGGAGGTTATTTATTTTCTGTCTTGTGCTGTTATCGTAGTCATAGCTTGCTGCGTGGTTTGTTCTGTCGATTTGTTTGAAAACGATTTGTGGCATATCGAGTTTTTCTTTATAGTTTTGATCGACACCAGTTTTACTCATCTGGGGGCGGTCCTTTTGTCTGTCTTAGTAGAATTAGGTAGTGGCTGAGGTATAGGGAGTTAATTAGGACGTAGATTAGGATTCCTATGCTTAGTGGGGTTCCTATTCCTACGTATAGAAGCCCAAAGTGGCCGAGCATCCATAGTATTGTGAATCCTTGGAGAAAAATGAGTCCGTACGGTTTTCCTGGTTTAGTAATCCCCATTTCCTTGACGGCCTCAGATATTTCCTCCTGTGTGATACTTTTCTTTGTTTTCTGATCCTTATCCCAAACGCCAGGTTCTTTAGGGGACGGAGCAAAGAAGTTTTTTATATCATCCCATAGTTTACTTATCATAGGCTTTCAATTTCCTTTCTTTCTTCCCAATCTTTGAATTTTTGATATTTTTCGTTCTGTTGAAGTTTATCAAAGAATCCCGGTTCCTGCGGGACCGGATCTGTGTTAACCTGCATTCCCTTCATTACGCTTTCAGCTTTCAGTATGTTTGCTATGCCTCTGCCGTCTATGCTGTTCAGTAGTGTGAGGTAATTATCTGATAATGCGTCCCAGAACCTTTTTTTTCCGGTTACAACATCTCGCCGGGTTAACATATATAGTACTGGTTTGAAGCTCTCAGGTATCTTCTCGGGGGATACTATGTAGCTTAGAAGTCTGTAGTCAATTTCTCCCCTGCCTAGTTTTTTAGGCGCGGTCCCAAGTTGAGGTGCGAGGCTGGTAATTATTGGATTATGAACTTTATTTGTGTCACTCATTTTAGAACCCTTTCAAGACATCCATACCCATCAATATGTAGGTTAATCCCATTCCAGCCAAGAGCCAGGGTATATTCTCGAAGGCTTTATCTATGGCTTTTTGAATAACTTTCGCTGTTCCTAGCTTTGCGAGGTTATCCAGATCCGCGTCATAAAGAACGCCCTCAGCTTTTAGTTCATCAAACTTGGATTGTGTCTTATCATCTGGTATGATTGGTTTTACTGTAACGGTTATGCCAAGATTGGGATCTCGTATTTTTTCTTTAAGCAGATCAGGGAGGCCATCGTATCCTTCCTCTCCCATAATGGCTCTAAGGGCTTCCTCGGGTTTAACGTCTACAACTTTAGTTTTGTCCTCTTGTATGTAGCTTACAAGTGGGGTTCCTTCTACTGCTAGGAATCTGGTGTTTGGTCCTGTCCAGCCTGGTCCTAGTTTGAAGAATCTGTAGATTACACCGTCATGTTTTTTGCAGTAGATTACGGACTCGGTTTCTCTTTCTACTTCAAGGCTTGTGAATCGGTAATCCTCTGTGTTTAGTAACATAACTTCTTTGTCTGATTTTCCTAGATTTAGTCGTGGGAGTTTCATTTTTTGTTTTCCTCGGCTACATATTCTTTAAGTTTTATGTTGCAAAAACCGGATACGTTTATTTGTGGGAGTTCTTTAAGCTGATCGTTTAGCTCAGAATCTAAAGTTATTGTTCGTTTAACTTTCCCCATACATGTAAATAGTTATAGGTACTTATTTATACCTATGGGTAATTTACCCATATAATGAATAGCCGCTTTATAGTTGACAAACATAAACGCATACGGCGAAACCACGATAAAAAATCAAAGATTAGGAAAACAACAACTATGAAACCTCCTAAAATATGGAGTCCTACAATATTCAAACCGAAGCTAACTGATAAAACATTATATTACACTGTTGGTCCACAGAAAATAGTTGAAATTAAGAAAATTGAGGCGATGTTAAAAGAAGCATACGGGTTTGATGTGAAGGTATATCCTAACGTTTTCAACTGTTTTGATGTTCTTTTGGGAGAAAAAACAACGTGGCGTAAGGTTCAAGAGGTAACGTTAAAG
>SDBT01003329.1_pt1 | contig 27878 bp, 37 predicted proteins | sample 2277101 | NCBI WGS metagenome assembly SDBT01 (sample SAMN10404973, study PRJNA504765) | marine sediment metagenome | isolation source: marine sediment core GS10_PC15, 103 cmbsf | place: Arctic Ocean: Southern Knipovich Ridge | collected 2010 | reverse complement strand
GAAAAATATTTAAGTAGCTGGCTGGGCAAGGCAAGGCGTGGCGTGGTACGGCGAGGCAAGGCGAAGTATATCAATTGCATCATAAATGACTATCTGCTATACTTCCCAGCAGGATTGAGCGTCACCCTTATTTGACGTTCGACTATCCTCCTTTCGTGGCCCCGTCTGGGTTCGGCTCCAGGCGGGGTTTGGAGGGAGGGGATGACGAAAAGAGGTAAAGCATATCATGTGTGTTGAAATCACAAAAGCGGACATCTTGGCAGGCGCTACATTGGTAGAACTGATTGAAGAATTAAAACGCAGACCGCCCAAGGGTGCGATAGTTGTCACCCTGGACGACGGTCTAACTTTAATGGCCTTTTACGTTCCGCCTGAGAGGGATAAAAAGGACGTGTATAGGTTTATGAATTGGTTAGAATCCAAATTGAGGCGCGTTTAGCCCTTGACATTGAGGATCGGGTTTGGTATGCTTCTTTGGAATGGAGTAAAGGCCACTTCGGGAACCACCTCGCCATCCTTGTTTTCTCGGTGCCGGTGGTAGATGATCGAAGCATGGATTCAAGGAGCGCCGTAGGCCACTGAGCACTACGGCGTTTCTGTATGCACCCTCAAGACAAGCGTACAAGTAGTCGCCGTGACTAGTCGAGTAGTCACCTCTCCCACTGCACTGGGAGAGCACTCCCACAAAAAGGGTTTCCCTGACAAGGGGTCAGAGGTTGGCCCCTTCCCAAAAAGTGTCCGTTGCTTACGCTTCAAGCTTCAAGAAGCCAAAGAAGAAGAAGCAAAAGGAGAATCAGATAAAGTCATAGATTTCTCTGCTTGTCAAGAAGAAAATGTTGATTGGGAAATTATTGCCCAACTTTATGCTTAAGGTAGGCAATATCTGCCTAGTTGGGAACTATTTGCTCACTTTTCACTTGACAAGCCGTTATTCAGGTGTATTGTCCATAATTGAACAAGGAAGGCGGCACATGAGAAAGCGACGCGCTCCAAGGATTCTAATCAGAGGCCAAGTGGTGCTCTATGCCAGGATGCAGAGGGACTCCCACACATTCGAGCCTCAATTCAAAACCATCCAGGTAGACTTGATTCGAAATAAAACGTTCGGCAGCGTCAATGGCTTCGATGCCAAGCAGTTTGGCCGGCCGGACGCTGAGGTTCAATTCTGCCCACTGCCTAACCTGTTTATCGATCAAGAAGACTTGGAGTTGTCGATCCCCTTCCAGTTGTACACTGAGGCGCATGAGAAGTGGCGAGCGATAAGAACTACAGCGAAGCATGTGGTGGTGCTGTGATGAACTCACTCGCCGATAAATCATACGTGGACGACGTGGAAGACATGTTGGTGCTGTTTGATCCTGAAGTTCAACGGCAACTCGAAGAGAGCGCTAAGGACATAGCAGACGGTAACGTGTGGCTGTTTATGGGGTGGCGTGATGCGTGAATGCGAATCGTTCGATGCTGAGATATGCACACTGCTTGCCACGGCGACGGCTGGGAAGTGGGACTTGGCGAAGCGGGTAAAGGTGATGCGTGGAGTGATTGAGAAGTACGATGAGGGTCGGCAGTTAACGCCTCTTGAATTCGAGTTAGGATCATTGGTGCAATATGGTTAGCGGAAATGGTAATGGAAAGCATAACGGCAACGGTGCTGGCCCAAGTATGCAAAGTATGCGTCGAATAAAAGAGGCTGCACAAATGCGCGTTGAGGGTGCAACATGGGAAGTAATCGCAGTCAGGTATTCGTATGCGAATGCTAAATGTGCAAAGAATTTCTTGCAGGGTCGGTATCAAGACTTATGGCGTTCTGAATATGAGATAGCAAGAGCAACATTGCTTGATGGAGTTGAGGCTGAGGCGCTACTCACTCAACGCGATCTTCTCAGGGCAACAGACGATAGGATTCGACAATCAGCAGCGCACAGTCTGTTAGCGCACTGTGCGAAACTTAGAATGAAAGACGGACCGGATATCAATGTCAACATCGACAATCGAACAGAGTCGCCCGTTGAACTCTTGCGGCGTGAGTTTGCTGAATGCGAGACGGCGGCGACTCATAGAAGCTAACCTGGAAGTGAAGAATAAACAGGGCAAGATTGTCCCGTTTATTTTCAATACCGCACAGGAGAAGTTTTGGAATGTGCGCACTGGTAAGGATGCTGTTTTGAAGTTGAGGCAGCCAGGATTCACAACACTTATGATGGCCGCGAACTTTGCAGACACACTCTTGAGTGACGGGATAGATGTTGCAACCGTAGCACACAAGAAAACAACAGATGTACTTAGGCCGATAAGGGAAAAACTGGATATCTTTATGAAGGCAATGCAAAAGAACAATCCTGCATTCCTGGAAGGTGCAGACTACGACTCCCTTGAGTATGTGAGTTGGTCGAAGCGCAGATCATCGTTTCGCATTACTTCATGTGGTGGAGGATCACCTGTTCAATCTTCTACAGTTCATAGATTGCATTTCACAGAGGTAGCGTTAATGGAGGGCAATGTTGAGGATGCTATCACTGGCGCATTGGTGGCTGTGCCTGAAGATGGTAGCGTTACGCTTGAGAGTCGAGGATGCTCGCCATCTGGATACTTTCATGATTTCTGGCAGGATAGCCTTAAGGATGAGACTGGCTATCGGGCACACTTTATAGGCACACTTGATTTTCCCGAGTATACTCCTGAGTTCCTTGAGGCACGTCGTAAAGAGTTCAGGGGCAGGATGCATCTCTACTATCAGCACTACCCTGAAACGCCAGAGCAAGCATTCCAGGCACCACCGAACTGCTACTTCGCAGCGTGCCCGTTAGAGGTCACAGTCATCCCGATTGATGAACCTGATCCAACTTGCCAGTACGTTATCGGTGCTGATATTGCTGAGGGTGTGGAAGGTGGGAACTATTCAACGATTGCGGTTAAGGAGATTCCAACAGGCGACTACGTCTACACATGGCGTGGCCATGAGAGGCCGAAGGACTTCGCTGTAAGGGTTATGCGCATAGCAGAGAAGTTTAACAATGCACTTATTGCTCCAGAGCGCAACACTGAATCAGAGGCAGTGTGTGGCACCATACAGGACAGTGGCGCTAATATATGGTGCGACGAAGATGGCAAGCCTGGAATCAGGACCGATGCGAACACGCGGCCGATCTTGCTTCAGGAGTTCGCTGAATCGCTTTGCGGTAAGAACCCGACATCTAAGCTGTGTGACCCTGAAGTGGTGCGGGAGTGCAAGTCGTTCTGCTTGCAGAAGAGCGGTAAGTACAAGGCGAATGCTGGGGCTTATGATGACCTGTTGTTCGCTCACTTGATGGCTAACTACGCGGCGGCAAGGCCGGCGTCGTTTGCTATTCTTGATCCAGGCGAGGGGGGCTTTTCATTTTGAGTATGATAATCGTTGAGATCATTTCATCCTTATGGCAACTTCTGAAGCGCATTATAGACACGCCTAAATATGATGGAGTCAAGCCTCACAGCGATGTGCCTAGACCGGACTGGAAACCAGAGGACATTCGATGAGATTCCCAATCATCTCAGCTATAAATGACCTGCTTGAATCCAAGGCCATTACAGCACGCGCTGCTGCGAGTAGTGCTTCATCGTCTGCTAAGATGCAAGAAGCGCAAGCCAAACTTTTAGAGCATACATGGGGCGATACGGTTCACGACGAGCATCATGGCCGCGACTGGCAACTGCTCACGTCAAGTGACAGGGCTAACGTATCTGACTGGGAGCAACGGCTACACACGAAAGACTACTTTGATCAATTACGCAGTTGGGCAAGGTGGATGGCTCGGTTTGATCCACTGGCAAAATCGATTATACGCAACTACGTAAGGTACATCTGGGGCACTGGACCGCGCTGTGTGCCTGAGGGGGAAAACAAGAATGAGAAGTTGCTTGTGGTGTGGGAGGAGTTTGAAAAGAGTCAGGGATGGTTCACATTTGGTTCACAACTTGTTGAGATGCTCTATAGAGACGGTGAAGTGTTCATCTTTGACCGTGGACCGAATAAGCTTCCCAGATTCAGGCTATTCGATCCAGGCTCAATGTTCACTCCGGCAGACATAATAGATAAACACTCCGACTTCGGAATCAAGACGAACCCGGAGGATGTGACAGACGTTAAGGGCTACTACTTGAATGATATGAACGGAGGCCATAAGTTCATCCCCGCTTCCAAGATGCTCCACATTAAGATCAATGCTCAGCCGTGGGAGAAGCGTGGTAGGTCAACACTTGAAGTTGCGTTGGATGAGTTGAATGATTATCGCACATATCGCAAGAATCGCACTGTGCTTCACCGTGTGAGGACGTTGTTTGCTGTGCTTATCAATGCGCATGGCGCTACTCCGAAACAGGCTGAAGGCATCAAGCAGCAAATGACAACGGACGGCGGCACTGACTCCAAGGGGAGATCGTATAGCAGGGAGATCCAACCAGGCACGACTATCGTTCACAATAAAGGCGATGTGAGTTTTCTTAATCCCAACATGCAAGCAGGCGACGCGTTCCATGATGCTCGGGAAATCAAGCTTGCGATAGCAGCCTCTCAGGGCATGTCTGAAGTGTGGCTTACTGCTGATTCACAGAACGCTAACTTTGCATCCCAGCAGGTTGCTGAGTCGCCGTCTGTCAGGATGATTGAGGCGGCACAGCGCAACCTTGAAGCAATAGTGCAATGGATATTCACGCGAGTCGTGAATGCAGGTGTGGAGGAAGGCAAAATTGCAATGGAAGAGGCTGTAACGTGCTCTGTCGAGTGGCCTGCTTTGATTCATAGGGATATCAAAAATGAGACTGAGGCGCTTGCTATTCAGATTGATAAAAAGATAACGAGTGTTGCAACATCGCAGGTACAGTTAGGTCGTGACCCTGAGCGCGAGAAAGAAAAGATTGAGCAGGAGAAGAAAGACAACCCACTGCCGCCTCAACTCATTCCTGTTGTGCCTGGACAGAATGGCAATAACGACGATGAGGAAGCGCGTGAGGCTATGCTTGCTACAGGGTTGGGTGGGTTGGCTGAAGGGTTGAAGGCGCTAGTTGAGAACGTCAACAAGTTGGGAGGGTGTGAGCATGATGACTAACCTATCGCCATGCATCCAAGCATACTTGGCCTCCATCATTGCTTCTATCGCCTTACTTGAGCGTATGTCACGTTGGAGTGAGTTCATTCAGTTCCAGAAGAGGAATGAGGTTCAGTTAACTAAAAAAGTCAATCAGTACTTCCAGGCTCAAGGCCGGCGACTTGTCAGGCAACTGAATGCAACGAATATCAATTCAGCGCCTGACCTACTTGACTGGAGGCGTGAGGCTCTGGCTATGCAAGCGTTGCTCAGGAGGACATTCCAGGCTGCCTACATCACAGGCTACAAGCGCGCTGATAAGCAGGTTGCACAGATTCAACGTGACGCACGGGAGCAGGCTATCGGTGAAGAGGATGAAGAAGACGTAAACCTTGATGCAGATCTTATAGCCATACAAGGTGCGCTTGAGGCTGTCGATGACACGCTGGATCAATTGACCACATTGATTAGCCTGGAAACAAGAGTCAAGATTCAGAACGTGCTGGCTAAGGGTCTTGAGGAGGGGCAGAGTATTGCTCAGATCGCACAGGGTATTCAGGCTGTATTTGAATCAAGCAAGGTTAGGGCAACCATGATAGCAAGGACTGAAATCATTCGGGCGTTGAATCAAGGTGCAAGGCAGGCATACACTGACAGCGGTTTCTTGAAAGACATAAATCAGGACTTCGAGGTTCGCGTAACAGGCACAGGCAAGCCACGCAAGGACGGTAGTGTTCAAAGCATACTCGGTCCGCCTGCTCATCCTAACTGTGTATGTGCCTTGGCGCTTGATCCTGATACGGGCATTCTTGAATGGCTACTGTCAACGAAGCCATGCCCGATCTGTATTGATATTGAGGCAGAGAATCAGAGACTGATAAACGCAGCATAGGAGAGGGGAAAATGAAACACGCATTATTGATTCTAGCATTCTTGGCATTGTGTAGTTCAGCAGGCGCAACGGATAAGATCATCTCGACGCCCGTCATTGTTGACACAACATTCGTGCAGGATTTATTCTTCGCAGGCGCAATATGCCACGCGACTGCTGCAACAGCTTTAGTAGTTGTCTCTGATAGTTCAGGTGAGATATGGCGATGGTCTGTTGCGGTGGATGGGAATAGTGATGGTGAGGGTCCATTCCAGGGTAGCATACCATGCGCCGATAAGATGGTTGTGCGTTTGACTGATTGCCAGGTGACGCTGTACCGGAGGATAGAGTGATGAGCGGCGGCTAAGAGGAAAGACAATGGAACGATGGCCGACGATTGGATTAGATGAATGGTGCGGCGAATGGGAGAAAGCACAATGAACAAGCAATCACTAACAGAATCATGGGGCGATGCAGCCTTGAAGGAAGCAACTGTTGACCGTGAGGCAGGCGTTATCAGAAACGTGATGATAGCGCGGTCACAGTCAAAGAGTGGAAGGTTCTACGAACCGAAGGCGCTTGAGGGTGTCTGCCGATGCGCTGAAGGAATTAACGTTTACCTAAATCATCAATCACCGAATGAGGCAGAACAATTCTCAGGCAACCGTGACGTGAAGAACCTTGCAGCGAAGTTAGTCAACGCAAGAATGCAGGGCGATATGGTTATGGCGGACTTGGAGGTGATGGACGTTCCAGGCATCAAGGAGCGTATGTTTGAAATAGGAAGATTGAAACCAGTCGGCGTGGGGATGTCTATTGATTCACCCTTCGGCGGATATGTAATAGAGCGTGGTAGAGGTGGACAAGATGAAAGAGTTAAAGATATAACGGAGTTAAACTCCGTTGACGTTGTCTCGAAGGCAGGCATGGCCCAAAGCCTGTTTGAGAGCCAACAAGGTGATGAGAGCGATACCAGTCGCAAAACAAAACAGGGAGGCATTAAGATGGAAGAGATTAAAAATGCCGATGATCTCAAAAGGGTTTACCCTGCCCTTCTGTTGGAGCATACGCTACCAATTGAGAAGGAAAGGGACGAACTGAAAACCAAACTCAAGAAGTCGGATGATAAGTTGGAGACGGCTACTGAGAAGTTGGCAGAGATCGACGCGAAAGCAGAAAGGCGCAAAGGCGTAATCGAGGCTTGCAAAGAAGCCAAGGTTGAGTTGGGCGCTGAGAAGGTGGAGATTCTTTGCAAAGCACAGGATGACCCGACTCGGAAGGCTTTGCTTGAGTCGTATATCAAGGAAGCCGAGACCGACAAGAAGTTGAAGGAAGACGGCAAGGAACCGCCTTACGGTGGCGGTGGAAGTGACAGCGATGAAGCCTACAAGGACAAACTAGGCTTGGGTAAGGAGGTGGCATAGTGGTTACTACAGTAGATACAAACGCAACACTGAGATTGACGGGCGAGGCGAAGCTGGTATCTCTGCCAGATGTTGAATCAGGAACGGTAGTCGTGGCTGGTACGACAGTTTGTCAGAAATCAGGTGACGTTCGGTTTGTAACGCCTGCAAGTACAGTTTCAGATGCCGGTGACGCTGCTGCGAATCGGGAGGCGGCTGCCGATTTGTTCCGAGGATTCGCGCTTGACGCTTCACCTTCAGGCACAGCATCGTCTGTTAGGGTGACCGGCAAAGGAACTCAACTCTGGGTGAAGCAGGCAACGGCGGCAGCGATACACCAAGGCGATACGCTGGAGATTTTCGCTGACGCCGACAACGCTTTCGACAACACGTTTGTCGAGGGCAGCACTTCGCAGGTATTGAAGTGCATTGAAACAAAACTGAGCACGGTCGATGTTTGGGTGCTCTGCGAGCAGCTTGCAAGCAAAATAGACATTGCGCTTGAGCAAGATTAAGGAGAGACGAACATGATTAGCGAAGTTGGACACCTACGAGAAGCAGTAATAGAGAAGGGCGCTGATAAGATAGCGTTGTGGATGTGCGAAGCGATTCATCGAAAGCTGAATCCGATTCACTTGTCTCAAGGCTCACGCTTTGACAAGACGGCGTTTAGCATCAAGGAATTATGGCACGTCTTCATGGGTGACACAGATCCGATGACTGAAGGATTCAAGTTCGGTGGAAATATGGGCACTGAAGAATACTTCGGTTGTGACAAGTTGAAGGAAGATGTTTCTTCAACGGCGTTTGCAATAGTTACAGGCAATACGATTCAAAGGGTTTTCATTTTGGCGTATGAACAAGTCAAACGGATCGGGCCAGACTTGGCGACGGATGTGCCGTCGAAGCTGAAGATCGACACGTTTACAGGGTTTAAGACTCTGGAATTGCCAAAGCATGAAATCGCTGAAGGGATGCCATACCCACAATTTGGTGTTGCGGATAAGTACGTGACGGCGATTGAGCCTCCTAAGCACGGTGGAATTATTGAAATCGCCAAAGAGACAATCACCTTCGATCAAACTGGGCAGATTGTCACTATTGCTCAGGGGCTCGGGGAACGGCTGGCTACCCAGCAGGAGTACCTTGACGTTGGCGCTGTGTTTGATGCGTTCTTTGATTCAGGCGTTGCTGGAGTATTTCGGCCTTCAGGAACGCTTGCAGAATTGTTCCCGACGAACAATGACCAGAACAACTACCTGAGTGGGGCAACAACTCGGTTAACCTTGACGAACGGCATCACTGCGATTCAGGCTGCAAGGAATAAGTTCCTGGAATTGCTGGACGATTCAACGGATCAGTTTCCGATTCTTACTGATCCCGACATGATTGTTGCTGGAGATAACGACGCGGATGTGCTGCGAGTGCTTATGACATCGCAAGGCAATCCCACATCTGCGAATCTTAGCCTCAATCCACTGGGACATTCACGCCACGGATACACTGTCAAGACTTCCAAGATGGTGAATCATCACAGGACGAACAGTAGTCGAGTGCCGACTAATGGTTGGCTTATGGGTTCGTTTAAGAAGCAATTCGGCAAGAAGATCATCTGGCCGCTTGAAACATGGATGAAGCGGGGAGACGACACGTCTGCCGGGTTTGACAGGGACGTTGTTTTTCAGTTCAAGGTACGAAGCAAACAGGAAATCTTCGCACGCGATACCCGTTACGTGGTGTTCGTTGTGGGCGCTTAAGGGGGCGGTTATGAAGAACTTCCTTAAGTACGCAAGTTGCGTAATGGTTGGCTTGGCTTTGACGTTGCTGCCTGTTTTGTCGGTTGCCCAGTATACGGGTCATGGGGGAGTGATCTTCACTTTCTCTCCTGAGATCATTGGAGCGAACGGTGAGACAATGTCGAATGCCAGTGACGGGACGTGGGACTTTGGTGCGGCTAACCTGACAACCACTGGAACATCAACGGCTGGAGCGCAGACATTCAACGGCGCATTGACTGTTGGAACGGATGGCGTCGGCCACACAGTGACGTTTAACTCCGATACAGCCGGCGACACGTTTGTGTGGAGTGATACGGCTGAGAAGTTGACGATCACCGGAACAAACGCTGCAACGGCGCTTGACGTGGCGGACGGCAATGTTGTTATTGCCGACACGCTTGATGTGAACGGCACGGTTGACATCGATGTTACGACGGCTGCGATTACAGGCACGGCGGCAGACCTTACAGCGATTGTGTTGGTGACATCGAACGCGGCTGGAGGGATCGACATCGATACTGGTACAAGCGGAATCGATGTCGACCTTGATGCGACCGGGCCGTTCGCTATTGACGGTGACTTGACGGCTATCGGATCAGCAGGGGCCGATGGCGGCACAGCAGACGGTGATAACGATTTGCTGGTTGCCGGCGATTCTGAGGTGGACGGCATATTTGACGTTGACGGGTCGGTCGATGCAGACGTTACGACTTTCAACGTGACTGCCACACAGCCAGACCTGACTGCGATTGTGCTTAACGCTTCACATGCTGACTCCGGCATTGATATTAACTCCGGCACACGCGGCGTTGATATCGACACGACCGGCGAGGTTTCGATTGATGGCGGTGTGGTCAACGTTGGGGGAGGCACCCCAGATACGGCAGCTGGCGACAATGATTTGTATGTCACGGGAGACTTTGAAGTCGATACGGTTGTCGATCTGGACGGCTCGGTCGATGCCGACGTGACAACGTTCAATATTGCTGCAACGGCTGCCGATATAACGGCCATCGTCTTAACTACCTCAAATGGCTCTGGAGGGATTGACGTTAACACCGGCAGTGGCGGTGTAGACATTGACACCACGGGGACCGTTTCGATTGATGGCGCTGTTGTGAACATCGGTGGAGGCTCTCCAGGCACGGCTACGGGTGACAATGATCTTTACGTCACCGAAGACTTTGAAGTAGATGGGAATTTCGACTACAAGGCGCGGGTGTTGGTTGTCGGGCAGTATTTTGCAGACCCGAACGCCGCATCGTTTCCGGTGACTTTGACGGGTGTGGATAGCACTGATTGGATCATTGCCACGGTGAACAATCCAACGAACGGGGCCTACCTGCTCTCGGCGGACGCCTTCACCGACAGCGTCACAGTCACACTGAGCGCCGATCCAGGAGAGGCTATCCGGATCACATTCATGGCATGGACGGATTAACATGGACGAGAAAGACTTAGACGCACTCGAAAGTATGGGAGTTCAATCGCTAGAGGCGAAATTGCTTCAGGGCATACTTCACGTTTTGCGGCAACGCGGGCTAGAGGTAACTGCCAAAGCAAACCAAACCGATGGGAAGCCACTGCGTGAGGCTGACAAGAAGGGGCGCGGTAAGTCCAGAAGGTAACGAAGCGGGGCAGGCGGGTGAAGTGATCTCGCCTGCCCCTTGAGGATATCATGGCAGAAATCACAGCAGCAGAAATCATCGTAAAGATCAATGCGCTTGAGGCTTCAATCGAAACGCTAACCGATACGCCGTCGAGCCTTTCAGATGTTGAAGAGTTAGACGTGAAAGTCAAGAAGTCACAGCAGTTGGCAGGGCTATTAAAAACTCTGGACTACTGGCAGAAAAGACTTGAGTCGATCCCGACGTTTGAAACTTCATACATGGTTGACGATGGGAGGCATGTACATTGACAGTTGACGCTGCCGTACTGCTTACGCAGACATGCGATATCTACCGCAAGGCGACAACCACGACTTCCGGACTGAAAGCGAAAGTGAGGAACTATCCGGCAAGCGCAACCGTCACGGCAGAGCCTTGCTTTCTTGGTAGGGTGGGTCGCGGCAACGTTAGAGACGGACAGGCGAGGGCGCAGTCAGGCACGTTTCCCAGCGAGATGCAAGCGCTCATTGTGGCCGACGATGCGAACATACAGGAAGAGGATCAGATTGTGATGCAAACACTAAGGAATGGGAGCGCTATGACATCGGCTCAAAAGGAGAGGCATACCTATTACGTCCAACAGATTTTAGACGGCACTGCAACTCTAGGCATTCAGCAATGCTTAGTGAGCACAAAACAAAAACGAGGAGATTGAGAACATGGCAAATACCAAAGTGACAGACACAAAGAAGAAGGCGAAATTCAAGATCACCGCTGAAGGATTTAGCTCTGAGTACAAGCATTATGTGGGTGATACGTTGGTGCAATTCAGTGGCGGAAAATACGAGACAGACAACGCTGCTGTGATAGACAATCTCAAAACATGCCGATGGTGTGAGGCGGTGAGATAGTGGCTGTCAAATTTGGATTGAAGGGCTTACAGGTTGCGCTGAATAAATCGGCAGCGTTGGCTAGGGCTGTGGATAACGAACAAAAGAAGCCGATAAGAAGAATGCTTCTATCAATAGAAGGTAGAGCAAAGCGCAATGTTCAGAAGATGGTTATTCCACCCAGTACGCTTGCCAGCAAAGTAAGCCATGCAATTATAGATAAGCATAATGGTAAAGTTGGCTACATTGGAGAAGGGATGGGGCCAGTGTTCTTTGAGTATGGTACTGGCATTCGGGGTGCGCGGGGAAGCGCTTTCGTCAATGATGAATTTGGAGGCTTTCCTCCTGGATACAAGCCAAGCGGACAAATGATACTGCCTAAAAAGGGAAAGTTTATGACTTTCAAAACCAAGGCCGGGCAGTGGGTGAGAACAAGGCAGACGCGAGGGCAGCCGCCAAAGCCAGCATTGCGAAAGGCTGTAGTAGATAGCAAGAAGAAACTTGCAGAGATCGCGGCTGAAGGGAACCAGGGAATCACCGATGCGCACGTGACGCGACTATGAGAAGCGAAATACTCTTCGCCATACGATCTACACTGGAAGGCGACACAGCATTGCTCACAGCGCTTGGCGCAACCGGCACAGCCAGGATCATTTATGGCTGGCCGTCCGGCGAGGAAGAACACACAGCAGCCGATCCTGTGCTGCTTGCGTTCGGGCCTGACATTTCAGGAGGACCGAAGCTCGAAAGCGGCAACGCTGCCGGCCAAAGAGTGCCGGACTTCGAGTTGCCGCTTCACTTGTTTGGAGTTGATCCAGACAAGATAGCGGTTGCAGCAGATGCACTTTACACATTGCTGGACGATGCGACTACGGGAGTTGCATTGGACACCACGAACTACCGTGTCCTACGGATCAAAGTTTCAGGAGACATAGGACCGTTCGAAGAAGATAGAGACTGGTATCACAGAATCATCACCTTTACCTATATGGAGATTTGGGCCAAGTAATTCAATAGGAGGTGAGAAACATGGTAGCACCAGAACGAAACTCGGAATTAATCAGAGTCGGTGCAAGTCTGTTAAAGCTTGACGGCAATGATTACGGCTACACAATCGGCGAGACTACGATTGTGATTACGGACGACATAGTCTTCGCTGAGCCGGATCAAACTCCAGGGCCTATCGAAGCATTCATTACAAGAACGACTGCGAAGGTCTCGGGCCAGTTTGCTCAATCGGCTGAGCCTGATACGTTCCTTGCTGTGCTGTCTCCGGGCTCAACTGTGGCCGGCAGTAAAGTATCTGGCGGCATAACGCCTGGAAACAGGGTTAGCGCGACAACCTATGTCTTGACTCTGCATCCTGAAGACCAATCAGGGACGGTGCAGGATTTCACAATCTACAAGGCAATCTCTGAAGGCAGCATCACGTTTGCCTATTCGAAAGAGGGAGTCAATGTGTTCGACTTCTCCTTCACAAGTCTTGTGGATATGACGCGCACCGACAATGACAGAGTGTGGTCGTTTGGCAACTCAGCAGATTCTACACCACCGGGCCGGACAAGCACAGTACCGGCAGACAGCGCTGCTGCTCAGGCAATCGGCGTGGTCATCGTTATAGTTTTCGACGAAGCGATGGCACCGAGGACGCTGGTTGACGGGAGCGGTCATGCAACTTCTGTGACTTTGTTCGATGCAACGAACGAAGTTGTGAAAGCGTGCGCAGCCGTCATAAGCACAACGACAGCCACGAACGACACGTTGACGTTGACTCCAGATGCTAACCTCGAAGCGGCGGCACAGCATTACGTGCTGATAAATGAGGGCGCAAAGGATGTCGCAGGCAACGCGCACGCAGGAACGCAAAGTGATTTTACCACTGCTGCGTAGTAGTAAGGTTAATACAGCAGGGCGGGACTATCACATCCCGCCCTGCTAAACATTTCCAGGAAAGGGAATAGCATGTCAAAGGGAACATTGGTTGAGTTGTCAACAGGGAAAGAGGTTAGAATCGGCAAGATGAAGGCGAAGCATGTTCCGCCTATTGTTGCGATGGTCAACAAGGTCTTTCGAGCGATACCGGATTGGCAGGTTAAGTTTGCTAAGATGGCTTCGAGTGCCAAGAGTACTGAGGATTCAGAAGATACTGAGGATTCAGAAGATACTGAGGATTCAGAAGATACTGAGGATTCAGAAGATACTGAGGATTCAGAAGATACTGAGGATTCAGAAGATACTGAGATTGTCGATGAGGGAATGTTTGAGTTGACATTGCAAGTGATCACTGAATGGCTGCCTACTATTGTAGACAACGCATGGAATGAGTTGCTGGAAGTTATAGCAACTGTAGCAGACCTCGACAAAAGTGATGTCGATGATCTGGAAATCGAAGAGGACATTCTGAAAATAATGGAAGCGTTCTTTGAGATCAATTCGTTCAACACGTTAATGTCAAAACTAAAAAACGTCGTAAGCCGTCCAGCGACAGAGGGCGGCAACCTTCAGGAGTAGGCGACGACAGTTGGATCGACATGCTTGAGGCGTGGTACACAGAATCGCTTGCGTTCTTAATCCACTATTCAAGCGTCACTAAGAATGAGTTCGATGAAATGTATGTTGAACTTATTCTGGACTTAAAGCAAGAGGTATCACGCTTTGTTCATTTGGGCGTTCTGAATAATGTCATGGCTGCACTGAGTCCAAACATGAAGGATCGGGACAGGAAGAGCATGATAGATGATTTGAGGGAGAGTTCGGAATCGTCTGTAGCAGCAAAGCAGAAGTCGAAAGGCTTTAGTAAGTTAGCAGCGTTTGTGAAGAATCGAGCGAGGGAAAAGTTGAGTGGCTGAGAAAGGCGTAATCGCGGAACTAGTATATCTGATTGGAGCGCAAGTCAAGGGCTTCACTGACGGCATGAGCCAAGCCTCTAAAGGGCTTGCTAAGTTCGGCAATAAGATACAGGCGAACTCTAAGCAGTTGCAAACGATAGGCGCTACAGCAGGTATTGCAGGCGCAGCCGTTGCTGCTGGCCTTGGCCTTGCCGTGAAGAGTGCTGCGACGTTTGAGAAGTCTTTCTTGACTGTTGTCAAGACAGTCGATGAAGCAGAGACTAACATTGTTGAGTTGAGTGCTGGCCTTCGCAATATGGCGAAGGAAATCCCTATCAATGTCAACGAGTTGAATAAACTTGCTTCGATTGCAGGACAGTTGGGCGTAAAGGGCGCTGATAACATTCTGGAGTTTACGAAGATTGTTGGCATGATGGGGACTGCTACGAATGTTTCCAGTGAAGAGGCGGCGCTTGCGCTTGCAAGGATAGCGAACATCACGCAACTTCCAATTGAACAGATCAGTAACCTTGCGTCAACGGTAGTCGGCCTGGGTAACACGTTCGCCGCTCAGGAATCAGAGATCATTGAATTCCAATTGAGGCTGGCTGGCGCTGGCAATACCATAGGCTTGACGAACGCAGACATAGCGGGACTGTCTACGGCGCTTGCCGCTGTTGGTGTCAACGCTGAGGCAGGCGGTTCTGCGTTGTCGAGGGTGATGCTTGACATTCAAACGGCCGTTGGTGCAGGCGGGGAGAAGTTAGAACAGTTCGCAGCCATAGCAGGGCAGAGTGCTGAGGGGTTCGCTAAGTCATTCAAGGAAGCGCATGGAGCAGCCATACGAGCATTTGTATCGGGGCTTGGAGACATTGAGGCTAGCGGCATTGACGTTAGCAGCACGTTGAAGGACATGGGATTGGGAAGTCTTCGAGTCAAGGATTCATTGTTGAGATTGAAGGGTGCAGGCGGGTTACTCAATAAAACAATGGCAAAGGCTGCTGAGGAGTTCAGAGACAACACAGCACTGCAAGAAGAGTTCGAGCGTGCAGCGGGAGGAACGACGGCGCAATTGCAACTCTTATTCAACAACTTAAACGACGTTGCTATCACTGTTGGAAATGTGCTTCTGCCTATACTGAATGATTTACTTCAGAAGGTATTGATTCCGGTTGTTTCAAAGTTCGGCGAGTGGGTTGAGGATCATCCTGCATTACTGGCTACAGTGGTGGCGCTTGCCGGCGCGTTTGCAGGCTTGATGATTCCATTAGGTGCGTTGCTTGTTTTGCTGCCTGGGATTGTTACGCTGTTCACATCATTCGGACCTGTTGTTGCTGTTGTCACTGCTGGCTTCACAGCATTGCTTCCACTCCTTACACCTATACTGACAGCACTTGGTGCATTAGCGCTGGTAGGCGTTGCTTTATTCGCAGCGTGGAAACTGATAGCACCACAGTGGGAAGGAATCAAGAGCGTCTTCGTAGCGTTTGGCATATTCATCAAGGATGTGTTTATTGCAACTGTGCTTAATCCAATGGCTGCACAATGGGAATTTATCACGACAGCCATAGCAGGATTTGTCGGTGGGTTATTTGATGGACTCCGTGAAATGTTTGGAGATTTTCAAGTTAACTGGGAGGATGTGTGGGCCTTTGTAATAGGGATCATTGAGACATTCAAGGAAGACGCAATCAAGATAATCGATCTTATCAAGGTGCCGTTTATTCTGCTTGATGACTTGGTAAAAGAAAGGTTTGGGGGGTGGGGTGAGTTCTTCAAGGTGGTTGGCACTGCCGTCGGGCTTTCAATTTCAGACATGGTTGAAGGCGTTGTTGTAACCATTAAATGGATGCTCGATCAAACTTTGATTCTACTCGACAATTGGGTTGCCGGTGTTGATATTATCATTGACACAGTAAATGCTATTGCTGAATTCTTCGGTAAAGAAGGTGGGGTACTTCCAAAAATAGGAACGGCTTATGAGGTATTGAAGGAGCGCATATCGGCGGCTGTTAAGGAAACTAAGGATCAAGTAGTTGCAAAGTTCAATGAGATCGTAGCCAAGGGCAAAGAACTCACAGAAGAAACAAAAAAAATAGACATCACAACAACACTCGAAGAGCAACAGAAAAAGTTCAACGCTATAGTCGAGTCGTATGGTGATGACACGCAAAAGATGATTGACGCTACAGTTCTTATGCGCAAGAAAGTCTTAGAAGAATGGGATAAGTTCGCCGATGGTGTAGGCAGGCAGGTTGGCAGACTTAGCGCCAACCTGAAAGAATTCACTGAAGCGCAACAGGTTAATCTCAGTCAACTGTTGAAAGACGCCAAGTTCTTCTTGTCCTTCACGGCTGAAGAGTTTGAAGCGTTGAGCGACGCAAGCAAGGCACGCTTCGCAGAAATAACGGTAGCTATAAATGCTTGGCATGAGAACCTTGTAGACAAAATGAAAAACGCTGCCCTCATTGTTGAAATCCAAACAGAGCGTGTCAATGAAGCACTTGGAGGAATGAAAAAATCGTGGAAGGACTTAACGCGGGTTATCATTGCCGGTGCCGCTGCAATGCGTGGCGCGTTCACCGTTGTTAGCAGTGCTTACGACCCGCTTGCAGATCGGTCTGAAGCGTTCGCAGAGCAACTTAAAGAAGTCTTCTCAGGCGTATCAGATACGCTTGAAGGGACCGGCGTAACGCTTTCAGGGTTCCAGAGCAAGCTGTTTGCATTCGTAAGAGCGAAGGCGTGGGAAGTGTTTGGGCAGAAGGCAGAGCAATTCAGAAAAAACATTGATGCGATGGAGGATGAGGCGAGGCGCTTCCCTCTTATCAGGCTGAACAAATCATGGCAGGAGCAATTGAAGTTTATGAAGAATGCTCTTCTTGAATTCAACAGCAATGGCAGGGAGTCATTCGGATTCTTCCAGAAGATTCTCGAGAACATGGGAATCGAATTGCTTGGAAGTCAGGAAGCCCTGGAGAAGTTCTTAGAATTTCTCAAGGGTGCAGCAGCAGAAGCCAGTGATCTTCAGTCACAGCTAGGCGATGGTGGTTCTAATGGCGGCGGTGGCGGCGGTGATGTTCTTGCATCTGCAGCGGCAGCTGCGTCGTCTGCCGCAGCTGCTGGAGGCGATGGGGGTGGAGGTTTTATTCCTGCGTTGCTTACTCGAATCAATGAATCCATAATGGCATTCAGAGAGGATGCTAGAATGCTTGCTGAAATATTTATAGGCAAGTGGGATATATTGATAAGTGAAGTTGGGTTGGGATTTACTGAAGTGGAAGGCCAACTGTTCCGACTTGCTGAAGGCAACATGGCGAACTGGAGCATCCAGCACGGGAACTCTGAGTTGCTTATTGATACATTGAATTCTGGATTTTCTCAAATGGCTAAAGCAACAGCAATAAACAATACAACAAATAACAACATCCCGGTGACAGTTAATGGTGGAAATTCTGGGGCCGGAGAAATAGCGGACAGGGTTATCGAAGAAATAAACTTCAGGTTGATTAGGTAATACAATGCCGTTAAGCGTATCGGATTTTCTCATAAAGATTGACGCGAACAGAGCAACTGACCTTGAGCTGAAACTTGACAATAAATACTCTGTTGTTTCCTGGGATGAATCCTATTCATTCAGTAGAGTTGATTCGAGGCCGGGGGAGGCACCAGGCAGTATCGCTTATCAAGGATTTCAACAATCGAGGACAGTCAACCTTGGCATTATTATCGAAACATTCAACCCGGATGAATTCGCCACAGCCAAAGACGAACTCGAAGACTACTTAATCGGCTCAGCAACGGCAGGCGGTGGTTTCAGGTTGAATCATTTTACTCTCTACCGTTACGCGAATGGCGGAGGTGGAGGTTCAAGGTTTCTGCAAGATTGTTATTGCCGAAGTTTTAGGAATACATTGAATGAAGGTCAACTCCACAAGGCAGGCAATCCTTTTTCACCAATCTCAATAACCATCATTGCAACGGACCCTGACTGGCAGACGGGCGGGGCTGCATCGAGCGGCGTAACGCATACCGGGTCGGTGTTAATACAGGTTCCAACAGGCACAGTCGGGCTAAGCATTCGAAACATAACGACAGGGAAATATGTTTTTCAAGTTGACTCTCTTGGAGATGTGCTTTCAGCAAAAGATTTAACGAATCAAGATGACAACATACCGGCACCGTAGGAGCAATCATGGCAGGCGTATGGATTATCAATGGAACCTTGGAGATTCGAGTAACGAGTGCAGAGCTATACGGGCTACAGATTCAACGCATTAAGGAAGACGCGAACGGTAACCCTGTAGTAATCAGCAACGCATTCAGGGCTGAAGCGGACGGTGATGTTTTAATCGAGGGCGATTTAACAACTAGGGCTGCGAGTGAATTGTAATGTCCAGTACATTCTTTCTTCGTGATTTAACATCCGGTGACGATCACTTTGACATCGGTACTGTGACTAAGAGCCGCGAGCGCTTGGGTGGCGATACGTTCTGTACAATCACGCTTACCCGTCCCTTCAGAGACCTAAGGGGGCTTCAGGATTCTTCAGAACTTGATGTGTACTTCGATGGCAATGTCATTTTCAAAGGTGAGTTGTTCGACATTCAAACTACCGGCACAGGCGACACAGGTACCGTCACTATCGTCTTGGAAAACAAAGCACTGAAAGCAATGAGACAGCACTTCCCGCGTGGATGGTTCAACGGTGGAGGCAAAGAGATTGCAACCGGCACGCCGTATGCGAGGTTTGTGGACACTGAGGATGAGGATAAACTCAAGGATTTCTGGTACGTCTTTTGGTCTACTGCTGCAATCTTTGCTGGCCAGATTTCACTTGGAGGAAAGCAGGCAGATCGAGCAGCAACAGTTGAAACGCTTGTGCCTATTCCAATGCGTAATATTATAGATATTCTTCTTCAGGTATATAGCATTTCATATAATCGTAATCAATGGCTGTCTGCTCGCCGAGGAGATTGGCCGCACGAGATTGAGAATAGCGATGGGGGTTTCACCGATGTCAATATCTTCAACGCCATAGCCGCCTTGCAGTTTGACGGCAATACGAATCTCTGGGATGTGCTCAAGTCCCTATCTGAATCGTTCGGCATTCCTACCAGCATGGGGTTTGTCGATGACTCCACAGAGTTCTATATCAAGAATGTAGACAACGGCACAGAGCGGACCTTCAGGACGGCTAGAGATACAAGCAACCCATTCATAGCGATGGGGAACATCTCAGAGCGTCGGGACTACTCAAACCTACTCAGGTCAGTAACGGTCATGGGTGGAGGTACAGGCATCGGTAGATCGTTTGCATACTTCAATACATCCAGCACAGTTACAACTGGAGGCAGGCACAGGACGATCTTCATGCCTACAGTGATCGATCTAACCACAGCGCAACAAATCGCACAGGGTGTACTTACTGAATACGATCACGCAAGGACGAACCACTCCTTCACTGTTGAGAATTCACCGGATGTGCAGTCATTCGACAAGATCAAAATACAAACTCTTGAAGCGACGTTCGCAACGGAGATGACAAGCAGCATTAGCTTTGAATACACTAAAGCCGTGAGGCGAGCCAGGATCACGACGGGCAATATGCCTAGAACGATAAGCGAAATAGTCGATGAAGCAACGCAACGTGCTACGATTGCAGGCTCACGTTCTACAAACGATACTGTCGGGCCGGATATGCAGCATACTATCCAACTGTTCAAGGTGATAACAGATGAGGGCAGCAATATCTACACCATAAAGATGGTTGACGAATCCGGCAGTACAAGTTATCAAGACCCGGAATCGAATTTCACCTTCAAGAATGTAGCGGTCACTGTAAGCCACGGTCAGGCGCTACTTGTCGGCAGCAATGTATCTGGAATTTTAAGGCGTGGTCGAGATTCGCTAACGCTTCAAGTACTCAACGGAACGTTCGTGGATTTCTAATTATGGCATTTAGTAGAACAAGTCAGAATCCTATCTCTTCATGGGATGAAGTAATCACAGCAGGAGCAGAGTTGAGTTCTGCCAACGTAGAAGACGCCATGAAGGAAATGGAAAATGCTATGCAGAACTTGTGGCAGCACTCCAGCGATGCAGGTCTGATAACTGAGAGCATTCCAAACTACTTAATCCTGTATAGTTCAGTTCAACTATTCACATTCCTTGACACGACTTCAGTTCCTAATGTCAAAATGAGAATTTTGTGGGATGCCATTCGTGCAGAGGTGGGATTAACTGCTTTTACTTACAGCGCGACGGGGCCGCTCAAGTTGTCCGTTGCTTTGTTCGATGAGATACGGCGCTCTGTTGGGTTGAGCATTCCAGAGGTTGAGTTTGATTTTATCGTTGAAGATCCTGCTGGCGGCGTCGTTAAAGTGTTTGGCGCGCCAGATACCTATAGATTCTCAAATACTCAGGCTGAAGTTGAGGGAGCGCCGCAAGTAATAAATGGAACAAAATCCATGAGGAGACTCATTCAATTCCCAGAGTCAACTCGAAAGAGCGGCGTTGAGAATGTTTTGATTCTTAATCATGGAGGCGGTGGTGGTTACACGGGGAATCAAACCTGGAGCATCTTCCTTGCCGACTACGATCCTGGAGATGCTGAGGCAACCTACAATTCAGATTCAACGACTTTCGTAAGCGGCATTGCTACATCTTCCCCATCTACATTAACGCGCGTTGATAAGATCACAGGCTACCCAGCGTCGGGGAGTGGCCCTGTATACTTAATTGTGAGCATGGACGACGACTCAAACACAGGCGCAACGGATCAAACAAATATCAGGCAGCTCCTAGGTGGAGTGTGGCCGGAGGTGAGATTGTGGCAACCAGAACTATCGTAGTAATCATGTTGGTGGCAATGTGCTTCAACGCTCAAGCCGCCGTTAAGTTTGGAGAGAACACAGGGACCCTACCCTTACGGCCTGAGTTCCGAAGGACTGCGTTCGGAATAGTTGGCGCTCCAAGCACAGACACGCAGACAGACGATGGGAATGCGTTACGCTTGATAGCAGATGAGTTTATCATAACAGGCTCTGCAACCATTCTGATTCCAGACAATGCAGCATACAGGCCGCAACTAGGAGAGAAGTTATTCTCGGGATGGAACAACAATGTGGGCGGCAACTTCTTGTGGTACTTCACGGCAGGCGGTGACTTCTTTCTTCTAGACTCCTTCACGGTCGATGACATTATTGTTGACAGTATGACTGTAGGCGGTGGATACGGTTCAACCGGCACTACGCTTTCAAGTGCAGGCGTTGTGCAAATGAATGGAGCGCTAACCGTTGACGATACCAGCACGCTTACCGGCACAGTACAAGTAGGCGGCGGTTTCGGAGATACAGGAATCGACTTGGAATCAGATGGCGATATAAAAATGGATGGCGTTCTTTCATTCGATGCTGCAACGCAGAGCATCACGGGCACAACTCCATATCTCATGTTGAATGGATTCACGGGCGGCAAGTTGCTCTCAGGTGGCAACGAAGAATGGCTGTGGAATGCTGCAAGGTTCAGGCCGACAACAGACGGCGGCGGGACTATTGGTTCTGATTCATTTAGGCCGGCTGCTGTCTACGCATGGCTCCTTGACGCAACGGGCATAGCGAACATCGTCGGGCTAATCTCAACCGGAGTCGGGCTTGACGCTATCGGCGCGGTGGATCTGGATTACGGCAGCGCCGACGTTACCGACCATACATTCCTGACTGATTCCACGGGTGACTCTGAGATCGTCCTTCCGCTTGAGTCCATCGGTGCCGGAGAAGTGCTCAACGATACACTGGACTTTGCGCAGTTCTCCGATTCAATGACGCTGGACAACGACACGCAGATCAGCTTTGGTTCATCTAATTTTGTATTCCAGATTGCTAATCCTAGCTCGGAGGCGTTTGACATCAACGGCACCGGGAATTTCCAGAGTGATCTTGCCCACTTTCATCAACATGATGGGAATCCATCCGGGCCTGGAAACATTCTCCACCTGGAGGCAGAAGACGAGGACATTACTCCAATATTCCATATCTCTCAATCCGATGCAACTCTTAATGGCAACGTTGTTGGAATGCTAATAAACATTTCAGACGATGACGATCCTCAGTTCACGCCATTTGAATACCGAGACGATAAGGAAGGCAACAACGATCTGTTATTCAGCATTGATTATCTTGGCGGCGTTGTGATGGAGGGCGACCTCGCAGTGAGCACCGACACCCTGTTCGTGGACATCTCAGAGGATGCTGTAGGGATAGGGACTACAACTCCGGGCAGCGAACTCGACATATTAGGCGAGGCTGAGAACGCTGCGATTGTCGTAAAGGCACAAAGCAACACGACTACTGAAACCGCTATACTTGCCCTACAGCGGGGGAGGGGGACAGTAGCCGCACCGACACCGACAGCAGCCGGGGACACATTAGGCAGCATACGATTTCAAGGGGAGGACATATTAGGCAACAATGACCAAGCCGTAAGCCTGACGGCTATAGCGGACACGGGGCATGCTGACGGTGGCGATAATAGCGACTCTCCTGGATATCTTATGATAGGGACAACGCCTGATGGAAGTGCTGCTCCGATTGAAAGAGTCAGAGTGACCTCCGATGGTCTTCTTGCAATGAAGGACATCACGGGACCGCCAGCCACACTCGCAGGATTCTCTGGGATATATTCTGATTCGGGGGAACTGCAAGCGTTTGATGCTTCTGGAAATTCAACTCCTATCTCACCACATAGTAGCCGAATAATTAACGCAAGCGGAGACCCACTTGACCCGTCGCCTTGGTTTATGATTTCAACAAACAACTTCACGGGCATTCGGGTTATTATGTATATGTCGAACTACATGCGTCATGCATCTGGATTGCCTGTAAGTTCAACTGAATTTATTTGGTATGAAACAATCCCTAACAGGGACAAGCAAAATCCCATCACCTGGAGGAAGAGAGCGAAGCGCGAAGCCATTCGTGCCTACAAGTCAGCCATACTTGATGCTTCGCCCACTATTGAAATCCAACTTGCACAAGCAACGCGATACAATGAGGACACAGAGATTGAAGAATACTCAGAGTATGTTACGCGATACATCGTTGAGCCGGACACAGGCGAAGTAGTGGAACGCACACGGCTCGTCAAGAGGCGGCGCCGCGTACCACTAGGAACGTACTCGCATAAGTTGAGGCCGGGAGTAACACTTGATCCTGGCACTGGTAAGTTTTACCGAACTCGTAGAGTATCAGACGTGCCAACTCCGGCAACGGGGGAACTTGAGTTTCCAGACTTGCCACAGTGGGTAAAGGATAGACTGCCAGATTGACACGACATATCAGGAGTGCTATACTTCGCAGCAAAACGCGGGAGGAGTGATAATATGAATAAGGCAACAACGCCATTGGGAGCCGTACTGCTTTTAGTTTTTGTCGCTTTGGTGCTAAGCGGCGCACTATGCGCACTATGCGTAATTGTCGATTACAAACAAGCCCAAGCTGCTGAAGAAAGCCAGGCGACTGAAGCATCATTCGGCGCTTGGGTGGTTGAGCCAAGTCCAACGCCTATCATCCTTGATCCTACTGGACCGATACCACTAGTGACTATGTTACGCCCTACTGTAAGCGACGCTACCGGCGAGGTCGGCGACGTATTATGGAATCCTAAAACGCACACCCTGAAGATTCGGGATGCAGTGGAATGGATCACTGTGGAGGTATGGGAGCGCGCGGTATGGGATCAGGGAATAGGAAGCGTGGAACTCAACTTGACTGTCAAGCCTCCTGCTTCTATGAAAGAACTAAAGTACCCAAAGCAAGGTCCTCAAGTCTTCTTGTGGGAGATCGATAACTATTTGGAGAACATTGGATTATCGCTCGAAGAACTCCAGGCCGCCAAGATTCAAACCTGGGGCACACCGACGCCGACTCCTAATGGATCTTGGGAGTCCTACTAATGAAGATCACAGCGGCCATAGTTTTCATCGGCGTAATCATCCTGCTATTCATGGCGTTGGGCGCGTTTGCTCAAGACATCATAGTCGAGCCTATCCCTATTCATTTCGATGGCGTGGATATGATCTTCCTCAAGGTCTCTGAACCTGTGGTTGCCGCTACGCCGTTGCGAGCAGGCAAGGTTCAGATAAAGTGGCGAGCGCTTAATCTGCCCGAGAGGAATGGCGTAATTTTTCTTCGTGTCTGCGAAGGTTCGGGAATCAAAGGTTCAAGGCTCATAGGTGGTAAGTTGTGGTCAGGCTCACAGCCGCTTGCCATGCCACGCAGAGTTGTACTTGACATTCCTGTTGGGCTATTCAAGCATCAAGACGGCCGTAAGTCGAAAGGCTACACATTCATTTTGAATTACACCAAGTGGGTATCATGGACAAATATTGATGAGGGTAATGGCTGGACGCGCGTAGGGAGCCGAACTGAGGGGAGCAGTCAATGAGCGACACATTTAAGGAACTCGGCAAGATGCCTCTGGCGCTAGGTGGAATTGCTCCAGGGTTAGCAGACCTACTTGAAAGCCAAGCAAAGATTACTGCTGCCCTGCTTGAAAGGGTGGAACACCTGGAAGCCAAGGTAAACATGCACAACCTGAAAATCAATAACCATAACGCAAGCCTTAGTGGGAAGCATGGCTTGTGCGCAACCGTTAGAAAAATGCAGGAAAAATTGGAATGCATACCGGAGAAACCATAATGAGTGACGGCATCGAAGCAGTGCAATCATCTATCAACGACATGAACAAAACGCTTGTCCAGATACAGACAACGCTTGACATACAAGTTGTGCCATTGGTCAAGAAACACGAAAAGCAGATTGGCGGCAATGGTGGTAAGGGGCTGGAAATCGACGTGGACAGGCTGAAGCAATCGGAAGGTAAGCGTAGTTGGCTGCTTCGCACTATGCTTGGTTGTGTGGTGGTGCTGTTAGTCAAGGCGCTTATTGAAGTAACAATCGGATAAAAAAGAGAGGCGAGCAATATGGAAACAACACAAGTGAGACCCGAAACATTCAGGATGGTTGTAAGATTCACAGTGCTATGGTTTGCGCTGTGTGCGTTGGCGGTGATTGGCGGCTGCGGAACAATCAGAGATGCGCTGTTGTCTACTCCACAAGCGCAAGAAATCCAAGCGGCCATTGACGCGAAGGCAAACGATGCATACCGGCGCGGGGAGTCTTCAGCATTCAAAACATTCCATGAGCAGGTCGGTCCTGGAAAGCAGTACTCAGTGTTACAGGCAAAAGATTTGCAGGATTCTTTAGACTTGGCAATCAAAGGCATAGCCGATCCGAACAGCAAATACACGACAGGCACAATTGAGAATATATTACGTTCTGCCGGCGTGCCGGAGTCTTCTGCTGTTGCCTGTCGGGCTGAGTTGAATGATGTGCTTGACTATGATCCGATGCTTGGCTCGGCATTCGTTGAATTTGAGCACAGGAAAATCATCCAGTCGTATCTGGATGGCTACTTTGCTGGACTCAAGGAGGCGATGAAGCCGTTCGATGTTGCGGCTGGAATAACCTGGAGTGAAGAAATCAGTTATGGGGGAATAGGTCAATCAGAGATAGAAGATTACATTGATGAAACGATGAATGCAGAATGGGAAGGAGAGATACAATGATGACCGGACTAGACTTAGCACTGAGGATTGTAGCGCCGATGGCCAAGGAACTACTTGGCGGCATGGGTGGTGAGCAGAAGGAATGGCTTGACAAGTACACGGCAGGGTTGGCATTGGCGATGGATAAACTACAGCCAGTCTTCCGTGCGGCCGTAGCCAGTAAACTCCAGGAAGAAATGGAGGCCATAGCGAACAATGAGGACCGTGCTGATTACATGAAGCAAGTAAGGGCTGAGCAGGAAGGACTGAGAGTAGAGGCCGAGCAAGAACGACGGAGAATGGAGGCTGAAGGCCATGAGTGAAACAACCAAGCCGATGACACAGAGTAAGATCAATTGGACCTCCATCTTCGTGGCAGTACTCGGGACAGTTCAGCAGGTTCAGGCTGGCACGGTAGAGACAATTGCAGATACTCAGGGCGCGATGCTTGCGCTGGCCGGGATATTCATTTTCATATTCCGGAACTGGTTTTCAACCAAGCCGCTCAAGGGCGTACTCAAATAGTTCACACCCCGAGCGATCGGGACAGCACAACCCTATTACCCCTTGTGCCCGTCTTCCCAGGCGGGCATCTTTTTGCCTGCCATACGCTCAGAATCAAAAGTACCCTACTGAAAACCACGTTTGATAGTGTGCTAGGCTATCCAGCCGTGGCATTTAGCATGGGATATGCCGTGAGATTTCATTGATCGGCATTGCCATGCTAATTAACTTACGTTAAGTATGCCTAGTTCTGTGGGTTTATTCTACGGCCGTTAAATAAAATAGCATGGCGTGAATAATTATCTTGACAGGGGAGTAGGTTAGAGTAGTATTCAGAATAGAACAACACGAAAGGGGAGAGAAAACATGGAGCCGATGACCGAGTTAAACAAGTTTCGTCTTTGTGATGTAATCACCGAGTTAATCGAAGCAGGAGGCGGCGAGCAGATGCTCGGGGATTATGCCGAAACTGTAGTGTGTAATCAGTATCACGAGAAGATCGACCGAGAGTTCAACGATGAAGTGCACAGCCAAAGCGGGGACAAGTTTTGTGGTTCGCTAGAAGTGCGAAATGGTGAGGTCTTCGCCGTCGTGGAATTGATGCCGGCTGAAGATGATGACGAACTGGAATTAGCACACACGGACGGCAAGCATTGGAATCAGCCGGCATCGAGGGTTGTCCGAGTTGCACAAATTAACAACGCCGTGAGGCGTCGCGGGATAGATTGAAAGGAAGGGGAAGCAAGCATGAAGCAAACAAGGCAGATCAGAAGACTTGAAAAAGTCATAGATGAACTAATGAAAATCCACGACGATGGGCAGGGAAGTGACGCAACGCAGAGGATGCTGGATATGACGAATAGTGAAATCACAAGGAGGGATGCGCTGGAGGTCGGCGACAAACTGAATGGCTAACCCGTCAAGCACAGCGGGACAATACGAAAGGAAAGGGGAAGCAATCATGGGCTGCGATATTCACTTACACATTGAAATCAAAATGTATGGAGAGTGGTTGCATTACAATCATCCTAGCATTAATAGGTGGTATGACCTGTTTGCAAAGATGGCAGATGTGCGGAATGGGGGCCACATAGATCCCATCACAGACGCAAAAGGGTTGCCTGAAGACGCAACAAAGACAACTGCATTTGATTCCTTGCACTGGGGAGTAGACGGCCACACGCACAGTTGGCTGTCAAGCCTTGAAATCGAAGATCTATTTCGATGGATAGAGATTCGGCAGGGTGAATCTTGGAAGATGTTTGGTTGGCTTTTTGGAAATGGGTTAGAGCATTTCCATGCTTACGGAGAAGAGGGTTATCCCAAGGG
>SDBT01003328.1_pt1 | contig 27878 bp, 36 predicted proteins | sample 2277101 | NCBI WGS metagenome assembly SDBT01 (sample SAMN10404973, study PRJNA504765) | marine sediment metagenome | isolation source: marine sediment core GS10_PC15, 103 cmbsf | place: Arctic Ocean: Southern Knipovich Ridge | collected 2010 | reverse complement strand
TACATTACCAAGATGGTCGAGGTTTTTTGTGAGGTCTGGCGTGTGCTGCGGGACGATGGTACGCTGTGGCTGAATCTCGGTGACTCTTATGTCGGCAGTGGTAAGGGCGGAGGTGGCTGTTTTGAGACAATGTGTGAATCGCGACGGCGCGACACGGCCATAATGCCCCGACAAAACATTGGCGTCCCCGGCCTCAAACCCAAAGACCTCTGCGGGATCCCGTGGCGTGTTGCCCTTGCCCTGCAGGCGGACGGCTGGTATCTCCGGCAGGATATTATCTGGCACAAACCAAATCCCATGCCAGAATCAGTAACCGACCGATGCACAAAGGCGCATGAGTATATCTTTTTGATGACGAAGAAACCGAGATATTATTATGATGCAGAGGCGATAAAAGAACCGCAATCGGAAGACGAGAGGCAAAGACGGTTGCGGGAAAAAGCGCAAGGACACAAGGCAATATACAATATCGCCGCTGATGGAAAAACGGGTCAACGTCCCCAGTCAGATGGCGGAGCGGTCAAGGACGTAACCCGGAGGCATGAACTGGCAGAATTGGGGACCCGCAACAAACGCTCCGTCTGGACAGCCAACGACCTGACTGATTTCGTCAAGTGGATAATCGAAACGCACCCAGAGATTGACGTAAACAAGTACTTCGATATTGAGAAAAAGGATGTATGGACAGTACCCACCGCCCCGTACAAAGAGGCCCACTTTGCCACATTCCCGCCGAAACTGATAGAGCCGTGTATCCTGGCAGGCTGTCCGGAATGGGTGTGTAAGAAGTGCGGGGAACCGAGACGGAGAATAACTGAAACAACTCAGATTAAGCGTAGACGAAAGACCCCCACTACAAAGCCATGCGATGACAGAAGTCCATCAGCGAACGATGTGGCGGGTACTGAGAGCAAAACTGTGGGCTGGACCAAATGCGATTGTAACGCCGGATTCGACGGGGGAATTGTATGTGACCCGTTCATGGGTTCCGGGACCGTGGCTGCCGTGGCATATGAGAATAACCGGCACTACGTAGGCATAGACCTGAATCCTGATCAAAAGATACAGAAACGCATCAGCGATGTACGCGACAAATACGCATTACTGGAATTAACAGCGAAAGGCGGCGAATAAATGAAAACAAAATACAAACACATACATTTTGAGCAGATAGAAGACTTTCAGAAAAAAGCAAGATGGTCTTGCCGCAACAATCGCAGTGGCGACGAATTGGGGTCGGTCTTTTGGTACAAGACTTGGCGTCGGTATTGTTTTTCGCAAGCAGACGAAGGCATACTTTTTGATACGGGCTGCCTGCAAGATATTATTCATTTCATGGGACAGCTGGAAGGCGGCAACTGATGAGAGTAATTTACGAACCAAAGGGCGTAGCGGCGGAGTACTCGCCTCTTGCGATAAACCTGTATCACGGATGTCGATTCGCGTGCCGGTATTGTTTTGCCCCCGGAATGGCGTACAAGAAACTCGCTGAGTGGTCGGCGAATCCGCAACCGAAGAAGGACATACTGAAACGCATCGAAGCCGACGCAAAGAAGCTGGCCGGGGATCCGCGGTCGATACTTTTATGTTTTACGTGCGATCCGTACCAGAGCGATGAGGCTGCGGCACTTACGCGCCAGGCGCTGTTGATACTGGAAAAGTACAATATGACCGCGACGGTGCTGACGAAAGCGGGCATGGCTGCCGCGCAGGACTTCGATATTCTGAAACGAAACGGCTGGGAGTTTGGGACCACGTTAAGCCATACATCGGGCCACTTGCGGGTCAAATGGGAGCCCTTTGCCGCCGATTCCAATTCAAGGTGCGTAGCAATCGCAAGGGCCCATGAGAAGGGAATAAAAACATGGGTTTCAATGGAACCTGTCGTGGACACGGAAGAAGCGCTCGGGATTATTCGCATGATGAACCCGTGGGTTGACTTTTGGAGGATTGGCAAAATGAACCACCGCAAGCTCGATATCGACTGGAAGAAGTTTCACGACGATGCGGTTAGCCTGCTGGATAGTCTGGGTGCGAAGTATTACATAAAGAAGGACTTGGCAGCATTCGGGAAGGAGTGTAACAAATGAAGGACCTGTCGAAAGTACGCTGGAAAGAGTCGATCAGGGAGATTACATAAAATGATACGGGTCTTTCCGAGAAAAACTAATTTGACGCCAGTGGACGATAAGGTCTATTTCACCGGACCGCCGTTGTATGACCTCATAGGTCGAGAAGTCTGCGTATCAACTACTTTTATCGAGGACAGGTCGAAAGCAGAAGCGTTGGCTGGGCTGTGGGAAAAACAGGGCTACGATGTAACAATAGGCGGCCCTGCATATAATGATCGTGGGACACAGTTTATCCCTGGACGATTTGTCAAGAAGGGTGCCGTGTTCACTTCAAGAGGTTGTAATAATAGTTGCTGGTTTTGTTATGTGCCAAAACGTGAGGGGCTGATTCGGGAGCTGCACATTACCAACGGATTCAATATCCTCGACAGCAACCTTTTGCAGTGCTCGAGAGACCATATTGAGGCCGTGTTCGCCATGTTGGGGCGACAGCCGGAAAAGGCAAGGTTTACAGGTGGGCTCGAAGCCAAGTTGTTGGAAGACTGGCATTGCGACCTGCTGCACGATCTGAAACCTGCAACCATGTTCTTTGCCTACGATACACTCGATGACTGGGAATCGCTTGTCGAGGCCCGAAAGAAACTCCGTAAGGCTGAAATAAGAATTGACCGCCAAAAAATGTTCGTGTATGTTCTGGTTGGCTATCGAGGCGATACGATGGCGGCGGCAACCGAAAGAGTACAGCGGGTCAAGGATTTAGGGTTCTGTCCGTTCGCAATGTTATACAACAACACAAAGGAATACAGGCCGGATTGGGAGAAATTCCAGAGAGACTGGAGCAGGCCCGCAATCATATACCGAAAGAAAAAATGACTGAGACCAACACGATAATTTGCGGCGATTGTCTTGAGATATACCCAACACTGCCAAAGGCAAAGATGGTGTTTGCCGACCCGCCCGACAATCTGGGAATGTTGTATGACGGGTACAGGGATAAAATGCCGCAATGGAAATACAAAGGCTGGTTGGATACGGTGCTGGCAATGGTTTTGAATGACCCTGACGGGCCGCATATTTTTTGGTTGAGTTATTTCCACCGATACCAACCAGAGATAATGAAATGGTGCAATGCTACCTATGACTGGAAGCAATTTATCTGGTACTTCACATTCGGCCAACATCGGCACAGTGATTGCGGCAACAACTACCGCCCGATCATGCGATGGATGAAAAAAGACGCAGTGATTTACCCTGATGCAATCCGCGTACCGTCCGCACGTCAACTCCAGTACAACGACAAGCGGGCGGACCCCAGAGGCCGCGTGCCCGGCGATGTATGGGAATTTCCGCGTGTGTGTGGAACGTTTCACGAACGCCGCAAGTGGCATCCGACGCAGCATCCAGAGGCTCTTATGGAGAGGATAATCAAAATGTCATGTGTGCCGGGCGATTTGGTGATTGACCTGTTTGCGGGAACAGGAACAACTTTGCGCGTGTGTAAGCGGCTCGGCATTGACTGTATTGGTATTGAGATGAGCAGTGCCTATTGTAAAAGAATTGAAGCTGAAAAAACGGGAGCTATGTAAATGAGCAGTGTAATCAAAATCTACAAAATGTTTAATGAAGGTTCGTGGGGTACGGGTCGGTTTACCTGGGAGAAAAATTCCCATGCCGCTCGTGCTTTGTGGGCCCTGTTGATCACGTCGGGCTTTGAGTTTGCCATCGATGATCTAATTGAGCGCGGAAAGCTCTGGAAGAAGGCGGGAAGGTACGGGGACCGGTGCGACGGGCCGGGCGAACAGCATTATACTTTGGCTGTTCGGTCGGGAAATCTCACGTTTGCTTACGCCTACGAAAAGCTCGTCGGGCGGGTTCCGTTTATTGGGACGAGTCTGGATTATGACTACACGGCCAAGACTCAGGGGCGGGTGGTTGAAGATTGTGAGTTTATGTGGGAAGGTGAGACGGTCAAGGTTACTACTTTCCGGGATGATGAACATGCTCTGATCGCGTGTGCGTATCATCCGCAGGACGATGATGACTATTCACGGCGCAGGATCAAGCGGCGGTTCAAGATCACGCATGATATGTGGGCGGCGGCGAATCGGCTGCAGAAGAAGGTTGACAAGCTGAAAACAGAGGGGGTGAGCATCGACTTCAAGGCAGGATGGGGCTATGCGATCTCTGACCGGCGGAACCGAAAGAATCCGGTCTTTTATGACTCCACGGGGGAAGTCGAAGGGGGCCAGAAAATGGACACATACAAACCGTTTAAGACGTTAGCAAAAGCGTATGACGCGGCTGTGTTACTGAAAGAGGTGAAGCCATGAAGATAGGGCTATATGCAGACGGCACATATTTTTGCAAGTGTATTATATGTAGTAAGGTGTTCCGCGGTGATAAACGCGCAGTATATTGCTTACGATGTGCTGCTAAGAATATCCAAGCCGAACTCGACAATCATCGCTGGATACCAGTAGAGGAACGATTGCCGGAAAAACATGGTAGAGTATTGGTTGTTAAAGCGGGAACCATTACTGCGCTTTGGCTTATCGGGAAAACCTTTATGCAACGCAAATTATGGAAATATAGAGGTATCACCCACTGGAAACCAATAATCCTACCAGAGCAAGCCCTGAAAGACAACAAATGACAACCCTGCTGATAATCTTACTGGCAATCGCAGGACCGTATCACGATCCAACAGGGCAGTTGCAGATACTATCTCATTTCTGGTTACGTCCAAGACCGGTAGCACGAATGATCACTGACGGCAATGAGAGACTGGTATATTCAGCAAGGCCAACAACATTGAGGACGTTTGCAGAATTTGCACTGTTTTACAGAGGCGGGATAAACTTGCCGCCGCCGTCTGCCCCGCCAATGAGCGAGTTTGAGCAGCGGGCGAAATTAGCTGAGATATTGTTTATGAGGTGAAGCTATGAAAAGGCCAATATGGAAAAGAGTATTCCAAACGCGGCGACAGTGCTGGGTTCGATGTTTTCAGTATTTCCGGTTCGGTGTGTCGGACGGTAAGACATCGCAGGCAAGGCCAGCCCCGCACATGGTCAGGAGAATCGCCCTGCGGCACAACAGGCGTGCGTGGTGTTTTTGGGGATTCAGGAGGCAAGCATGAACAGACGTGAGTTTACGAAGGCGGCAATACTACTAATCCTGTGCCTGCTCATGGCAGTGGTTGCGGGCTGTGTAACAATGACCTATGAGGACGCCGAGGGTAACATTATCAAATACGAGCGTTTCCTGGAACAGGAGATTAACGAGGTGTTGCTCACCTTGCCCAACGGGGCTGAGTTTCTGCTTGAGGGCCAGAAGTCGAACTTGCCGCACGTTATGATTACATCGACCGGCATTGAGATCGGCGGGGAGGATGTAAAGTAATGGCAAAGTTAGACCCAAACTACAAGCTGATACGGCGAATCGCTGAGTTGAAAGAACAACTCGCCATCGCTCAGGAAACACGTCGCTGGCGTAAAACCGAAGATATAACGGGCGAGGAAATGGACTATGATAAAATAGTTGAAGCCCTTGAGGATTGTGCAGTGATTCCAAAGTTTGTAACAATGGCAGAGATATTCTTAGATGAAGGCTCTGGTTACACCCACTGGCGTCCCATTGACCTGCCAGAACGGGAGGACAAGCCATGTGGTACTTGATAACAGGTTGGATTTGTATGTCAATCGGAGTTGTAATCGGGATGTGGCTGCACGGAATGTTTGACATGAATAAGGAGCAAGACCATGAGTGAGCAAGAAGAACAAGATGAACTCGAATACGACGATAGGGATTGGGGGGATGGAGGATGAGTAAGCAACTGAAACTCGGCGAAGATTATCGCAGCCTGAAAAAATGGAAGTATGAGACGTTGGAGCCGATGGAGTGCGAAGTGGATATCCCACACAATACTTACAGCGAGTACATTACGTTATCTGGTTTGGGTTTTTTGCACGTCCATCCCCGCTACGCTTGGGACGGTCCCAGCGGCCCCACGTTCGATACAAAGACGGTTATGCGGGCCAGTCTGTTCCATGACGCATTGTGCCAGCTGATACGCGAGGGGCTGCTTGATAAGAAGTATCGCCAATATGCCGACGATCTGCTCCGGCAACATATCCGGGAGGATGTCGAAGAGGTATATCAAGAGTTGTTGAAAGCAAGCGGATTCAAGAAAAGTATCAGCGGAATTTATAGGGGCTGGAATAGATTCCGGGCAAATTATTGGCATTTGGGCGTCAGGGCGTACAGCAGGTGGAAGGGCATGTAATTTGACCCGCAAAACAAAAGGTGCACACGGATTCGAGAACAGGGATTATACTGCCGACGAGGCTGAGTACCTCAAAGCCGTGGAGAAATACTGCCGCGACGAGGGGATACGGTTTCCAGCCCATACAGACTGTTTTCATGTCCTGACAGTCATTTTAGGCTACGTAAAGCCGGATTGACGCAGAAAAACAACACGTCTGAATAAATTTATCAACATTTATGTTGCCATAACCCCCCAAAGGCCGTATATTCTCTTATATGGCGAAGACGAAAGCTAAAAAGCGGGTTATTGCCAAGAAATCACCAGCCACGAGGGGGCCAGGCAAACCAAAACGTGTGTTTACCGACGCACAATTGGAGGAAATGGCTGGTTATGCCCTTGCCGGGTGTCAGACAAAAACCATCGCGAATTTAATGGGGATACCACGAGAGACAATAGACCAGCGTCGCGATATACAACAGCTATTAACAAAAAAGAGGTCGCAGCGTAAATTAAAGCTGCTTAGGCAACAGAATAAATCAGCAGAAAAAGGCACTCCGGTTATGTTGATATGGCTCGGCAAAAATGTACTGGACCAAAAGGACCATGTGGAGAAGACCGTTGGCGTAACTGACGCGTTAGCGGATTTAATGAAAGATATTGGAAACAATGGTAAGGGTCTCCCAATCCAAACTTGATCCGGCTTTCGAGAAGAATCTCCGTGATCCGTACTGGCGGCTCAATAACCTGTATTGGATCATTGATGAGCATTCTAACCGTGTGAAGTTTAATATGCGGTACGCCCAAGAGAAGTTTTGGTCTGATATGTGGTATTGGAACCAACTACTCAAGAGCAGGCAGCATGGATTCAGTACAGAGATTGACTTAATTGGGTTGGATTTATGTTTATGGAACGATAACATCGAGGCGGGGATTATAGCTCACAGGCTCACGGACGCACAGCATATCTTCGAGACGAAGATTAAGTATCCTTACCAGAATTTGCCAGCGGCGATCAGGGAGCGAATACCTGCTGTTAAGTGCGATGCAGGGACCTTGCGGCTGGCAAACAACAGTTGCATCCGGGTCGGTACTTCTATGAGGTCGGCAACGCTTCACTTCCTGCACGTCTCGGAACATGGTAAGATATGTGCAAAGTTTCCCCAAAAGGCGGAAGAGTTAAAAACAGGCACTATGCCAGCCTTGCATGAGGGCAGTTACTATTTCAATGAATCGACAGCCGAGGGCGGGGCCGGTGATTTTTATGACGGGTGCATGCAGGCCAAAGCAGATACGGCAGAATCCGCCGCATCGGGTATCCCTCTCAATAAAATGCAGTGTAAGTTCCATTTCTTCGCATGGTTTGACGATCCGAAGAACGCCACTGAGCCGGTAGGTATCACCGTTTCCGATGAATTAAAGAGGTATTTCAAGAAACTACTCGTCGACCACGGGATCGAGACAACGGACCGCCAACAGGCATGGTATGCCCTAAAGAGGGACGGCGCCCAAGGGTTAGGCAGATTGATGAAGCGAGAACACCCAAGTTACCCAACAGAGGCGTTTGAACAGTCTGTAGAGGGTGCTGTGTTCGGCGTAGAGCTTGAAAAGGCTATGTCTGAGGGTAGGATAAGGTTCCTGCCTTATGACGAGACACAGCCCGTCTCTACGTTCTGGGACTTGGGAGTAGGGCATCCGACTTGTATCCTGTTTGTGCAGTTCGTACAGTCTGAGGTTCGGATAATCGACTACGAGGAGGAGGCCAACAGGGGAGTAGCCTATTTCTGCAAGGTCGTCAAGGAAAAGGAGTATATGTACGACAAGCACTATTTCCCGCACGATACAGCGAAACGGGCCATATTGACGGCAACACCATTGCTCGACACGGTTGGCGAACTGCTTGGGGTGAACAACGTCGTCAAAGTCGAGAGGTGCAAGAGCAAGGCAGACAGCATCCAGGCGGGCAGGCAGGTATTCCGATACTGTTACTTCGAGAAAGAAAAGACTAAAAGGCTCACAAAATGCCTTGGGTTTTATCGTTATGCGTGGGATGATGACAAGTTGAAGTATCAAGACAAGCCTGTAGATGATTGGGCGGCCGACGGAGCGGACGCTTTTCAGGGCCTTGGCATGGTGTGGATAGAACACGAGATAGGCGGCCAGCGGTTGGGTTCGACCCATCCGATAGCGGGGAACATGGCCGAGAAGTTAGGGCAAGGAGCTTACGACAACCATATCCTAACCAGGGGCATGGGGTCGTATAACAATAATGTGCTGGCGAGATAATGAACGAAAGGAGCGCATAGGCGTGGAAACAACGGATGATTTCTTGACAGGCGGCGGGGATGTAGGCTTACCGTCCCGACAGGCTGAGAACGTAACCAAAACAGCCGTGCGGCAAGACGATAGCAGCGAAGCCGCTCGCAAGAACCGTGCCCGCAGGCGTGCTGCGATTGGCGCTCCAGGCGGTGTGCCTCCGCAGTTGGGTACTCCGGGCTTGTTGGGTCTTAATCCACTTAATGCGGTGAGGTAGTAACTATGCGACAACCAACAGCAACCGAAGTGCGAGAAATGGCAACGCGGGAAGACCCCCGGCTTGCCAAGATGTCAGAGGTTTTAGATGAGATAGCCTTTGCTTTTCTCGATGCAACGTTAATGGTGGGGAGTACGAAAGACGGTTCTATTAAATGGCTTCAGCTTGGGCCGAAGCATCCAGATCAGGAGTTTATGCGGAGATTAGTGGACGACAAACCGCTAACGGCAAGGGATATAAGAGAAGCACGCAAGCGATGCCAGCGGCGGTTCGAAGAACTAATGAGCGATAACCGGAGCAATTTGGATCGAGCGAAATATGTTAGCGAAGGAAGTGATCCGAGAGTTCCGTATATATTCGGCCCCAAGGCGGTAAATATCAACAAACCAGTACGGAGTAAGGCACAGGAACTATGGGACAGTATACCTAACAATTAAATTAAGCGGGTTCACCTATCGGATGGCCATCTGGTAGGCGCGAAGAACAAAACAAAGACAGCCGGTATGGGCATACCCTCATACTTGTTGTCTTTTTTTGTTGCCCGGTGGAGATATTATGGTTGACTGGAAAGCAAGAACTTTATACGACCGCATCGTCGATACCTGGAAGGCTGACGATGATAAGTATTCCAGGCGGAATACGAATCTTGAGACAATCATCCGCTGTTATCGACCGGACGAGACTCCGACTACTGGCGAGGAGCAGACTACCCGACATCGTGATATGGAATTTCTCGGTCAGGACATCTTCAATGGCGGCGGTCCGTGGTATAGTCGTATGATGGCAACGGGGTTCCAGGGGTCTCTTGTCTCTAAGAATATATCGTGGCTCAAGTACCAGATGGAACAATTTGAGCTAAAAGGCGTTGATGAGCTTGATATCTGGTTGCAGGAGATCAAGGAATATATGGCGGACGCTTATACCCGGTCTAACTTCTATGATGTCCAGCCTCAATTCACTCTTGACGGCTTAACGATAGGCAGCCCGGTCATGTTTGGCGAGGAGGATATGACGACGGGCCGAACGATGTGGATGCCGCAATATTATCGTAACGTTCGCATGTTCTATGATAAGTTCAATAACCCTGAAGGTGTGATTGTCAAAGACAAGCGATGGACAGCAAAGCAGATATTCGATGCTTTCATTGGTGGGTCGCTTAGTGATGAAAAGCGGAAAGATCGGCTAACTCTTGCGGTAAATCGATCTTTGGACTCCGGCAACTTAGGGGATGAATATACTGTCTTTCGAGCTGTGTTCAAAGTAAGCCATCCAATATGGGACGGCGAGACCCCGGAAGCATGGCAAAAGCCTGCGAATTTCCCATGGCTTTCGGTTTACATGCTGGAAACTCAGGATTCCGAAAAAGAGAAGCGAGAGATGCCCCTTAATGACAACGTAGGCTATTTCAGTCGTCCGTTTGTTGTCTGGGACTTCGAGAAGAAACCTTGGGAAGTGTCAAGTCGTACTCCGGCATGGTACGCTGTTTGGGATTGCATGGGGTTAAATCAGGTACACAAGCAATTCCTTGAGAATGGGCAACTGAAAAATCGCCCCCCTCGATATGCTCTAACATCCATGAAGAACAGGCTGCGACTATCACCAGAGGGCGAAATGTATGTGTCCGACCAGGAATATGATCGCCCACCTAAGGCACTGGATATGATCGGGGATGTTCAACTTAGCCAGGAGATTATCGAAATATACGATGATGCGTTGAAGCGATGGTTCTTTATCGACAGGTTTGCGATGTTTAGTTCACTTGCCCAGGCAAAGAACCAGCCTGTCTCTGCATCCCAGATATGGCAAATGGCGGGCGAGAAATCTACTCTACTCAGTCCTGCGATTGAGACGCATAGCAAATACCTTGAATCCGTTGATGCGAGAATGGTCGACCTTCAGGCCCAGGCAGGCAGAGGACCTTTTTCACCTGATAGAATGGCGGATATTACTGATATCGTACTGAGTAACGTACAACAGCCGGAATTGCTCAGGGCTATAGGCGTCCAGCCCGTGTTCGTCGGTCCACTTGCCCAGGCCCAGAAAGTTAGTCAGGCGCTGCAGCCGATACAGGATACAATGGCGGCGGTTGCTCCGTTGATAGATATATTCCCGGAGATACGGCATATGTACCGGCCTTACGATATCGCAGACGACATGGGTGAGGCCCTTGACTTCCCCCAAAAGAATATCATTCCGAAAGAGGAATGGGAGGAGATCGTTAAGGCTGAGAGGGAAGCGGCGGCACAGCAGCAGGCTCAGCTTATGGCTATTGAGACGGCTAAGGCCTTGCCCTCAGTTAGCGGGGCGGTAGACGAGACGAGTGTATTGGCGGGAGCGACGACATGAGTCAAGAGGATCAGATACAAGAAGGACTCAAGGAAGATTTTAAGAGATTTTTGAGACGAAGAGAAGATATTGTTACGGTAATGACAGACATAAAGATAGGTGGTATAATTTTCAGCGTTCGTGTTTTGGCACAAGAGAGTGTATTGGTGGGAGTGACGGGATGAAAAACATTAGCGTGTTTGTAACCGATAGCGATCAGGTGGGCATGCAATATGTCTGTAGATGCGGGCAAGAACAGCGGGTACAAGTCGACGTAACCCTCTTGCCTCATCGCGTAAGGCATGAATGCTACGCTAAGTGTGGAGAGTGGAATTTCGTAGAGTGGCTTAAAGATGCTGTTATTATTGACGGCATGAGGCACAAATACAAGTTCAGTATAGATTCAGTGGAGGCAACAGTATAATGGCATTACACCCGCACACACGGACCCAGAGGAAACGAATCAAGGCGAAGCGTAAAAAGGCCAAGTCGAGCAGACGGGGCAGGCGTACATGATAACCTGTGGCGAATGCGAGTTCTACGACCCACTTGGTGCCAACTTCTGTACTGGCGAGTTCTATGAGAATGCCGGAGAGTGCAGGAATGAGGACGTGTGGGAAGACTGCAACAGTGAAAAGGCTCTCGTTAGGGCTGGCGGGTCTGATGGGTACGGCGATTATTTCCATGTCCGCAAGGACTTTGGGTGTGTGAAAGGCAGGCGTAAATGAGCGCAGGTATCTACAAGGGATACAAGGCGGCAGGGGCGGATTTCCTTGCGTATCGTATGAGGCATATCTTTACGCAGATCGAAACACCTGCGGACATTGCTTTACACAATGATACATTGAAGGAAGTTCTTGAGATAATCGAAGGTGCCGAAGAAGGATTCTTTGAGACTTTGGCTAATGATATGTTGTACACAAAAATAGACAGGAAGAAGCGATTCCTGCACCGATTGGCGGCGCGGGTACTTAATTTTGGGATGCAGAGTAAAGGACAAGGGACATGAACAGAAAAAAGGACATAGCACTGGCAACGATAGCGGTGATCATTGTATGCTTGATCATGGCGTGTACGAGCGGGTGCGACAAGAAAGTACCGCTTGAAGATCCGGGGCGAATTATATCTGGAACTGGGCCATCTCTCGAAATAACCACGACTGGCGACCTCAATATCGATGACGAAAGGCCAGTGTTAAAAGTTGGGCAAGTATGGGAACATGAACCGTATGAAAATCCTTTTCGCAAAGCACATAGATATCGAATACTGGAGCTGAAAGAAGGCTATGTTAAATATAGGTTTTGGAAGAAAGACGGGTTCGAGAAGGTGGACCGTCCATTATTAACAGGCGATATGTCGGAAGATTTTTTTGTAAGGGTGATTACGATTTTTGTTGAGGATGCACCTGTTGTCATTGAGACAGAGATTATCAAGCCACCTGCCGAACCCAATGAACCTCCCATTTGGGGCAAGGGCGAACTGCCTGACGACTACCAAAAGAATTTCGGCAATAGCAATGGTGCCCGGCTGAATTTCATGCAATCGCAGTGGATCGACCGGCACACTATAGTATTGGCGGAGATTGCGAAGCGGATACTTGTACTTGAAGGTGCCGACCCGAATGAGGTCAGATCAAACAACTAAGTTCAGGGCGATATTTGAATGTCCCGTGTGCGGGTTCGATGTCCCGTACAGGATTATTCGTTGCCCGAAATGTTTGGCATGCTGTATGCGATGGATAAAAGTACTAACTTATGAAATGGCAGAGAGATTGAGGAAGGCAGGATAAAATGGACAAGAATGAAAGGGACAGAAATATGGATGATAAATTGACGGCATCAGAAGCGGTCTATGGGTTTTGTGCGTGGCTTACAACGAAGGACGAAGTAACAGAAATGGGTGCGGGCAAGGATTGTGCTCCCGTTTGTGATTTGATTAAGCAGTTTTGCGAAGAGAACAAATTACCTGATCCACGGGAGGATTGGGCTACTAACTTGGTGCATCCGAGCGGACAGTGTAGCGTAGGTACAACCTAATGGATAACGGCGTAAGCAAAAAGCTCTGCATCACTGTGATCGGCGTACAGGCGATTATCCAGATGTCCGCCGATGCTCCTGAAAAGTTCAAATATGCCTTGCTTGTTGCGGGCGTAATAGTGTTCTATAAGACGTTACAGTTTTTGATTGATAGGAAGAAAAATGGCAAGACCTAAAAAAGAAGATGTTATCGCCGAACTGAAAGCGATGGACGTTGACATTAGAACTGACGATTACAATGAGTTGTGCGGGGTACTCAATGCAGAAAAGGCCCGGCGGGCACTGTTGGACGAGGCGGAAGAGCAGGTCATCTCTCCACAAGAGGTTAAGGTCCGAGCCCTGAAGCTGGAATACGGCGAGGAGCTATACGCCTATGCCCGCAAGATCGGGCTGATCGACGAGCAGATAGCGAGCTACACTGATCGCAACACTTTATACATGGCTTGCCAGAACATCAAACCGCAAGCAACGGCACTGGCAGAGCCTGTCAAGCGGCCTGCGCCCGTGCGGTCTATCAGGGGTGTTCCTGCGGATATAGAGTTTATCTGTACGCTGGACGAATCGAGGGCCCGGAACATCAACCGGGTCAATTACGATGATATGCAGATGAACAGCTTCCTACGCAAGCAGCGTATCGAGATACGGGGTATCCAGCGGGTGATGATCGACCGCGATTACAAACCCGACAGGCGGGGCATATTGACAACTGTAATGGTAATTTCATATTTGAAGAAAGACTAAGAAAGGACAAAGGGAGGTGCACAGTAATGGCAAGGGGAAAATATAAGTATATTTGTCTTGATTGTGGAGAGGCGACCCATTTTAGTCGCCAAGAACGTATCAGGAGTAGTGGTATGCGTTGTCGGTTTTGCGGTTGTCGGGCTTTGGAACCGAGTAAGGCGTCTTTCGCCAATAATAACATACCGATCTTTCACGATAAGAAAGTAGCTTATGACACTATGATTGAGGCAAAACAGATGGGACATTTAATTTAAGAAAGGACAAAGAACATGACAGAAGAAAATACACATTGGGCGGAAGGATTTGAACACTCGGCGGTAACCACTGAGAACCGCGAGGCGTTCAATAAGGCGGCAATTAAATTTCCGACTCAGGGCGATATGTGCGTTGGGTACATGGAACAGTCGAAGTTGGTGGGTCAGCCGTTCAAGTTGCCGGAATCGATGGATAAGCTGCCAGATGACGCTTCAAGGTCGGACTTTACGGCCCAGGTCAATAAGCTACAGGGCCGGGAGTTCGCGGTTGACGTTGCAGGTTTGATCGACTTGGATATGAAAGCCGGGTCAACTGCCGAAGGCGAAATGTACGATGAGGCACTTGGTAACAGGTTCAAGCAGTTTGTGGTCAACGAGAAGATTGACAAGGCAAAGGCTCAGGCGATGGTCAAGTTCCATAACACCATCATGGGTGAGGCGCGAACCACGTTCGCCGAGAAGGCCACTACCGACCACGCAGCGGCTGCAAGGGCCTGCAACGATGTATTGGTAGCCCACGCAGATTTCGGGACTCAGGACAAGCTCGACGTCCAGACAACCCGGCTCCATCGTGCGTTATTGAGTAAGACGGGTCTGACAGCCGAAGAGGCTGAGAACGTATCTAAGTTCTTCAAGGAAGGCGAGGGCGCTACGAATCCGGTGCTGAGACGAGTTATGTTGAACGCACTTGCACCGCTCGCCACAGAAGCAACAACTGAATCAGGCAAAGGTGGGACTGCTGGTCCAAAAGTAAAGACTACAGCCCAGCAACTGCCGAAAACGGCGGCGGCTATGGGCTGGAAATAAAGCACCCCGAAAGGGATAATGCTCTTGATAAAAATCAAGATAATGTAACCGTTGGTTGCACCTTGCGACACCCGGAAAGACGGGGAGCCTTAGCAGGGCAAATTGCAAGGTAGAAGCCTCGTAAGAGACAACTTCTCCCGAAAGAATCGTAACTGTAAATATTCTTTTAGGAGACAACCAATGGCAACTAAGACATTGGCTAACAGAGCCAATCTGTACGACGTACAGAAACTAAAAGCGCCAGACGGCGGCGCTGTCGAAATCACCAACACTTTGATTGAGCGTAATGACCTGCTCTTTGACCTGCCTGCTTTGCCGTCTAACGGTGGGCTCTTTCATCAAGGTGCAAGAACATCCAGCCTCCCCGGCGCTACCCTGACCAATATCGGCGGTACGTGGGGATCCACAAAGAGCGAGCGGACCCCGTTCGTCGAGGCACTGGCGACTATCAGGTCAAGGTTCCAATCGCCGAAAGACGTACTGCAATCCGAGGGGCCGGAAGTATCCCAGATGCTTGTTACCGAGGAGAAGAACGATCACCTCGAAAGCATAGGCCAGCAATGGTCAAATCTGATCATCAGTGGCCCGGACGACCAGGACCCGAAACAGAATTCCATTGTCGGGCTTGCCAGCCGTGCACCGTACACCACGATTGACAATGAGTTCACTTATGACACGGGCGGCACGGGTAATGACCTCAGAAGTGCATGGCTCATGCAACTCGGTCCGTCCACGGTTCACCTTGTTTTTAATCCCAACCACCCGACGCTGGGCGTTGAGATGACGGACAAGGGTGAGGTGTTTGTTATCGACCCGAGCGCGTCGTCAATCGACGCTGCTGAAGGCCGGTGGGACATCATCATCGAATTCATGCTCCAGCAGGGCTTTGTCATCCGCGACCAGCGGGCAGTCAAGCGTATCGCCAATATCGACGGCGGTGCAACTGCTACCCCCGACCCGGAACTGATTAACAATGTCATCCGGGCCAGTATGAAGCACAGCGTCAACCTCCAGAAGACGTGGTTCCTGTACTGTGATGCGGATGTCCATACCCAACTGGTACTCGGAGCAAACGACAAGCTCAAGGTGTTCATGTCAGATAAGAACATCTACCAGACGGTGCTTCCGATGATCGGTCAGAACATCATTATTCGGCGACTGGATTCTCTGAATCACGCGCCGAGTTCCGGTGAGACCCGGATAGTTGCGTAATGCAGATGTAAATGAACTTTATTAAGGAGCTATGAGATGGGTTTGTTAGAAGATTTAGGAGTGCTGAGTAAAGCACAGGATTTTACGGATGGTGCTGCGGACAGTACCAATGTTATTGCTCTTGGAGCGATTCCCGATGTCGGATTTAACGACATGTGGCTTGACATCGAGACCGAGACCAAAATAGGGGGATCGGCTGGAACGAGTTCAACGTACTCTTTCGCATTGGTTGTTGCGACCGCCGCAAACCTCACCACGTTCAAGACGGTTTTGACGGTTGACATTCTCAATGACGTTGCCGATCCTCGAATTGCGGCGGTTAATCGCAAGATTGCAAGCTGCGAGGTTGGTATGATGATTTCAGAGTTGGCGGACGCGACCTATGCGTTTCTCGGTCTGATCGTAACTCTGGCTGATGGCAACGGTACGGCAACAGTGAGTATCAATGCCGCGATGTCGCCGAGCAAGCCGCGAACGCGCGATGATGTCCAGGTAACCCGGTCGAATATCAGTTTGCCGAGTTAATTTCCAAGGGGGCGGTCGGCTCCTGTCCTTGGCTGGCAGCCCCCGTAACTTACTTTTAAGGAGTACCAAAATGAAGAAGTTTTTGATAATCGTGCTGTTGTTTGCCTGCATGGCAGGGGCAGCGCAAGCTGCTCTGAGTTTCGGGCAAACGTTTTACGACAAGAATGTACGAACGGCCTTTTCTCGTAACCCAAACGACCCCCTTCGCCAGTTCATAGGTGAAGTAGAGGGTATGCTGGACGGGACCGGTTCCACGAGGACGACGAATATTTTGCTTGCTCTGGCTACGGAAGACCCTACGTCTACCGAGGGTCGGTTCTATTACAATACCACCTTAAACGCTTTCCGGGGTTTCAATGGTACTGCATGGGAGACGTTTCAGGCAGGCGGTAACTTCGCTTCACTTGATGAGGCTTACGATGGTGGTTCTGCTATCTCGGTTGATGATGGTGCGGTAACAATGACCGGAAGTGATGCAGCTGGCAATACAGTCCTTGCGATAGTTCAGTCGGACACTGGGACTGCGGTAGGAGTAACTCTCACTAACGCCGGTACTGGCAATACCATTGATATTCAGAACGCCCAGGCCGGGACGGATATCGAGGGTACTGATGATACATGGAATGTTGCAACGACAGGCGTAGGGACTTTCCTGAGTTTCGTTATGGAAAACAGTGGTATTATAAACAACACTACTGATAACGAGATTGAGTTTACCGAGAATAGTGAAGAGTTCAGTTTTGCTTTCAATGGTAATACGCTGACTTATGCAACCGATACCGGGATTGACGCGATTGACTTCGGCGTAGTGGATTCGTTGTCTGGCATCAATGCAATCGCTTTCGACGTTGCTGTTGCGAACACTATTACCCAGGCGGGCACAGGTTCTGGCGACGATCTCACTATCCAACAGACGGCAAGCAGTCAAGATGCAAGTCTTATCTTGCAATCGACCGGCACAAGTACGTCAGACGCGTTAAGTCTCATTTCGTCCGTAGGCAGCACTAAGATCTTTTCGGCTGACAATCTTGATATTGACGCCGCAGACGATATTACAATCGATACGGCGGGCGGTCCTATCACGACTACGCTTATTGGTGGCGATTTTGCTGTTGATGCTACTGACGCGTCTATCGTATTGGATGCCGGGGAAGCAGTTACCGATGCAATCAATATCGACGCTGCTGCTGGTGGTCTTGATGTAGATGTAGCTTTGAGTATATCTCTGAAGTCTACGGAAAACACTGCTGATTCGATTGAGATTGTGTCGACTGCCGGTGGTATTGATATTACCGCTGCCGGTGGATCAAGCGAGGATATTGATATCGTCAATACCGCAGGTTCGGTAAATATCACGGCTGGCGAGAATAATGCCCTTGCTATGGTCCTGAAGGTTGATGCCGGGTCGTCGGAGGCATTGTCGCTTCTCGCCATTAAGGGAACAGGTGCATCTGCCAGTACTGAATCGGATGCTTCCATTCAGCTTGAGTCTACTGTTGGCGGTATCGGTTTGCTTTCTTTGTTGAATGGCGACAATGCAATTCGGATAGAAGCAAATGGCGGTGCGAATGAGAATATCTTCATTCAATCTGTACAGGGTACCGGTGCGGACTCGATTACATTGACCTCTACTGTTGGCGGTATTGCGATAACGGCTAATGCAGCGTCGAAAGATATTGTTCTTGATTCCGTATTGGGTTCTATTACTATGGAAGCCCAAAAAGATGCCGCCAATGCCATCCTTATTACTGCTGATGGCGGAACATCGTCTTCTATAAAAGTGCACAACGATACAGGCGATGCTGTCAACTCCATTTTGTTACTGTCAGACGCTGGCGGCGTTACTATAACCGCTGCGAAACCGGTTGCGGTAACGAATGCGTTTGAAGTCTCTGTCGTTTATTTGGCGGCAAATGATGCCACCCTTACTATTCTTGCCAACGACTCCGGACAAATGCACATATTCCCAGACATAGATGCGGATACTGTCATCACCTTGCCAACCGCAGTGGATGGTTTGCGATATCACTTTGTTTATGCCGGTGGTGCAGAAGATGCACATGATTGGAGTATCGAAACGGGGAATAATACCAATTTTTACCTTGGCGGCGTTGTAACTCACGACGACGATGACGGGGACACTGTTGTTTATTTCTCAGATGAGTCAGATGACTCAAAGATTTCGATTCTAACTCCAAGTGCCGGGACAACTGTTGATGTATGGTGCGATGGTACTAATTGGTGGATAAACGGAAATATAGTTTCCGGGACGGACACCGCTGTTATTTTCTCGAATATTTAACAGACACTAATTTTACGGGGCGGGGCTTCGGCCCTTCCCTCTTTTTTAAGGAGTACGATCATGGCAGTAGGAACCACGGTCTACACAAACACGGAAAAGAAGAACAAGGTCGTTGAGAAGAATGTTTGGGAGCGCAAGATAGTTTATGGTTTTGTGGACAACGACACTACGAAGACGCCGCAAACTATAAAGATCAACGGCGTACTCCAAAAGATAATGGTTCTCGTTGGCACCGCCACTGACGGTGGGGCTACCTGTACGGTAGCAGTAACCGATAATGACGACAATGATGTGTTCAGTGCTGCCGCTTTGGCAGATGCCACTCTTCATGCTTTTAACGTAAGTGAACCGCTTTCTGGTGAGATAACTGTTAATGTAACGCCAACCGATCCCGGTGGTGCATGGACGATTACCGTTTGGCTCCGAGGTGTATAATGATCAATGTGGAATTACTACAGCCACAAGTCAATACTATAGGACTGGTTGCGCACTATAAGTTGCAGCATGGCCCAATGAACGCCAGTGAAGTTTTCGACTACAGCCTGAACGGTTTTGTCGGGACACTTACGGGTACGGGTCCTGCGTATCCGGGATTTTTATTTGATGCTGTTAATGATGAAATAAGTTGTGGCAGAGGTTCAGGTATTGACAACTTGTTTGCTGCTGGTGGTACGTTTGCCTGCTGGTTGTTATCCAGTGGCCGGGGCGAAAACAACGCTGGCAAAGTAGCATCCAAAGCGCAATGGGCCTTGTTTTCTGTTAATGATACTACGACTTTGGAATTCGATCAAGCATTTACCGGCGATTCTGGTGAATGGACATTTTCCATAACAGCAGGAGTATGGCAACATGTCGCCATTGTATACAATAATAATTTAGGTGCGAATGACCCGACAGTCTATGTCAATGGTGTCTCTGTAAATGTAACAGAAGAACAAGCTCCGGGCAGCGACACTGCAACTTCTGATGCTGCATCAGATTTGTTTATCGGTGATGCCGCTAACAGTATAGGGTCGTGGGATGGTCTCATTGGCGAAACATTCTTGTTTAACAGAGTTCTTTCCCCGGCAGAGGTACGAAGTGTTTACGAAATAACCAGAGCAACATACGGAGTGTAATATGGGCCTCGAAACTGAAATATCCAATTTGGCTCTGGCTAAACTCGGTGGGGCTGGAGATCAATTGAACGGCAACGCATTTATTAGCGATATCAATGACTCCAACAACGTGGCCGCCGCCTGCAAACTCTTTTTCCCGAGAGTAAGAAGAACGGTTATTATAGACCTTGCCGTTCTTGAGTGTCCGTTCAGGGCGACGATACGATTTGCCGGTTTGGGCACGGCATTATCCGATGATAGTGTTCCGGAAATAGGCGCGTGGCAATGTGCCTTTAATCTTCCGGGCGATTGCTTGCAGGTAATTAGTCAATTTGAAGAGTCGGCTATTTCGATAAGGAGGGGTCCGCGAACATACCAGACCGGATCACAGGTAACTTACCAGTGGGAAGTAGTAGCGGACAAGGACGGAAAAGGGAAAATCCTTCTGACCAACACTTTGTCGAACGAGGCCCACGACAGCGCGTTTATAGACTTCGCTATCGATACGCCAGAGACCGGTTCTTTTACCGAAGGAATGATCGAATGTATAGCAACCTTATTGGCCCACAGTATCGCTCCTTTGGTCGGCAGAGATATGGAATCTGCCGCTTTCCTATTACAGCAATACAAAGCAGTTGCCGTCCCAGCCGCCCAGGCGGCGAACCAAAGGGGATTCAATGATACGGCAAGAATTATTCCTGATTACAGTGGCGGCAGGTCAAAGGTCTTGCCGCATCGGAACCCAACTTTAGGCTTAGGATTGATACGATGAAAAAGCTAATGTTTTTAATGATGTTGATTGTTGCCCCGGTACTCGCTATTGTTTCAGACGGTGAATCGGTCAGGCAGTCATTCACAACGAACGGGTCAACAACCACATTTACATTTACATTCAAGTGCAATTCAAGTGATGACGTGCTTGTCTATTCACCTGTGATCGCAACGGGGTTGCCTATTGCCGCTCTCGTCGAGGATACCGATTACACTATCGCTCCAACGGGTGGAAGTTATCTCAACGGCGGGGTTGTAACAATCAGTCCCGCCCTTGAGGCTACCGTAGCTCTCAGGATTGTCAGGCGAATCAAACAGAGTCAGGAAACGGCACAGGGAGCGATAACACCTACTTCTATCGTTACCGCATTAGATAAACTCACTCGCCAGGTCCAGGACGCCGAAGACAGGAGGGGCAGGTCTTTGCGTATCCCGGAGAGCGATTCAGTTGCTTTTGATATGACTTTACCGAATGCCATTGACCGGGCCGGCAAAGTTCCGGTGTTTGACGAAAGTGGCAACATAGGGGTTACGACCGGAACCGATACGTTCACGGTTGTAAATGGGGTATATGAGACTATCACTACGGCAGACCTTATCACTAAGGGACCGTGGATCGATGTTCGTGCCTTTGGTGCAACTGGAGATGGTTCAACAGACGATACAACCGCAATTCGCGCAGCAGAGACAGCGGCAGCGACAGCCAACGCGGTTGTTTACTTCCCTCCTGGTACATACAAAATAACAGGGGTTTTGGCGACAACCGCACGAGCATATGTCGGCGATGGCGGGGATGGCACGAAAACCGTGATAAAACAATTTACGGCTGATACGGCTATCTTTGAATATGCCGATATGCGATTCAGGAAATTCGAGGGTCTGTCCTTTGATGCAGATGTTGACGGCGTGTACGCCTTCAAACAAACCACGGCGGATGCTTATACTGATTTTTGTATTTGGAAAGAATGTTACTTTGCTACTGATATCGAAAGGTGCATCAGTGCCAATCTCATCAATTGCAGCTTTATTAAAACCAGATTCGGCTACGATGGAACTGTGAACGGAAATGGCATCCATCAGGCGATATTTTCTCACGGAACTGCTGCCCGCGACACAAATGCCAACGACTTTTATGCTTGTACTTTTGCTCACGGAAAAGGCGGGAATGGTTATATAGATATTTCACGGGGTATATCATGGCAGTTTTATAGTTGTAATTTTGAGGTTCTGAAGGTTGCGGCTGTTTATGCATTAGATATGTATGCGTTGTCCTTTTCTGGTTGTTATTTCGAGCAGCGAATAGAATTGGATTCGGGGCAGGACTACCTGATCTTTCTCGGATCAGATGGCATCCGGGATACTAAAGTCGTGACTTTTGAGGGCGTTTTCATAATCTTAACGGACAATGTTGACATTAACCATTTCATTGAGATTGATGATGTCGATACCAGGGTGGCTTTTGGTAAGGGTGGATTTATGGCTTTGGCGAATAAAGACCTTACCAATTTTGCTGGCGCTGCTGACGTCGGCATACTGTCTATTGATAGTATTGAGATGTCTGGTTTTGGAGATCAAGCAAAAAGACAGGGCTACCTTCGAACAGGAAATATTGTGCTGAGGGCGATAGAAGCCGAAGCAAATACTTTGATGCAATCTCTCGACTTCGCAAACCTATCTTTCGGCCAATTCGCTGACTTTCCCTTTGCTTCTATCCAGGTTGAAACATCGGATACCGGGAATAATTTCGATAGTTCGGAAATGACTTTCCATACCATAGAGACGCAAGCTAAAGGTATGCAGGAGAGGCTACGAATAGACAATACGGGGTTGGTTACGTTTTCGCAAGCAACTGGCGGTGTTGTTTTATTCACACATCAGGAAGACTCTTTAGCCGACGACGGCACAGTGAGTTTACCGGATGCAACAAGTGGAATGGTATTCGTCTCCTGTAATGCCGAAGCTGGTATGTGGCTTGTACAAGCCGATGGAACAGTAACAAAAATAGCCGGTTCAACAAATACTGCTGCAACTGATTCGGATACGGATTTATGCGTTTTCGACGGTGGAACGCGGGGCACTGTTAGAAATCGCCTTGGTGCAACCGGCGAAATCAGGATATTTTACTATCATAATTAGCAGGAAGAAATGGTCAAGCGTTTCTTAATATTATTGATTTTGACGGGTATGACTTGTGCTTATTTCCCGTCGATAACGAGCTTTACGGGTGGGCAGTTCGGGCCGCTAATGGAGGCGCGTGCCGATTTTCTGAAGTATAACACTGGTAGTCGTTTGATTGAAAATATGCTGGTTAATGTCCAAGGGCCGGTACTCAAAAGGCCGGGCACGAAGTATATTGCAACGGCAAAGACTGGCAAGGTTCGGCTGTTGCCTTTCGAGATATCTACAGATGACGCATATATCATTGAGGTGGGTAATGTTTATATGCGGTTCTATCGGAATGGCGGCCAAATACTTGATGTCGGGACACCCGTCGAGATAGTAACTGTGTTCGATGTAGATGAGTTATCGAGTATCCAGCAGGCAATGACAGACGATATGATGTACCTTGTAAGTGGCGCCGATCCGCCCCAGGTTCTCGTCAGGACGAGCCACACTGATTGGACTATTGCCGACGTAGATTTCCAGACAGGGCCTTTTTTGCCCGAAAACGAGACAGTTACAACGATAACCCCGTCCGCAACTACCGGTTCTATAACTCTGACGGCAAGTACAAGTATCTTCGAGGATACCACCGGCGCAAGTCATATAGGCTCGATATGGGCCATAAATCAGGTTGGCGGCAACCCGGCTATAACGGGCGACTTCACGGCTAACGGCAGGTCCGTGGCAACTGCCGAGTTCACAGGCGGGTATGGTTTTACGACGTCCGGGGAGTGGGTCGGCACTGTTACGCTCCAGAGAAGTACAAACGACGGCATATCATGGCGGACGGCATTGGGTCCGTTCATAGATACGAACTTCGACAATCCCGCCGAGACCGAAGAGGATGGCGCTATCTATCGGGCGGTGATGAGCAATTATACAAGTGGTACATGCACTTATAATATCACCGTCACGGATGACGTGAACAAGGGCGTTGTGAGGATTACAGCGGTTGCAAGCGGTACAAGTGCTACGGCAACGGTCCTCAATACTCTTGTCTCCACGAAAGCGACTGTTTCCTGGCGTGAGGGCTATTGGTCCGATTTCCGTGGATGGCCCAAGACCGTAGCATTCCACCAACAGAGACTTGTATTCGGCGGCTCGACTTCATTCCCACAAGTCCTCTGGTTCGGGAAATTGGATCCGGACGATTACGCCAATTTCCTTGAGGGCACACTGGACACATCATCCTTCACGGCGGCTCTGGAGGGCCAGAACCCTATCAGGTGGCTGTTATCCCAAGATTACCTTATCGTGGGCTCAAGCGCCACCTGCGGCATCTGGGGGAAGCGTGGCGAAGCTGTAACACCCACGAGTCCGGGGTACCAAGAGCAGACCAGGCATGGCGCGGAATCGGTACCGGCAGTGTTTGGCGGCGACTCGATTCTTTATATTGAAAGAGGTGCAAGGAAAGTCCGGGAGTTTTCTTTCAATTTCCAGATCGACAAATACATTTCACCTGACTTAACGATACTGTCCCCGGAGATAACCGAGAGCGGTATCGTAGAGGCATCGTTCCAATTAAGGCCTGACCCGCTGTTATGGTGTGTGCTGGACAATGGCGATATAGCGACTCTTACGTACCAAAGAGACCAATCCGTTGTAGCATGGACGAATCAGAACACAGCCGGTGATTTTGAGAGCGTAGCGGTTATTTCCAGTGGTGAGAGTGAGGATGAAGTATGGTTCAGTGTGAACCGCGACGGGACTCGATTCATAGAGCAATTGCAGCCCTTTGACTGGGGCGATGATCAGAATGACGCATGGTTTGTTGATTCCGGCCTTGATTATGATTCGACTGCAACTGACACCTTTGCGGGTCTGGACCACTTGGATGGCGAAATTGTAGCGGTGTGGGCCGATGGTATCGTCCAGGAGAGTGAAAGGGTTGCCGGTGGCACGATTACGATAGACATATCGGCCAACCGGGTAATCGCTGGCTTGCCTTTTACCGCCAAACTTGAAACCTTGCCGATCCGAGCCGACCCACAGGATTACACTTTGAACAAGAAAATAAAACGCCTGTGGGTCGACTACTTTGAAACCGGGTACGTTCGATTCGGGAACGGGCCAAATAGTGAACTGTCGGAAGATTGGTTCTTTGAGACTTCACAAATAACAGCAAGACAAGAACTGTTCACAAGCGTTGTCAGGCCAAGACGGTACTCGTTTGTGTATGGAGGAATGGTCAAACAGACAGTCTATCTTGAAAGTGATAAACCTGCGCCGTTAGGGATAAGAGCAATCATTTTAGACGTTGAGATTAGGCGATAGAAAGGATTTATGAATTTATTACAACCAGACGGAAAAGTTCTTGCAGTTTATTTTCCTCCAGGTTTGCCGGAAAGAGGTGGAAGCTGTGCATTCGCTTCAATGAAATGTCTCGTGAATTGTCTTTCTTATTTAACAACAAATAATATAACCAAAAACACTTTCGATGCTTTTCGGGAGTATGATGCGAACTTGTTGATAGATAAGTTATGGAGGCAGATTAAGAATCAACCGGTAAAACTTATGGAGTGGTTTTGCTGGGGGGACTGCCCGCCGGAATTGACTACAAAAATAGCTGTCGTTATTAAAGGACTGTCAAAGAAGGGTTGTGCGCAGTGTGGTTTCACGAGAAATAGAGAGCTGTGGAAAGAAGTTTTAGGAGTGGCGAATGTTCGTCTCGGTATAACTATCGAGGAGATAGATGATATTGCGGAATATGCGAGAAAAGGGTTAGTTGCACACCCAGCATATGATTCTGGTGAGACGGAATTGTTTTACAAGACAACAAATACTAAACACCATGCTTCTTGCGGGGGTAGTTTTATGCGGGAAACCGTGAAAGAAATAGCTTACGAGGCCGATTGCCAGACGTGCTATAAGAAGAAGAGAGGGTGTTTTACTGGATTCAAAAAAGTGTCTACAGATGATTGAAGTAATCCCAGTCCGAGACGGTGATGTAGAGTTCGTAATAGCGAATTGCGCACAGAAAGAGGTCAAGGATTACCCAGAATTGGTTATTCCAAAGGATACATATACTTGCATATTCGAGGGCGAAATAGTTGCTGTTGGAGGAATTAAGCTGTTCTTTGAAGGTGTAGGGGAAAGCTGGATAATGATGACTAACCAGTGCCGCAAAGATGGTATCTTCGGCATGATCGCCTGCAATGCAATTGAAGCCAAGCTGAATAGTATTGCCGTTGACTTGAAAATGAGGTGGGTCGAGGCTAATGTACGCAAGGGCGTTACTAAATCTATACGTTTCGTTGAGGCCCTTGGCTTTCACTTTGTCGGCGAACGTGAGCAATGGTTCCCAAATGGCGATAGTTCGATGTTGTACTCAAGGGTGTATAAATGAACGCGTTTGATACAATCTACGTTGAGCGAAACGGCAGAATATGGCGGATGCACTGGAAGAACCGGTATGATCCGATAACTCTCGGGGTGCTTGCCATCACCGCTACGGGCATAGGAGCGGCAGTAGGTATCAGCCAAACGATACAGCAAGGTAAGCAAGCCGAAAAAATCGCCGAACAACGAGCACAGATAGATATCGAGGACGCTGAGGCTACTCGCAGGGCAAGTGTCGAAGAGGCAAAAATTGAGGCGGAAAAGGGCCGCAGATTGCTTGCCACGCAGAAGTCTCAAGCCGCCGCTGGCGGGATCAGAATAAATGTAGGCGCGCCATTGGTGATCGAGACACAAACGCGAGCAGAAATCACCAGAGATATTGGTTTTGGTCTTGAACGCGGCAGAACAGAATCGGAATTCTTCATATCGAGGGCCGCTCTTGAGATTGCAGGGGGTAAGTTGGCTAAAAGGAAATCAAAATTTCAGGCTTTGCAGTTGGGCTTGCAGGGTTTGGGAACGATAGCTTTCATGGGTGCTAACCTGCCAGGCAAGCCGCCGGGAACGACGATAAGTATTACTGACGCACCTACAAGATTTGGATCTGACAGTCCTTTTCTGAGGGGCGGCATTACAAGGAATTTTCCGTGAAAGAAATATTACTGATTCTGCTGGCTTTAACAGGCATTGCCTACCCGGACTACTGGGAGATAAATAATGGGTTTGTCACGGTTTATTCCGACGATGGGTCTCGTAGTTGGTCGATGAGCCCGAGCCTTGACCCAACTATTATAAATTGGACTTGGGTCGACGTAGTGGGCGGTGCCGGTCAAACGCTTACTTCTGACGGGTCTGATACGCTAATATGGGGCGTTGGCATGCCGACTTCTCTAACGGATGGCGGCATTCTTATCGGACAGGGTACGGACCCGATTACTGCTCTCGGCGTAGCGGAGAACGGCGAAATACCGATAGGGGACGGTGCAACTGACCCGGTACTTGCAACGATTACCGGCAATGTCGGGATCGACGTTACTAATGGTGCGGGCTCGATTACTTTAGACGTCGATACGACTGAGATATCTGATACGACATGGGGGTCTGGTGCAGACTTTACATGGACATTTGATATTAGCGGTACCAACCCTACGCTTGCCTTGTCAAGTGCGTTGGGTAATTTTTCGCAGACTTGGCAGGCACTTACCCTTACAGACGGCACGGCCTCAATTACAGGTGGCGATTATAGCAGTGTAGGTACAATCACTTCCGGCGACATAACAATCCTTGATGCCACCCCTATTCTTGTTTTTAAGGATAAGAATAGTTTAGGGGCTGCTTCAGTTGGTTTTATAGAGTGGAGAGATTCAGGTGGTGGAAGGGCTGGATTTCTTGGTAATAATAGTTCAGGTAATGATGATTTATTTTGGAAGAATGAACAAGGAG
>SDBT01003327.1_pt1 | contig 27880 bp, 51 predicted proteins | sample 2277101 | NCBI WGS metagenome assembly SDBT01 (sample SAMN10404973, study PRJNA504765) | marine sediment metagenome | isolation source: marine sediment core GS10_PC15, 103 cmbsf | place: Arctic Ocean: Southern Knipovich Ridge | collected 2010 | reverse complement strand
TCTTTGAACTGTCCGGCATGTCGGCCGTGAGAGATATGTGCTTCCACTTGCATACGGATGGGAATGGTTTGCTCATGTCTGGGGATGGGGCCAGAGTGGACAGGTGCTGCTTCGACGGAACATTACAAGAGGACTTGGCAATCGCCCTCTGGATGGCAGGTGACCGCCAGAAGGTCAGGGATGTGGATATCATTGGCGCCAAGGCATGGACTATCGGCATCAAACTCGACCCCTCTGCCGAATCCCACTTGAAAGACATTTTTATCCATGACTGCGAGAGGGGTATCTGGATCGGCCACGCCACCTCTGACGAGAACTTCTTTGATAACGTCTTACTTGGAGAATGTACGCTCGGCTTAGATATCGACAGTGGAAACGAGCAGCACTTCAAAGACGTGCACTTTGAGGACTGCGACCGGAACGTAGATGACGAGGTGGGCGACCATCACTGGGTAGAGATTCACGGAGCGTTTGATATTGCCATCAATCCCGATAATATGGTCGGTGTGAATGCCTTGACCGGGGTGGCTGGAGTGTACGGTGGTGATACGCAACTCATAGCTGCAGGGGCAATCGATAACCCCTTCCGGATAGTCGGTTACTCCTTCGACCCCTCAACGACTGAGCTTTACCATGTAAGATTCAGTGATGATTCCGGAGCTACATTCTTTGACGTGGTGCCTCTATTTGGTTCGAAGCAGGCAGGTAGTTCTGCGTCCTCTGGTACCGAGCACATCTTCAACAGAGGGACGCGGATAAGCGGCTCGGCCAGAGACGTCTCGGGCGGAGATAATATCGACGTATGGCTGATTATACAGGAGGTTTGATATGACAGTAACGTATGACATCAATGACAATACCGGGAAGTTAAGACTGGCCATATCGGACATCGATACGACCACGACCACGGGCCTTCGGAATACTTGGACCGTCCTATTTACCGACGAGGAGCTGGGCGTGCTCCTGAGCGACGCCAGCAACGATATATCGATGGCAGCATCCTACGCTTTGAACGCCGTCGCCGCCTCCAGATCACTATTAGCCAAGGTCAAGAGGCTCGGGGATTACTCCGAGGATTTGTCAAAGATAGCTGATTCCCTGCGGGCTCAGTCTAAGGCATACGCCGACCAGGCGGCCAACAAGCCGGCCGGAGCAGTGGCTGAGACGGCCAACACGGACTTCACCGCGAGAGACATCATCTACAATCACTACCTGAGGTCGGGATAATTCGAGTGTAATATTTGAAAAACTACCGCTGGGGGTAATAATAGCAATATGGGCAGCTTAGTAACTGGAGATACAAGCAACCTGGTTGACGATAAGACCTTTGAAAGTCTGATGCTAGAGACATTCACTCCTCAGACTTATACTGAAACAACTGACAATCAAGGAGGCTTCACAAAGGCGTGGGTGGACGGTTCAACCTTTGAAGGCCGTCTGAGCCGCCTTTTAGCGAGTGAGGGGCTGTCGGATGACAAAGAGACGGCCATCGGGTCGCACAAGGTATATTGTCTGACTACGGTCGATGTAGACCCGGAAGACCGTATTGTACTAGGTAGCCGGACATTCCTGGTTAAAGGCGTCTTGAGACCATCGAATCTAACCACGGGCGGCCACCTGGAGATCACCGTCCAGGAGCTGGATTATGAGGTATAGATGATATGTACCGAATAACTAATCATATATATTCCGAGGCGATTGGGTATGCGTTTGAGCTTTTGCCTATTGCCATCTCGAAGAGATTGAACCACGTTCATTTCTTTACCGGGACTGACCCCCTTTATGCGGGATTACATTCCTATGTTGAGTCAAATGATAAGCGTAGTTATCGCACCACTGCTCACGTAGTCTATCCATGCCATCAGGGGATATTAAATAAGCAGTTGAGGAATACTACGGTAGTGCTGCCAATAGTTGAAGATGCTGACCCTTATGTTATAGTTCATGAGTTGGGTCATTGTCTAGATGAAGTATTGGGATTCAAACACTCCTCAATACCAGTAAATAGTTATGCGAAAACGAATAGGCTCGAAGCATTCGCCGAAGCATTCGCATCGCAGTATTTTTGGTTAGGAACAAAAGCAGAGGACATCTTCCAGGCTGACAAAGCTACACAGTATTTATTTAAGGAATTAATTAGATTATGACATTAAAATGGTACGGCGATAAGGCCAAGAAACAGATTGATGACCTAACGATGAAAGCCGTGACGGGCATGGCGGCTGATTCGGTGAAGCAAGCTAAAGCCAATGCCAGTCAACCAAAGGGTAGTGCCCAGCATCCGCAGAGGCAGACTGGTACGCTTGTCCGGGCCATAATCATGGATGTCTTCAGGGAGGTAAACAGGATAATCGCCAAGGTTGGGATAATGAAGAGTTCGGAAAGCGCTGCAGAAGCATTAGAATATGCCGAACCATTAGAATTCGGGACAAACAGGCACCCTCCATACCCTTATCTATTCCCGGCCGTTGAATTGATAACAAAAAAAGCTAAGGAATATTTCAGATGATAAACGCCATAGCAAAAGGAATATTCGATATCCTGGTAGCCAACGTTCCGTTGGTGGCTGCCTTGGGTGGTGAAAGGGTATACCGTATTAAAGCCCCGCAGAAGTCGGCGTTTCCTTATATCACTTTTGACTTGTTGACTGGGGTGCCGGAAGGGACTTTTGCCGACACGAGGGCTATTGATGAGACAACCTGGTGGTTTAATGTATTTGGTGAGGGGGATTTGGGTTCGAAGGCCGTCGGAACGATTGTTGGATTGATGGCCGACGTCTTGGATGGCGCTAGTTTAACAGTGGCAGGCTATACGCCCTTGAAATGTGTTTACGAGTTTACGGGAAGCGCTACCTACGACCCACAAACAGAGATATACCAGATACCACTCAGATACCGGATATGGGTGGACAAAAACTAAGGAGGTGCTAATATGGCACACAGAGCAGGAGCCGCAGGATCGGTCCAAGCACCGGGAGTCATCGCCGGTATCAAATCGTGGAACTTAGAATACACGGTGGTTGCTCTCAATACCACGGATTTCGCCGACGCGGGCGTAAGCAGCTTCATACCGGGCATCACCGAATGGAGTGGCTCGTTTGAGGGCTTCAAAGACGGCGTCCCAATAGCCGGCCTCCACACCGAGGTCGCCCTCATACTGGACGAGACCCAGACCGCCAGCGAGGAGTGGCTAGGACAGGCAATCATCACCGCCGTCCGGGCGAACGTCGACCACGACGGCATCGTGTCTTACTCATACGATTTCCAGGGCACGGGCGTGTTGACAGTACCATTAGCATAAGGAGGTGTCATAATGACACACGCAAGCGGTAAAAACGGTGGCGTCTATAGCAGTTCGCTCATCATTGACGATTGCGAAGATGCCTGGACCAACGACAATATCACCACGGCTGGAGTGGACACGGACTCAAAGGTCGGAACGTACAGCGTCAAACTGGTGACACCGGGAGCGCTGGGTGCAGATATACTGCTGGCCCATGAGAGCGGTCTTACCAAGAACCTGACGACCTATGACGCGGTAAGGCTGTGGATAAAAAGCAGCATCACCGCGGCACTGAACGACAACCAGCTTCTCCTCGACGATACCAATGACTGCCTGAGCCCCATCGAGACCCTGCAATTGCCGGCCCTGACATTGGGCGTCTGGACTCAGGTCTTTATGTTATTGGCTGACCCGAGCTTGTTGGCTTCCATCGTAGCGGTGGGTGTTCAGCAATTCGCCGCCCTCGGTGCCCGCAACATCTTCGTCGATGATATCCGGGCGCTCAAGGAAATCGACGGCATAAAGTCGTGGAACCTGGAGTACACTTCGGTCGGGCTCAACACCACCGACTTTGGTAGCTCCGGAGTCTCCGACTTCATACCCGGGATAACGGAATGGAGCGGGAGCTTCGAGGGGTATAAGGACGGGGTGCCACTGGGTATCGGGGCCAAGGTTTACTTGGTACTCGGCGAGACCAGTGTCGGGTCACAGTGCTGGTTAGGCAAGGCCATCATCACCGCAGCCAGGCCAGTCACCGATCACGATGGGCTGGTTGGCTACAGCTATGATTTCCAAGGGACCGCGGCACTCGAAGAGCCATCAACGTAAAGGAGGTGAGTTATGAGGGTCAAGCTTTACAGCAACCCGAAGGGGACTGGCTGGCTAGGCTGGTTGGAGAACTGCAAAGAGCAGATAGTCGGCTTCATCCGCTTAGACGGTACGTTAGTTTGGAGTTGGTAATTGGAAGGTAGGCTAGGCGCCATCTACATTGGCAAGAAGCAGATCGGCGGGTTCATCGACTGGTACGTTAAGGTGAACCTGACCGATGGGGTCGATGATGACAATCGCACCCACAAGCTGCAGTCATGGAAGATAAGGACGTGGGCACACTGGCTCGTACAAGCCCTGCCCGTCGACACTAAGGTGCGCCTTAAACTGTGCCCCAGTATCGGCGACGTTTACTGGGAGTGTGACGGCAAGGTGTTCTCCCGGGCGACGTCCGCGCTGAATACGCTGGTCCACGCTCCTCTAGACTTCATGGGCAATAGTGAGATCGAGGGAAAACGACTTGAAGAATAGCCTGTATAGGGTAAGCTATCTTCTCCGGAAAACCAGCATGACGCTGACGGAGATAAGGGCGCTGGGACTTGGCCAGTTCCAGGACATCTGCCAGGAGGTGATGTTCCAGGAGTCGGTTGACGATTACAAGACGGCGTCTTACATAGCAAACCTGATGGCGGCGATCGCCAATACCGTCCCTCGCAAACACAAAAAGACATATAAATCTAAGGACTTCCTAACCGCTCCGGAGCCGCGCCGGTCCGGGGGAGACCCGGTGACTGACGCCAAGGTGGAGTTGGAAGCATTAGCCGACAAGTTTAGTATTAGACTACCGGACAAGGAAATAGTAGATCTATAGGAGGATATTATGGGAAAGGACATACTGGCAACACCGAAGGGCAAAGTGGTAACGCTGGCGGATGGGAAGGAATATACTCTCTCGCCGTTCAATTTGAACACCTTGGCCAATCTCGAGGAGACATTTAATTGTGACCTGGGCGAGCTCAAGGGCAAGCTCACAGGCAGGACCGCTACAGCATTTCGCAAGCTCATTCACGTCCTGTTGATGGAGAACTACCCGGACTTGACGCTCACAGATGTTGGGAGTTTAATACTGATGAGCGCCCTCAAGGAGATCATGCCGTCGCTGACGGAGGCATTAAGCAAACTGGAGACGTAAAATGGCAAATGTAATAGGCGAGTTCGTAGCGAAAATCGGCGCTGATATGGGTGGGTTCAATAAGGGAATGGGTAATGCCGAAAAGAGCATGGGCGGGTTCGCCAAGAGTTTCGCCAAGCACCAGAAAACTATTGGTATCGGGATAGCGGCAATGGGCGCTGCGGTGGCTGGTATTGGTATTCTGTCCATCAAAGCTGCCGCTGATGCTGAGGAGATGACAGCCAAGTTCGATACCGTTTTCCGGGACTCTGCCGACTCTGTAAGAGAATGGGCTAATGTAACTGCCAAAGCTATGGGGCGTTCTAAATTAGACTTCATGGAGATGGCTGCATCCGTGCAGGATACGTTTGTTCCTATGGGGTTTGCCCGAGACAAGGCGGCAGAACTCAGTAAGCAACTGACCGTCCTGGCCGTCGACGTCGCCAGCTTCAATAATAAGCTAGACGCTGATGTTATGAGGGACTTCCAGAGCGCCCTCGTCGGTAATACCGAGACCGTCCGTAAGTACGGTATCGTCATCACCGCTGTGGGGGTGGAGCAGGAGATACTTAACCAAGGGTGGGTAGAATCAAAGAAGGACATCACTGAGGCGATGAAGGTCCAGGCCCGCCTGAATATGATCATGGACGGCACCATCGATGCCCAAGGCGATGCTATCCGTACTGGTGCTAGTTTTACCAATCAGATGAAGCTGTTGGACGCCGCGGTAAGGGACGTCAAGGTGGCCATCGGTGACCAGCTGCTTCCAATCATTACGCCGCTCGTCACTAAGCTGGGGAAGCTGGCCGCTGACATAGCCCAATGGTCAAGTGATAACAAGGAGTTATTCGAGACACTTGTCAAGATCGTTGGCATTCTCGGCATATTCGCCGCCATAATCGGCCCGCTACTTATAGTATTACCAGGATTGACCACGGCCGTTAGTTTGTTCGGGGCTGCCCTCGCCGTCGCCTCAGGACCAGTTGGCTGGGTAACCGCTGGGATTGCCCTCCTCACCACAGGCATTATAGCGTTGATCGTCAATTGGGATAAGCTTACCGGGACGGTCAAGGAGGCCTCTGATGCCAACGAGGCCATGGGCGATAAGGTTGCGGATTCGACCGACGTGATGGAAGATGCTCAACAGGTGGCTGATGATTATGCCAAGTCCCTCGAGGGCGCAGCCGGAGCCGCTAAGGAAGTAGCGGATTCCGTTGCCGATATGATTGAGGAGATAAACCAATCTAACACCATAGCTGGTCTCGCCGAGGTCACCATGGAAGATTTGTACCGGGTCATGGTGAGGCATGGATTCACCACCGAGCAGATAACGGCCATGTACGAGAAGTTTGGCGATGAGCAGATTAATGTTAACGAGGCGATAAAGGCCATGGGCCTATCGGAGCAGGATGCCATTCACTGGATAAAGGAGATGGAGGCCGAACGAGAAGCGTCCAGGGATGAGCTATTCAAGAAGAGAGAGGGGCCGGAGAGCGGTAGGTGGAAGAGGCAAATTGAAAGTATAAATGCTCGGTTTGCTCGTGGGTCCATAAACGAGGAACGGTACGATAAGCTCCTGGAGACGGCATTCCGCGGCTATGAAGAGTCACTGATTGACTACCACACCGGAGGAGTAGTTCCCGGGTCCCCTGGCCAGGAGGTGCCAATCATGGCCGAGGCAGGGGAAGTTGTTTCGCCGGCGGATCGTGTAGGCGGGATAACTATTATTCAACATATAGCCGGCAGCGTCATCACGGAGCGAGAAGTTGGAGAGATCGCCAATAGAGAACTCGTCCGGATGGGCAGACTGGACTTCACCACTGGAATAAAAGCTACGGGGGTTTGATATGCCAATTGAAATAGTGATAACACAGAAGTGCGATATCTGCGGAAAAGAGGAGACGCTGATGGCTGAGGCCGATGCTCGTACCGTTGAGGTAAACGGCGAGACGCTAGTCCTCTGCGAGCCGCATCGGGACGAGGCCTTGAAGCTGAAAGCGCTATTGAAGGATGCCGCCAAAATTAAAAATGCTCTCGTCTATATCTGGAGACGCTTGGATCCCATGGTGACAGAATGGCTTGGCTAGGAACGTGGGCCAATCGCATAGAGATTGACCTCGACAATACCAACGTCGATAGTGACCTGACGCATTTTCCTGTGCTGATAAAGCTCGGCCATAACGTTGGGCAGAACGGTCAGGACACCGGCGTTGTCTTTGATAAGCTAACAACTAACAGCCTTAAATTGGCGGTGACCGACGAGGACGGGACTACCCAGCTCTACGTTGAGATTGAAAAATGGGATAATACCGTGCCGGAGGCTTGCCTCTGGGTGAGTTCCAGCACGTTCGTTTTACACGCTGCCCGGCCGACCAAGATATATCTATACTTCGATGCCAGCCAGGACGACAATACTACCTACGTTGGGGTGACTAATTCGGTTGTAGCTGAGTCAGTCTGGGACGCCAACTTCCTGATGATTCAGCATATGGCAGACGGAGCGAGTAACGCTACTACCTACGACTCGACCGACCAGGATAATGATGGAGCGAAGCTCGGAGCGAACGAACCAATTGAAGCTACGGGCAAAATCGGCGAGGGGCAGTTATATGATAACAATGACGACTTCATCGAAACGGCTGCACCAGTAATCCCCACCACTGACTTTACTATCTCGGCATTGGTCAACACTGATGATTTTGCCACTTACCAGGCAATCATAGGGCAGATCGATGCCGTCGAGGCTGGGCGCTTGCAGTTCCTTATTGAGCAGACGACGGGTAAACTCTACCTGCAAATCACTACTGCGGAGGTCAGCGATACCGGTATCACGGCGGCTATATGGCAGGCTGTGGATATAACCCGAGTAGGTTCGGCAGTCACCTTCTATAATCATGGTGCCCCGGATGGCACGGCAACCCTGGCTGACAATGTGTCACAAGATGATGTATTAGAGATAGGCAGGGCTACCGCCAACCGGATGCTCGGTTCGATTGACGAGGTCCGGATATCAGACGTCGGGCGGTCAGCTGCCTTTATCAAAGTGCAGAAGGAGACGGCATGGGACAACCTTTGCACGTTCAACTTCTGCGGGGATTGGTTGCAGTCCTGGAAGCACCGGATAGCCATAACTATTGACTCGAGTAAGGTAGATTCAGACCTGACCCACTTCCCGGTGATGATACGGATATCAGCCAAGACCGGACAAAGCGAGCAAGACCTGACCAGGGTGTTCGACGAGGTAGGAGTTGAGGATCAAAAGATAGCGGTCACCGATGACACAGGTACTCAGCAATTATATGTAGAGGTTGAGAAGTGGGACTCGACCAACGAAGAGGCCATCCTCTGGGTTAGCCGGATAGGGTGGGAAATCAGCTCCACCGAGGACACCATCATCTACCTGTACTACGATGCAGACATGGATGACAATACCTACTTCGTGGACGTTCCTAATAGCACACCGGGAGAACGGGTGTGGGATGAATATTTTGCCCTCGTCGACCACATGGCGGACGGTGTTGATAATGCCCATACTCGAGACTCGACCTCTTATGATAACGACGGCACCAAGAAAGGAGCCAACGAGCCTATTGAAGCCACAGGCAAGATTGGAGAAGCCCAGGACTTTGACGGTGGGGACGATTTTATCGACTGTGGCAACGATGCCAGCGTCCAGATGCGGGATGCTCTTACAGTAGAGGCCCTGATAAATAGGGATGGGGTAGATACTAGTCACTTTATCGTAACTAAAGACAATGGAGTACAGCGCAATTGGTCTTTCCATGTCAACAGTAGTAATCAGCTCGAATTCTTTATGTGGGTCAGTAATGCCTTAAAATCCAGTCAACATCAGACATTACTAGGAGCCGCAACTTGTTATTATAGTGCCGTGGTCTATGATAAAACTGACATTCGTCTTTATTTAGATGCTGTAGTTGATACCTCTCCACTAGCCGAAACAGGTCAGATAGACAATGATGCAGTCAATTTGTATATAGGACAGAGTGCTAGTGGGGTCGGCGAGTTTGAGGGGCCCATAGATGAGGTCAGAGTAAGCAATATAGCCCGCACTGCTGCATGGCTCAAAGCCACATACAACGCCTGTTTTGACACCCTGCTAACCTACGCCATCGAGACAGCCAAGTGGAAACCCGGCTGGGAAAAGCGGATAAAGATAACCGTGAGCAAGGATAACATCGACGAGGCCCTGGAATGGTTCCCGCTGATGATAAGGATTAGCGGATCATGCGGCGCCAGCGCCCAGGACATGACCAGAGTCTTTGACGAACTGGGAGTAGAGGATTTAAAGATAGCCATTACTGAGGCCGACGGCGTGACCGACCTATACGTCGAAGTCGAGAAATGGGACAGCAACGGAGAGGAGGCTATCCTGTGGGTGGCCCGTGACGGTTTCTTTTTCAGTTCCGTAGTCGACACGGTTTTATATCTGTATTTTGACGCCGACCATGCGGACAATTCCACCTACGTCGGAGTGCCAAGAAGCGCCCCTGGAGAGGTTGTATGGGATGCGAACTTCCTAATGGTCCAGCACATGAACGATAATCCAGACGTCAGTAACGTCAGGGACTCAACATCTAACGATAATGATGGAGCAAAGAGGGCTGCCAATGAGCCCATAGAGACAGACGGTAAAATCGGCAAGGGGCAAGCCTTCGACGGTACTGATGATTATATTAGCTGTGGGAATGATGCAAGCCTACACGCTACGGTAGCTGTAACGCTTGAGATGATTTTACAACGTGATTGGACAGTAGCTCCCCCCCCCGGAACTAAGTATGCGGTTTTAAAGCAAGTGGGGGCCGATGGGATATTATTCAGACAAGCACAGAATTATACCTTTCGGTTTTTCCTTGCTGACGGCGTAGGCCAGCATAACCTCGATACCACAACCGTCATCAATACTGGAAGCGACCCCTATGCTATTGCCTGTACTTATGACGGTGATAAGCAGAGAATATATATATCTGGGGCTTTAGATAAAGAGGGGAGTGCCGACCCCTTTGTTATCGACATGAGTGCAGGTAACTTCCTTATCGGGCGTCCGGTGGCTACAACGTGGGATGGCTATGAGGACGAGATAAGATTATCAGATATAGCCCGCTCTACCGCTTGGTTGAAAGCGACAAAAGAGACTATGTGGGATAACGTGGTCACCTTCACCATCGAGGGAGAAACCATCCCGGTTGTACTGGTCGACATAGCTTGGATAGGTGACGCGATGGCTGACTCCCCTGACTGGTATGCAGTAGACTCAGCTGGTGGGTCTGATAATCAGGGGTGCACCAGGTACCACTTCAAGAAAGGCCGCCAGCATGCACTCGCCCGAATGGCTACGGGCCAACTTGACCTTGTACTAAAAAACCTCTCTGGCTATTACTGGCCTGATAAGAGAAACGGGCCCTGGTATCCTTATGTCATATCAGGAGCAAAGATTAGAGTCAGGTGCGTTTATGATGGGACGCTCTATCCGCGCTTTATGGGCTTTATTGATGAGTGGCTACCTGATTGGTTAGGGGGTGCCGGGATCGGTCCGGTCATGACTCTTACAGCTACAGATGGGATGGAGCACCTCGCTAACACAGTTATAAATGATGGGGGAGAAGCCTCCGAGTTGACGGGAACAAGAGTTGGGAATATTTTAGACACAGCTGGGTGGCCGGCTGCCGATAGAGATATTGCTACAGGGAATGAGACTCTTCAAGGTACAGGAGCTCAAGCAGATGTTAATGCCCTGAACCATATCCAGCTTGTAAATGAGAGTGAACTTGGAATTATCTTCGTAGCTTTCGGTGGAGATATGGTGTGGCAGGATAGGTCTACTCGTAGCAATTCACCGTACAATACCATTCAGTCTATCTTTGGAGATGACCTATCTGAGATGCCTTATGTTAATCTTAAAGCATCCGTTGACAGAGACCTTTTATTCAATGAGTTTAGAAGGACAATCATAGGTGGCGCCGAGCAATCAGAGGGAGATGGTACTAGTCAGAATAGATATGGGAAGAGAACTAATGCTAAATCCGGATTACTTAATCTAGCTGACATTCAGGCCGACGTACTTTGCGAATACTTGGTCAAGCGCTATAAGGATGCCGCCACAATACGGGTTAAAAAACTGGAGCTACTTCCTCGTAGTGAAGCATCTAGCCTATTCCCAAAGGCTTTCCTGTATGATATAAGCACCAGGATAACGTGTCGGCAAAATGATTCTAAACTTGACCGGGATTATTTTATAGAGGGTGTGGAGGAAAGTGCAGAGGCTAAGACTATAAACTGGAGAACTAGCTGGCAACTATCGGATGTTCTAACAGAGTTACCCCCACTGGATGCTAGAGGACTAGACATTCTACCTGATGGAGCCGGCGACGAAACCAATATCAATTTCAAGACGGAAGCGACGAACTGGCAATCAGTCATAAATAGCGGTACCGGAAGCTATGTTGAGAATTCGGATAATGAGATCACCTTTGACCGAGACCTCTACGAGCTCGCCGCCCCAGCTTATACGCAGGGCACCATCAACAAGATAACGGTAGAGGGCCACTTCTTGGCCGACCCTAACCCCAAGACCGCACCGGGAGCAGTCAAGTTGGCCATATCATCTAATGGAACCGTGGCCGAGAGTGGGCAGACTGTGGTCAGTATAATCGGATACGAAACTGTAACCTATGACTGGGCGACTGACCCAGACACTGCCGCGGCCTGGACCTGGGCGGCTATCGCTGCTTTGCAGGCCGGCCCGTCAATTAAGAGGGCCTTGCCTTTCATGGGCTCCGTCAACTGGACGAGGTGCAAGTATCTCAAGGTGACTATAAATTTCACGCCGACGTGGGCGTAGGCGATAAGGAGGATTGAGTGGGTATAATAAGATGGATTTTCATACTGGTACTATTTGTAATGTCGGCCGGATTTCAGCTCTTCATCTTCACAGCCTTACTCCAGTCCGAAGGGCATTTATATTTAGTGGACCCGTTCCCCGAAGTAAGGTTGCTGGAATTTGTGCTCGCTTCCGCTGTGTTTCTTGTCGCTATACTGGCAACCTATGACTTCTTTGTAAAACTCATAGGCAGAGACGATCCGTTTGACTAAGGAGGTTTTCATGGCAGAGGGACTATTCAGGCAGATGATGAAGGAGGCTATCGAAGAAGTATCAGCCGGCAATGAAGGCTGGAAAGACATAGACACTAATACTTTGTTGATGGCCTGCTTCGGGATGTTGACCAACCACCTCATGCACAATATAACCAGGCCGTTGTGGACTGCCGCCAGCTTCATAGGTGCTGGGGTTGTAGGCTACATCATTCACCTGATATTAGGTTGACAACTGTGATATAATAAAGTATTGCGTAGCTCGACCGGCTAGAGCTGGTTGGCTAAAGGAGGTACCCATGAAGAAGAGGTTTCAAAATGTCCTGATTCCCATGCTATGTTTCCTAATGCTCGTCCTCGCCATTTTTATAGCGATGGCTCCTGTCGAATCTATTTCGGCCAGCGCGTCGCCAGATGAGCAGATCGCGCCGGTTATCGTAGTGTCAGCCCCAGCTCCAGCACCAGCCTTCGCTTCGGTTGAGGGACTTCCGGCCCCACCCATGGCCGTCGACTCAAAGCCATTATGGGTAACCCTGACAAGTTTGGGGTTAGCAATTATGGCATTGGTGCTTTTAGCATCGCTCATTTACAAAAACGAGAACAGTGCATTGCCTGGTTCGGGGGAGGCGCCGAGGAAGTTTCCACTATAAGGTGGCGGATACCCACGGGCAGCACCATACAACTAAAGTGCCGGAGAGACGTCTCCGGCCTTTTTTTGTTCTATTCAGAAATAAGGCAAAAACAGTTGACAAACGACTACAAATAGTATAACATTATAATAGAATAAACAAAGGAGGAAGGAAGTGAAGGAGCAACAATATACTAAGGGAGAATGGAAGCTAGTACAGAGAGAGTCGGGTTCCTTAATAATAGAGTGCGGAATAAAGATAATCGGGCAGACTTCAAGAGCATCTACGCCAGAAGAGGCGAAAGAGATACAAGCCAACGCCCAATTAATATCAGCCGCACCAGATATGTATGAGGAATTGTGCCAAGTAAGAGATATGTTTAATCGTGTTGAAGCGGTTAGGCGACTTCAGGGGTTTGAAAAGGTAAGACGTGCCAAAACACTCAGAGTCCTAGCCAAAGCAGAGGAGAAATGACACAGGAACAGCGCATAAAGCAGGGTAAAGAACTTCTAATCAAGATGCGGAAACTCAGCAAGGGAATGAAGAACTTGACAATAGCCAAATAAAAAGAAAGGAGGGACCATGGAGAGCAACGAGGACTGGACCACATCAAAATGCCCGATCTGCGGGTGGAACTTCCCCCACAAAGTTGGGGTCACTCCCTTGACCTGCAGCCGCTTCGACTGTCTCAACGAGGCCACCCGGAGGGGGATGCTTACGAAGAAGCAAGGGCTTCTGGGTAATCAAAACCTGATGGGCATTTTGGAACACCTGAGTCATATTCGAGATGAGGCCGAAGCTTGGTTCTTGGGACGCCTACGCTACGCCGACAAAGTCACCGAGAATATGGAAGATTACTGGAAGCACCAAGCGGACGGAGCTGCGAGATGACAGACGACGGCTCAAAGGTAGTCAGGCTAACCAAGGACACGGCTAGGTACATCGAGAAGAAAAAGCGACCTCGAGAGACCTACGACGTAACCATCCGGAGATTACTCGGACTCCCCTACCGCCAGCCATATCGACATAAGGAGACGACTAGCCTATGATTGAAACACCGATGACAGCCGCGGCCTTCGCGGTAATAGTAATAGCACTAATAATCGGATTTATAATCAAGGACAAGAGGGGATAATATAATAGAAGGAGGGGAAATGGATAAGGAACTCAACAGACTCATCAATCTGGTGGTAGATGCGAGAAGGGTTGTAAGTAAGGCAACCGAATTGAAGGCTTCGGAGTTCGATAAATGGGTAGATGAACACCAACAACTTCTTGCTAATGAGACCAATGCTAAAGTTCTCTGCCAAGAAGCCGAAGGCCAACTCAGGGAAATGGCTGTCAGTGTCTTCACAGATACGGGGGAGAAAAAGGTTGCTCCCGGTATCGGTATCAGGGTCAGGCAAATCCTCAACTACGCTGCCGAGGTAGCTTTTGGTTGGGCCAAAGAGCATAAACTTGCCCTCAAACTAGATGTGACAGCCTTTGAAAAGATAGTGAAGGCATCACCAGACCAATTCGCCAGCTTCTCCATTACCATCACTGAAGAACCAACGGCTACCATAGCCACTGAATTAGTCAAGGTGGAATGATGGACGAACAAGCTAAGGCTATACTGAGATTGCTTCTCCGCACTGGCCGGGGAGCGACCATAACATCCCGAGACTTGGCGAGAATCATGCAGACCAGCGACCGTATACTGCGACTAGGCATCCGAGAACTCATCGCCGAGGGCCTGCCGGTGGCAGCGGTTACCAGTGCGAATCCAGGCTACTTCGTAGCCGAGACCATCCAGGAATCCAGAGACTACGCCGGGGCACTCAAGCATCGAATCATTGAGGACTGCCTGCGGCTACGGGACTTCAACCGGGCGACCAGACCGATCAGGCAACCTGGCCAATTACCATTAATATAAGGGAGAACGCAAATAAGGTGAGGCTAATGAGAGTAGTTAATCTGCATAAAGAAAAATACGATACCTATATAGGGCGCGGATCACCGTTTGGCAATCCCTTCTTGATAACGAAGGAGCATGACCGGCAAATGGTGATTGATTGGTATCGAGAATGGTTTTATAACAAGTTGAAAGAGATAGATTTTAAGGCATTAGTTGAAAAGTTAAGAGAATGTGAAACGCTAGGTTGTTACTGTAAACCTTTGCCTTGTCATGGCGATATAATAATTGAGTACTTGGAGAATACAAAATAGGTGATGTGGTGAAAGTCAGATGCGCATGGCATAAAAAAACATTCGGCTCTGAGCTTCTCCTTGGAAAGAAGCCACCCTATACAGGCAAACACTCAAAAGATATAACGGATGGTATTTGCGACGCTTGTCTGAACAAAAACTTCCCTCATCAGGCGGACAAGATACACGATATAACCGGCCCCCTTTGGCCAAAGGAGGGCGACGATGTTTAGAAGGCATAGATGGACACAGGAAGAAAGGGATATCGTCCGGCGCAATTACAGACATACCCAAGCATCCCGGAGAGAGTTGGCTTATAGGTTATCCGAGGTGGCTGGGGAACGTATCACCGAATTTGCGGTTGCCGGGCAGGTATCCATCATGGGCCTTGCCAAGAGAGACGACCGACACCGGTGGACGCCAGATGAAGAAGAACGGCTGGTCGATTTAATAGCCCGGTACAACCCTCGAAGGATAGCCATTATGATGCATCGGTCCATTAATTCGGTAGTCGTAAAAGCACAGCGACTCCACGCTTCCAGGCGTGTAAGGGATGGGTGGTTTACCAAGGCCGAGGTGGCGGAGATATTAGGGACGGACCATAAATGGGTTCAACGAAGGATAGACAACGGCGCCATAATAGCCTCTTACCACCACGACAGGAAGCCGTCGCAGAACGGCTCGGGGAGCTGGCATATCGAGGCAAGTGCTTTGAAGTCCTACATCAGGCGGTACCCGGACGAGCTGACTTCCAGGAACGTCAATCTGCCGCTGATCGTCGAACTACTGGTAGGGATTAAAAACGGAAACGGCCTACACAAGGGTGAAAATAGTTGACAAATAACTACAAATAGAGTTAAAATAGAGCATAGGAAAGGAGGATATCAGAATGCAAATCACGGTAAAAACACAACGGAAGCTGAAGGAAGGAACCAACCAACACGGCGCCTGGTCGCTCTACAAGATAGAGGCTACAGATGGTAAGATTTACACTACCCTGGCCGAAGGTGCCGATGCCCTCACACCCGGAGCGGTATTCGAACCGGCCGACGTTATCCTCGGCGAGGAGAGGCAAGGCGTCCAGGAGTACAAGTTCAAGAAGTTCACTTTAGTAACCGCCGGCGGTCCTGGACCGGGAGCATCACTGGAAAAGCCCAACGGTAAACCGGACATGAGCAAGGCTGACTGGGCCGAGAAGGACCGGCTAGAATTGTGGAGCCGCGAAGCTAACGCCTGCTTCATGGGCCTGCCAGCACTCATAGAAAAGAGACCATTACCCCCAACGCCAGGAGGCCCCGAATCGGAGAGAGACAAAAAGATAACCGAGGTCTGGACATCGGCCATGGACTACGCCCTGAGGCACTTCGCAAAAGCACCAGTCGCTAGAGTAGCGGAGAATGCCGAGATTGAGAGGTCGACCACCGCCGACAAGGACTTCGAGAAGCTGGTTAGCGAAGCGGATACGCCACCCCCATCGACAAATACCGGGGGGCTACCAACATTCAAGAACGCGGGGGAGTTCCTGACCAGGGCGACCAAGGAACTGGGCATGGCAACTTTGGGAATCTGCATCGGGGTAGGAGTCAATGATGTATCAGAGATCAAGGATTTCACGAAAGCCTGGGGCATACTCATCGATGCGAAAGCCAAGCAAGAAGCAAGCTAAGGAGCTATACCAGCGTAGGAAGCTAAGGGAACTTCTACTGGCAGAGGGGCCACACGACGAGTTCGGAAATCCCCTCTGCTGGCACTGCGGAGGTTACCCGGAGTGGCGAGGACTTCAGATGGTACATTTAAAGTACCTGTCAGCCGGGGGCAAGACCGAGTTTAAAAATTGTGAAATCTGGTGTGCACCATGCCACTTCGGGCCGGATGGTCAATTGAGTAAGCCAAGACTATTAGATTTATTCTGTGGTGCCGGCGGTGCAGCTATGGGCTATCATCAAGCAGGGTTTGAGGTTGTTGGTGTGGACATCAAGCCTCAGCCTAATTACCCGTTTGAGTTCCACCAGGCTGATGCGCTAACCTTTCCTCTTGATGGTTTTGATGCCTACCACGCAAGCCCGCCGTGTCAGGCTTTTAGTATGGCAGGACAGCAATGGCGAAAGGCCGGTGTCGTCTACCCTGATTACATTTCTGCGGCTAGGGCTTTGTTAATTGAGACAGGCAAACCTTATGTAATTGAAAATGTGCCAGGGGCTCCATTGATAAACCCGACAATACTAAACGGAGCCATGTTTGGTATGCGTATAAGAAGGAAACGGCTCTTTGAACACAATTTCTATATACCATTCAAGTTGATACCTCCAGATGCTAAGTCCAACTTTAGGACGGGACGACCACCTGTCCAGGATGGGGTATTTACTCCTGTTGGGCATTTCTCCGGAGTGGCACTAGCACAAAGGATAATGCAAATAGGCTGGATGGGGCAAAAGGAACTAGCCCAAGCAATCCCCCCAGCCTATACCGAATACATAGGGAAGTATCTTTTAGAGCAAATAAAGTTCAGAGGTGAATGAATGAAGCCCTACTACCAGGATAACCATAATACGCTGTACCACTCGGACTTCCTTTCCAACGACCTGCCGGATGAATCGGTGCAGTGTGTAGTTACGTCACCGCCTTACTGGGGCCTACGTAAATATGAAGGTGACCAAGATTTGATATGGGGCGGCGATAAGGAATGCCAGCATGAATGGGTTGAAGATAGTAAAAAGATGCAGACTGGAGGCATCTCGGACAAACAGCAAAGCAATCGTGGTATTACTGGTGAAGGCTGGCAAGCAGATAGTGGCTTCTGTTCTCTCTGCGGTGCATGGCGTAGCTCATACGGCCTAGAGCCCACCCCTGAAATGTATGTCCAGCACACTATTGAGATATTGAGGGAGATTAGAAGGGTGCTGCGTAAAGACGGCGTGGTATTCTGGAATATAGGGGACTCCTACGCTGGGAGTTGGGGTGGATCGGGATCCAGAATGGGTGGACAAAGAACAAAAATCCAGGAGCGTTTTGACCGCCCGGGATATGACCAAAACACTGAAAGACCTCCATCCAGTTTTATTAAAAGCAAAAGGATTGACCGGGGAAGTGGCCGATGGGGAGGCGGTAATAATCCGGCAAGTGGTGTATTAAAACCAAAAGACCTCTGCCTGATACCCTCGAGAGTGGCAATCGCAGCACAGGACGATGGCTGGTGGATCCGCTCGATGATCATCTGGGATAAGCCGAACTCGATGCCGGAGAGCGTCAAGGACCGGCCGACCGACAGCCACGAATACATCATCATGCTGACCAAGAGCGCCAGCTACTACTGGGACCAAGAAGCCGTCCGCGAGCCCTTGTCGCCGGCAACGCTCCCAAGAATGCTGCGGGGTGTTGATGAAGGTAATAAATGGGAGAACGGTGTACCCGGTCAAGCAAAGCAGGGTCTGAACGTGCCGAGACCGAACGCCAAGAACATCAAGGGAAACTTCGACGAGAACGGAGTGTCCAGAACCACTGTCGGTCTGAATCTGAAAACGGCGGAGGAGAAAAACAATCCCGCCGGCCGGAATATCCGAACCGTTTGGCAATTTGCCACGCAACCATATCCAGGCGCGCACTTCGCCATCTACCCCGAGAAGCTGCCGGAGACCTGCATCAAGGCGGCCAACACCGGAGGAAGGAAGCTGCGCTAAGTGCGGAGCACCTCTAGAGCGGATAGTGGAGTCCGAGACACAGACCAGCCGGCGGGCGGAAGCAGACAGTAAGGCCAGCGATGCCTTCGACGGCCATCCACCCCGGGAATTCGACGGCGTGCCCATGGGCAACTCGATCGTTCGGACACTCGGCTGGGAGCCATCATGTAGATGCAAGACCGAGTTGCCACCGGTGATGGCCACGGTACTCGACCCCTTCAACGGGTCCGGAACTACCATCTGGAAGGCCAAGCGGCTGAACCGGATCGGGATTGGCTTTGACATCTCCGAGGAGTACTGCAGGCTGACGGTCGACCGGATACGCCAGCAAGGATTATTATAACGCTTGACAAACGATAGACAACCGACTACAATGTCAATTCAAAGGAGGATTATATGGACAATGATAAGTCAATCCCACAGAGCATTCGCTTCCAGCCCCACGTTCTAGCCCTAGCTAGGCGGAAGGCAAAGTGGCTGGGCATTAAGCTGCCAGCCTACCTGTCGCAGCTGATAGTCCGGGATAACAAGAACGGAATCCCCGATGGGCAGTAAGCTACTATGTTAAACGAGCAAGAGTTCTATGAATGGGAAAGAACGAGCCGAGATACCATTGACCTGAAGCGCTGCTATATTGATATAGCCGGGGACCTTGTGAGCGGGCTGCTGTTGAGCCAGATAATCTATTGGTTCTTACCAGGTGAACACGGCCTAAAGCTCAGGGTAGAGAAGGAAGATAAACTCTGGTTAGCCAAGGGCCGGGTAGAATGGTGGGACGAATGCCGGATCACCCCAAAGCAATTCGACCGGGCTATTCAGATCCTCAAGGACGGCAATCTGGTAGAGACCAAGCGGTTCAGGTTTAAGGGTAGCCCAACGATTCACATCTGGCTTAATATCCAGACCCTATTGGAGAGGGTTAATTCCAATTTGACCAAAGGTGAAAAACCAAATCAACCAAAGGGTAATCCGGATGATATCCCTGAAGGCGAATTGGAAGTTGACGAAACGGTAAAATCCTTAACAGAGACTACTCCAAAGACTAAAGCAAAGACTACTTCAGATATGCTCTATTTCGGCGAATTTGTTAATGTTGTTTTATCAGTACCAGAATACAAAAAACTAGTAGACAAGTTCGAACTCGATGGAGCTAATACCCTCATTCAGGCCTTATCAATAGGCATTAAAAGCAAAGGGTACAAGTACAAAAGCCACTACGCTACCATCCTGAACTGGGATAGGATGGACAACGCGAGGAAAGCTCCCGTTCCGGAGAATGAATCAGAACAGAATGGACGAGGGGAGATCACCTTAACTGACGCTCCAAAGATATCAGAAGTAATTAACCGGCCGGAATACAGTAACGAGGATATCCAGTACCTGGACGGGTTCTGCATCGAGTACCACTCTCTATTCAGGATTGCTCAATGCCTGCGCGGTGAAGTAGAGGTAGCAAGGGGAACCAGGGATAAGTGGCGCAATGAACTCCTGAGGATGGGAATTAAGGTAGTGACTACCGGGGCACAGGAATTGGAGGAACTGTAAATGAACGTCTATGAGATTGATATTTGGTGTGGTGTGAAGCATAGCGGAGTGTTTTTGCATAATGCTATTAGATTTGAGTTGGTACACGCCCTAAATGAAGAAAGGGCAAGGAAGAGAATAAAACTCGCCGAAGTTAAAACAATGGGTAGTGAACCGCATTTAATTGAAGTGTCAGCAGAGTTTATATATTCCGTTCGGAAAACAGGCACAGTTACCAAGCAGATGTACTACGTTTATTCTGACGGTAGAAGCCCAAGACCTGTAAAGTGAGCTATTATCAATGTATAGGGGGGAACAGTAAATGGGTAATATAGAGGAAATAAAGAAGCTAATAATTGATATGACTCTTTTCGCCACTGATACTAAAGGTAATATAACAATCCTCAATCTAGTAGATTTAACTACTAGAATCAACCAACTCTATGAGCCACAGCCCGACCAGCCCAGATTGCCACCTTTGGCTAAGTTAGACCCAGAGGAAGACCCTGCACTATATTCTTTTAAAGAGGGAGCAGAAGCACAGCGTAGAGCAGATGCGAAATTTTACCAAGCCAAAGCCTCAGTAAAGGATTCCGAGTTTGAGAAAGAACGGCAAGAATATATTTGGCTCGTGATAGAGTTGAGGAATTTCTTGGCTGGCAAGGATGCCCAGCGCCAAGCCCGTATAGAGGCATTGATTATTGAGATAGGGTTAAAGTTACAACAAATCTCACAGTTGGTCGGGGCAGAGTATATGAGGGAAATAGCCACCTTGACCGAAGAACTCTTGTCGGGTACGTTTATCAGTGAAAAGGATATGATTGCAGTACGCAAACTCAAAGCCGCCCACAGTAAGGAGAAGGATGGCTAATAAGTACGGGGCCAAGAGGACATTCAGCCAGCTCTGCCAGAGGGAGTTTGACTCGAAGGTTGAGATGTTAAGGGGTGAGGAATTACATCTCAGGCAACTAGCCGGAGAGATTCATGACTTAGAATACCAGCCCCAGTTCGTACTCAACGAGAAGCCCCGATGCGTCTACACGGCCGACTTTCGGTATCGTGATGGTATAGCCCTCGCTAAGGATAGCGTCTTCAAAGCCCCCTGGGTCGTCGAGGACGTGAAAGGAGTCATGACCGAGGCCGCCAGGCTGCGGATCATCTGGCTGAAACAGCGTACCCAAATAGAGGTAAGAATAATAAGGAGGTAACCCATGGACGAAATGATAAAGAAGGCAATAGAGGCTTTGGAAAAGAGCATTTGCAATGAAATTGAGCTCACCGACGAAAGCGGAATGAAGGTCAGGGTGGTAAAAGCCCCGCTGTCCGTCACTTATACCTGGCCGACTCAGTGGGCATGGCAACCACAGTTTTAAGGAGGTAATCATGGGACTATGCCCCGGAGATAAATGCCCCGGATACAGTAAGGCCTTAGGCAAGAGAGGCCGGAAATGCTATTATGGAGAGCCACAGTGTCCGCTAGGATGGCTGGATATGTTCTTCAATATCATAAAGATTTACCTTAGATTAAAAAAGGGAGGTTAGATCATGGGGAAAGCGGTAGTTTATATGTGTGACGAGTGAGGCGAGAGTAAAGCATCTCACTGGAGCGGGGAACCGAAAGGTTGGGTCAGGCTCGAAGCGAACGCCCTATGGGACGGGACAAATTACCACATATGAAAGGGCGAAAAAGAGAGGTCTTTTTGCTCAATCAAGTGCTTCGTCAAGCACAGGGACAAAGGGTTCTAGTAAAATAAAACGGAGGTGGAAAACATGGAGTGGTACGAAATCGCATCAATAGTAATCGGTGTGGCTGGCGCCCTGCTCGGAGTGGCCTTTGGCTCGAAGTTCAAGCAAGCCATTAAGTTATTGGCTGAGCTAGGCGATGCACTCCAGGTGACCGGCATCCTGTTTGACAAAGCTGCCGAGGCGCTCAAGGATCGGAAGGTAACCAAGGCGGAAGCCGTCCTGTTACTCAAGGCATGGCAAGAAGAATGCGCCGGGTTTACCCAGGTCTACGAGGCCCTGCAGGAGCTACTCCCGGCCAATATAATCAAGTTCTTATTTAGGAGATAAAGGAGGAGAGCATGGGTAAACTGAAAGCCGGAATTTGTCCGGGGTGCAACGAGAAGTTACTCCGGCATGACACCGCGAGAGTCCAGGTAAGGGTAAGCCATAGCCAGAATGGCGTATTCAAGGAAGCACATCTTGGCTGCCAGCAAGACAGCGTAGGTACGAATCATGAGCTCGAAATCAGGAAGAAGTCAGGACGATAATGAACCAAGCAGCGGAGAAAAAGCGGAGGGCCAAGGAGGTCGCCACCAAGGCCAAGATAAACAAGGCCAAGGCCGACGTCTGGTTCCTGGTTTACTACGAGCTCGGCCCGGAGCGGAGTTTAGAATTGTTACAACAGCACGCGGCTGCCCTCGGACTGAGGAAGGCACTGTCTACCTACAAGAGCTGGAGCCACAAATACGACTGGCAGCAGCGGGTAGTCGAGGAGAACACCAGGCGGACGGAATTGGACCAGGCCGACGCGGTCAAGATACGATCGGAGATGATGACGAGGCAGGGTAAGATAGGCCGGACCATGCAGACGCTGGCCGTGGCCGGCATGCTCAACCTCCAGGACTTAATGAAAACCGGCCGGCTCGACATCCCACCGAAGGACATAGCCACACTGGCCAAGTCAGGCACCGATATCGAGCTGCGGGCTGCAGGGGAACCGACCCACCGGATAGAGGTGACCACCGTCCTCTACAACGTACTCATCGCCAGGATAGCCCGCATATTCAAGGAAGCCAATATCCTCCCGACCATCGAGGCTCGGGAGAACCGGTTCGCCACCATGGTAGACCAGACCCAGGTGAACGCCATGGAGGAAGTCCAAGCATTACTGGAGCAGGGGAAGGGATGAGCATCGGGGATATCCATTTCACAGGGAACGAGGAAGGCGGCGGGTGCTGGTATTGTGGTGGGGATTTGCCTAAGCGTAGGCGTCGCTGGTGCTGCGATGATCACATGTATCAGTATTGGGAGAACTACAACTGGACGATGGCGGCCGCTGCGTGTCTCAGGGAGACGAAACACACCTGCGCCAATTGCCACCGGGCACATAAAGATATCTTCGATGCTATATTGGCAGAGCATGGTTGGGGTAGCTCTTTCGTAGATGCCCAGATTGAAATCCACCACATAATACCCATGGGAGGAGAGGATAGGCAGTGGCATGTCCTCAACCGATAGGACAACCTCATAGCGCTCTGCCACCAATGCCATCTGGCCGTGCACCTGGTACTGAACGAGGCCAAGCGAGAAGCCCGGCCCTACGTAATAGCCGAGGCCAAGGGGCAATTACTAATGCCAGGAGTGATAAGGTAATACTGCCCCCCCTTGACAACAACCCTCATAACTGTTATAATTCTAACAATGACCACAGCGATTATAGCGGGAGAGACGGAAGAGAATACCACTGGAACGGGTCAAAATAGACCTGGAACGGTCGGGGAGAGTCTACCTCCAAGAGGAGATACTACAGCTGGCCCTTGAAATGGAACGGGATCCACCCAGTCCGATAGTCGTCCGCGAGGACTACAACTGGGGCGACGACCTGCCGACCTACATCATCCTGGCTGGGGACCGGCACTACCTGGCGGCACAGCTACTCAAATGGGTTGCTATCGACGCGAAGATAATCCGGCAAGAGGACTACATGCGCGACCGAGCACTTAACCAGTAAACCATAGGAGGATAACCGGCATGGATGACTCAAAGACATTCATAAAGATGTGTGATTGCCCAGAGATACAGGGACAGTGGAAGCCATCAGAAGGCGATCTGATGGCAAGCAAAGCCTGTCAAACAATAAGTTTTGCAGGTTACACTACCGATTATCGGGGGCAAAGGGAATTTTACCCTCTGAGGGGTACTCCTGCACAATATGAGCACATCTGGCTACCCCGCCAAGACCAGTTACAGGAGATGAGTGGGTTACACTGGCGTGAATTTGATGCTGCTTGTTGGCAAATGGTCATTCATTACGGGCATGGGCTGGAGACAAAGGAACAGGCGGGCTCAATGGTTGTGATGAAGGAGAAGTATAACAAAACATGGGTCGGGGAGAAGTGGAGTGGATAAGACCAACATCCAGATATCCAAGGAGACCCGGGACGACCTTGCCCGTGAGGGGAAGTTCGGGGAATCGTTTGATAAGGTAATCCAACGACTACTCAAAGAGCTTGTCGCGTGGCGGAAGAGGCCGAAGCGATGAGCATCGAACAACTCGACATGCTAACCGGATTGACCAAGGAGGAGACCGCGATCCTGTTGTTACAAACTGTCCAGCCTTATCCTCTTCCATTCTATGGCGCCTTCAGTGGCGGTAAAGAAAGCGTAGTCATTGAACATCTGACTATCCAGGCTGCTTCAAGAGTAGAGTGGCACTACTGTTCAAGCCCCATAGATCCCCCGGAAGTACCGGCTTTTATCCGAGAATCCTATCCTCATGTCGTGTTTGATTATTATGCCCGGGGATGGTGGAAGACTGTAGTTAAGAGGCAACTCCCCAGGCGGGGGTGGAAGGTGGTGCTGTGAGGTTATCAAAGAGGGTGGTGGCGAGGGCCGGGTAGTAATAGTAGGTAACCGGAACTCAGAGAGTAGAAACCGCAGTAGCCAAAGGTGTTTTGAGAGTGATAGTAAAAAGAACTCAACCAAAATATTTGTTAGGCCGATAATAGGCTGGACCATGGGTGAAGTATGGGAGTATATTGGGAAATATAACTTACCTTATTGTAAGCTATATCGCAAAGAGTTTGGTGGCGCTAAGCGTTTAGGCTGCGTGTTGTGCCCTCTTGCCTCAGATAGGAATAGAAGATTTGAACTCCACCAATTCCCTAAGATAGCCGCTAATTGGAAACGTGCTTGTGGCCGGATAGTCGAAAAGCGCTTGGCGCTTGGTAAGGATAGTTTCAAGACCGAAGAGGAATTGTGGAATTGGTTTATGCGAGGGGTAGCATAAAAAGGAAAGAAGGAGGATAACCATGTTGCTAAATGAAGCAATCGAGACAGCCGAGCGGTTTATACCGCTCATCCACCCATTATGTGACCGCATCCAGGTGGCCGGATCAGTCCGGAGAGGCAAGGCCGAGGTCAAGGACATCGACCTGGTGGTCATCGAGAAAACGGAAGGGCTGATTAACCTTGCCCAGTTCATCACCACGCTGGGCGTGGTCCGGATAAACGGGCCCAAGATAAAGCGTATGGTCTGGGAGGACAAAAGCATCGATATCTACTCCACCACGCCGGAGGACTTTGCCTGCACGCTACTCATCCGGACCGGCAGTGCGGAGAACAATATCCGATTGTGCAAGCGGGCGCTGGAAATCGGGATGCACCTCTCGGCCTCAGGCCTCGGTTTATTCAATGCCCAGATGCAGCGAATAGCCGGGGACACCGAGCAGAGCATTTACGAGGCGCTTTGCCTACTATACCAAGAACCGGCCGATCGGGAAGTAGCAACTGCTCGAGAGAGCGACGGAGCGACGGTTGTCCAGGAGGATGATGGAGAGATAGGATGAACGTCCTCAAACTTAAAACCCCCGAGGACATCGCCAAACTGGCCGGATGCCACATTCACTCGGCCAAGTTAATAACCGTAGGTCCAATGACCCACCTCGAGCTTGTGGTAGACCATATCGAGATGCCGAACAAAGTCACCATTGAAATCTGGCCAAACGTTAAGTATTTAGCACAGCCAAACATGATAATGCATCAAGCCGGGCTGTTTGTAGGAACGAGTGATACCAAGGAGGAGAGCCATGAACAAACCGCCACTGATAGCCAGGACTAAAGTAGTCACCAGCGTTGAAGAATCACTCATCGAGGCACAGCGGGCCGTTGATATCGAGCATTACGAGGCAGGGATTGCTAGGCTAGAGGCGGAGAGTGCAGCGCAGCGTGAGATTATCAGTCGACTATCGGCAAGATGCGAGGAGTTAGAACGTGAGCAAACGAGCTGACCGCGAACGTGCTGAGGCCGGGACCATCTACCGGGATAAACTGGTCTCCTCGGATGCCTACAATGAGAAGGCAGCTAATTATAAACTGTTTGTCACCTTTATGAGGAAGAGCCGGCTGAAAAGCCAGCCAGGGGACGACGACGGTAATTGCCCCGTCTGCCGGACACCGAAGCCGTTGACGGCCAGGAGGATAACTAATGTCGTCGAGCACCTCTGCAAGAAGTGCTACTTCAACTGGGAGGACCCGCTGAAGTGACGCACGGTAAAAAGAGACGTAGCTGGCGCAGACCACTTCTGGTCGGGCAGAGGGTGAACGGGAAAGGGAAAAGGAGTAAGGTGAAGTCATGAAAGCCCTGAGCATACGCCAGCCATGGGCGTGGTTCATTGCCAAAGGAATAAAGGACGTTGAGAACCGGAGCTGGTGGACCGCTACCCGGGGTCGAATCTATATACACGCCGGCAAGAAGCTGGACGAGGATGGCCTGAAAAAACTGTTAACAGCTATGGCTGATGCAGGTATCAAGGGAGAACCTGCAAAGGATGACCTCACACTCGGTGCCATCATCGGGGAAGCAGATATCATCGACTGCAAGTTCCGCAAACCCCTCAAGTTGGGGTTTTCGCTATGGCATGAAGTTGGATGTTGGGGTTTTATCCTGGCCAACGCCACCCTCTACGATAAGCCAATCCCCTGCAGGGGACAGCTGGGCTTTTTCGAGGTCGACATTGACCAGATAACCGGAGAGGCCGAGACCGAATACTCACCGGAGTTCCGACGTGATTAGATGTGTAGAGTACTCTTTGGCGAGTGTCCCCGGTGCCTCGGGGACTTGTTCTTGGAGAGAGATGAGGACGGGGGGGTATGGGTATGCCTAGCGTGCGGGAATAGGATACAGCTCGAGGAGAAACCGATTATGAAAGACCATAGCACGGAACCAACAGAAGCCACACAGGATACTCCGGAGACTGCAGGCCCGGACACCTCGACCAGGAGGCAGACATACACCAAGAAGAGTAAGTATGTCAAAGGGCCAAAATGGCATGCCAATGTGGAGAGACGACGGGCTGCGGCGGCTATCAAGGCGGCCGGCATGAGAATTCGGCAGCAATTGATCTGGTATAAGCACATGGTCCTCGGGCATTCGGACTACCACTGGTCGCATGAACCAATACTCTACTGCACCAAGGACGAGCGAGGCCCATGGTGGGGAGACCGGACGGCCACGACCATCATCCTGAACACCTCCGATGGCGACATATCCAAGCTAAAGAAGGAAGCTCTCCTCATCCTACTTATGGCAATTCGGACCCAATCGACTGTTATCGATGCCAAGAAGGACGCGGCCAAGGACTACGAGCACCCGACCCAGAAGCCCGTGGCACTCATGGTCAATGCAATCGGGAATAGCAGCCCGCTCGGTGGGATAGTTTTAGACTTGTTTGGGGGAGGGGGGTCAACCATGATAGCTTGTGAGAAGATGGGCCGGCGGTGTTATATGATGGAGGCCGTAACCATCC